>Ga0208764_10001162_pt1 | contig 17132 bp, 14 predicted proteins | sample ETNtaG_18_FD_185762 | JGI IMG/M metagenome (GOLD analysis project Ga0208764, IMG submission 185762) | Marine microbial and viral communities from oxygen minimum zone, Eastern Pacific Ocean - ETNP201302SV91 (SPAdes) (version 2) | ecosystem: Environmental > Aquatic > Marine > Oceanic ... | reverse complement strand
TTCATAGGTGACAGTACAACATATGAAATAGAACCTGCTTTGTCAGCAGCTCTTCAGGAAACAGGAGTAGTGGAGTCAGCTAATCGAACTCAGTTCGGATTTGGGTTAAGCCAATGGCCTAGGTACAAATGGTGGGAAATTTGGCCATCTTTTTTTGATCAGGTTGAACCTGAGATAGTAATTTTCCAAACTGGAATTTGGGATATGGACGATGTGATTAATGGGCCTACAAGGCAACCCTTGCCGACTGATTCAGACTGGGTTGAACAATTCAATTTCTTGATGGAGGTTGCAGTGGATGTATTGTCAGAGAGAGAGGCTCATATTTTTTGGTTAACAATGCTCCCCACCCACGACAACGATAAGCATGAACGTTTAAATAAATTGATTTACGAATTGGCTGATAGAGATCAGAGAGTAGACGTGATTGATCTAACTCCAGTATTTACTGACAAGAATGGAAAATATCTCGAAGAGGTAGAGAGGTCAGGCGAGTCTCGGCCAATTAGAAAAATTGATGGAGTTCACCTATGTAGATTCGGTGCAAGAATAGCCGCCGAATTGATAATTAAACATGTTTCTATTTTTTCTGATTTCGAAATTATTTCCGGATGGGAAGAGGGAGAGTGGCTTAAAAATCCCCGATTTGACTTGGATCCATGTAATGATCCAATTGATTTGATAGCCGAAAAGGCAGGAGCCATTTCTGTTGGGTAAGTTCTTAGTATGAAAGTACAGGGGGTCCATTACCACCGCGACGTGCAGGATGGGATAGCTCGAGCTGCTGTTTTTGGTATAAGCGATGGCCTCGTATCAAATGTTTCATTAATTCTTGGTATAGCAGGAGCCAGTACTGACCCATCAATTATTAGAGTTGCTGGTATTTCTGGTTTATTAGCAGGTGCTATTTCCATGGCAGCGGGAGAGTACTTGTCTTTACAAGCTCAGAAGGAATTAGTTGAACGAGAGCTATTGATAGAGAAAGAATCGATTGAAACTAACTTGGAAGATGAAACTGCAGAATTGAAGTCCATATATGAAGAAAGAGGGCTTGATGCAGATTTAGCAGAAGAAGTAGCTAGACAAATTATGAGTAATTCTGAAATTGCGCTTGAAGTTCATATACGTGAAGAACTCGGAGTGAATCCTGAACAACTTGGAAATCCATTAATGGCTGCAGGCTCAAGTTTTGTGTCATTTTCTTTCGGAGCTTTTGTGCCTCTCATCCCTTGGTTGCTAGGAGAAGGAAATGCGGCTATTTGGACTTCGGCAACATTCGGGATTACTTGCACCGCATTAGTAGGGGGTGTTCTGGCTCGACTATCCGGACGTTCTGTATTCAAGACTTCACTAAGACAGATGTTGGTGGCAGCGGCAGCTTGTTCGGCTACTTATTTGATTGGGAGTTTCCTTGGAACAAGCATTGGCTAGTTGTCAAAATTTGGCTCGGGGTTGACCTTTTCCCCCGGAGTGAACGAGACAGGCATATGTTTAACTCCGTTAATAAAATTTGATCTAAGGCGTGAAGGTTCTCCGTCAAGAGAAATGTCAGGCATTCTTTTACAGATCTCTTCAAAAATTATTCTTAATTCAAGTTTTGCAAGATTTGCACCGAGACAATAGTGAGGTCCGCCGCCGCCAAATCCGACATGGGTATTAGGTGAACGTCGAACATCCAATGAGAATGGATTTTCGAACTCTAACTCATCTCTGTTGGCTGAGATGTGCCACATCACTACTTTGTCACCAGCATTTATCTTTTGACCATTTATCTCAATATCCTGAGTTGCCGTTCTTCTGAAATGTAAAACAGGACTTGCGAATCTAACGATTTCATCAACTGCTGTGTCGATGAGGTCTGCGGTGTTTGATTTTAATAAATTAAATTGCTCTGGGTGCTCTATCAGTGCCCATAAGCCTTGCGAAGTTGCATTACGTGTCGTTTCATTTCCAGCAACGGCCATTAGGAGCATGAAACCATCAATTTCTTGTTCATTGAGAACAGTAGGTTCACCATCATCTCCTATGATCTCCGCATTAATTAAGCGAGTAATCAGGTCATCTTGAGGTTCTTCGCGTCTTTTATTAGCTAAGTCATTTGCATATGCGTACAGCTCGAATGCAGCCGCCTGATTATCCTGCCCTGCATATTCCGGGTCTTCGATTCCAATCATTCGGTTGGACCATTCAAAGAGTTTGTTTCTTTCTTCTTGAGGGACACCCATTATTTCGGCAATAGCTTGTAAAGGAAGTTCGGCGGCGACATCCACTACAAAATCACAGCTACCTCTTTCGATTACTTCATCAACTATGAGAATGGTTCGCAACCGTAAGTATTTCTCAAGCAAGCCGATCATCCGTGGTGTGAAACCGCGGTTTACCAATTTTCTGTAACGGGTGTGCTTTGGTGGATCCGTATAAAGCATCTGGGTTCCTCTAAGATCGAAACCTTTTGAACCGTCTTCATGTTCATGAGGGTCCGCTATGGAGATCCCTCCAGTTTCAGAAGAGAAAACTTCGGCATTCCTATTTACCTCAATTAGATCTGCGTGTCGGACTATATTCCAGAAACCAGGTCCGTCTGGTTCATCGTGCCAACTTACTGGGTCTTCTTTTCGAAGATAACTAAACATCTCATGATGTTCTTGTGCGAGGAATCTATCTAGATCTAAAAGGTCTATGTCTTCCATCTTCATAACTTTTCCAATCGCTAATTCGATAATAGCAGTATGTGCTACAGCCTCAAATTAGTTGCCTTCGGATAGTTCAGGTTCTATAAAAATAGGTCCAGCATTATCGAGTTCAATTCTGATGTCATTTTCCAACTGATTTATGAGTTGAGCTATTTCTTTAGTTTGAAGAGTTTCACGAAAAGCGATTCTCACACCTATAAGAATTTCTTCTGGTCCTAGATGTTGAGTTCTCATTTCTACCAATTCAACAACTTGCTTATTATTCTCAATGACACTTACGATTTTCAAACGGTCTGTCTCACTAGCGGCTTCACCAATAATAAGACTATGCATTTCGCGGGCAAGAATAATGGCGATTACACCTAAAAGAATTCCGATTGAAAGAGTACCGATTCCATCCCATATAGGCTCTCCAGTTGTTTTCACTAGAGTTATTGCTCCTAGAGCAATAACCATTCCAAATAACGCTCCAGCATCTTCTAGAAGAACCACTGGGATTTCAGGTTGCTTTGAACGGACTACAAATTTAGACCAACTAGTTTCACCTTTAATCGTTTTTGCCTCAACAATTGCAGTTCTGAAGGAAAAAGATTCAATAAATATTCCGAAAATTAGAATCCCTATAGCCCAACTTGCATTATTAAGGGCATGAGGATGACGGATTTTTTCTATACCTTCATAAACCGCAAATAATGAACCTAAAGAAAACAAAATCAGAGCCACTACAAAAGACCAAAAATATCTTTCACGACCATAACCGAAAGGGTGTTTGGAACTAGGTTCACGTTTTGCCCTTCGCGTCCCTAACAGTAAGAGAAGTTGGTTCGCTGAATCAGCACTAGAGTGAATACCCTCAGCAAGCATCGTTGACGATTTAGTTATTGCGAAACCTGCGAATTTCGCAATAGCTATTCCTACATTTGCTATCAGTGCAGCAAGGATAGTTTTTTTACCAGTTGTTGCCATTAGTTCCATTTTGTTTATAGGGACTTGATTATTTCTATCAGAAAAACTCGATTTCGTGTATCTTCAGATGATCTAATAGTTTTGCTACTAAATAGAGAATATGGGAAAGACAGAATGAAGATTTTTAGATCACCATCTGAACTGTTTGAAGCGGTGGGAGATCATCTTGGTTACAGCGATTGGATAGTGGTTGATCAGGAACGCATAGATTTATTTGCTGAAGCAACAGGAGACAAGCAGTGGATACATGTGGACCCACAAAAAGCTTCTGATGGTCCCTTCGGAAAAACGATTGCACATGGGTACCTGACTCTTTCTTTAACAAATTGCCTCTTGCCTGAAATTTTTCAAGTCGATGGAATTTCCATGGGAATTAATTACGGCACAGATCGTGTCAGATTTCCGGCACCCTTAATGGTTGGATCAACTGTTCGTGCAGGGGCAGAACTAGTCGATGTTACGGAAATAGAAGGCGGTGTCCAAACGGTGGTTCGTGTGACTGTTGAAATCGAAGGCATGGAAAGACCCGCATGTGTGGTCGATAGTCTTAGTCGTTTCATCTGGTAAGCAAATAAAGGTAACCTTGTTCGGTGTCTAAAAGGAAACGTAAAGCAACGCCCATAGTTCCACCTTCAGTTCCACCTGTGGAGGCAGGGATGTTAAGTCCCACCAGATTAGTTCCATCTAATATCAATAAACCTCCCTATGCGTTGACGGGTGATCCAGGAAACTCAACATCATCATTGGTGAGAAATGATGATGAAATTAAACGTATGGAAAAAGCAGGAGAGATTGCAGCGTTAGTTCTTTTAGAAGCAGGTTCTAACGTTGCCCCTGGTGTTACAACAGACAAAATCGATGAGATAGTGCACGAGATGATCTTGTCTTTCGACGCTTATCCCAGTCCACTTAATTACAGAGGGTTCCCAAAATCTGTTTGCACATCAGTAAACGAGGTTATATGTCATGGAATTCCAGATAGTCGACCATTGCAAGAAGGCGACATCGTAAATATAGACGTCACGGTTTATCACGATGGTGTTCACGGCGATACTTCGGTTACCTTCCCAGTTGGAGAAGTAAGCGAAAGGGACATTCATTTAATCAAAGAAACGCGAAAGGCTATGGATTTAGGAATAGAAGCAGTCAAACCTGGGAAACCTGTAAACGCTATTGGCAGAGCGATTGAAAGGCATGCAAAACGTCATTCCTTAGGGGTTGTTCGCGAATTTATCGGTCATGGTGTTGGAACCGAGTTTCATAGTTCACTTCAAATCCCTCATTATTATGACCCCTATGCTTCCACAGAGATACTTCCTGGAATGACTTTTACAATTGAACCAATGTTGACGCTTGGCGACCCATCAGCACAGATGTGGAGCGATAATTGGACAGCAGTTACAAGAGATGGAAGACGCACCGCACAATTTGAACATACAATTATTGTTCTAGAAGATGGGGCAAAACGTCTCACCGTAACGGGTGACGGAAACGCCCCGTCGGATCTTCTTTCTCTCTAATCAAAATTTGATTTAACGCCAAGTAGCTGTACCGGTCTTTGCCAACGCAACCCATGTGTTGCCGGGGGTCAATCTGATGGGCGTTCCATCCGAAGTTATTTCCGCTGGTTCTGAATCTTTCTTTCGTTCCCACTCACCTTCGATTAGGTGCCCATCAGTAAATACCCAAACCTCGCCACTCCCTTTTGTTACGGCCTCAGGAGATCTTGAATCAGCGAGACTTTTACCGTAAGAAATGAATTGAATAACTATGTTTGCAGGAGCTACTCGCACACCATCACCGTCACCATGGGGTTCACCATTGTGGGTGCGTTCCCAGCCTGTGCCATTCCATGCGTAATCTATTTCCGCATGACCGAAATCTACAAAAACACCGGTTGCTTTTTTAGCGTTTACGTGAAGAGGTGCATTTTCGGTTCTGAAAGTAAATGGAGGTTTAGGAATTTCATCTCTATTTGGATGCTGAGACCATAGTCTTTCTGTTGAAGTGAAAAGGTTATGTGGTGCTCTCCGTGATGTCGAACGCCAGTAGCTTTCACGAGAAGCGTCATAGCCAACGTCAGTCAGGTCAGAGTCCCGTACCACTTCTCTGGTTCCACGATTAGCTCCAGAATAAGCGAAAAGTGGACTATCAAAACCGGTTAAGAGAGGTGGGTCAGAAGTTCTAGCTGAACGAACAGGTCCAACTACTCGCGAATCTGTTGTTTGAAAAATAGCGATAAGACGTGTTAAACCTGCCTCTACAAGTTCTTCATAGACAACATCCGCTTGATTAATTCCGGCCTGGGGTCTTGCAATTGAGACATTATCGATTTTAACTGCAAGGGCCGGTCGCCGAATGTCAGTCCCAGGGAGCCCAGTCCATTGTTTTGACAATTCTAAAAGACGGTATCTATCTATTTCTCCATCAAGTATGTCTATCTCAACATTTAAATTGTCTATATTGCTTTCTAGATTATTTATTCCCGAACGTAGATTCGAAATTCTTTCTTTTACCGCAGGTATACGAGAACGAGCTTCTTCTTGAAGTAAAACATAGTCTTTTTGCTTGCTTCGAGCTGCTGCAATTTCATCATGAACTCCGGAAACACGATCTCCGGTAATACGCATTTTGGAATCAACGGATTCAAGCCTTCCTTCTGTTTCATCAATAATGGCTTTGTAAAGTATCTGGCTTCTTATACCGCGAAGAGTTTCATCAGTTAATTGGGCTGACTGCGTTAGAACGGAGTTCATTCTTTCATCGTTTCGTACATAGGAATCGATAGCTAGTTCCCGTCGAAGCTGGAAGGGTTCCGAGCGAGATGACCAGACTTCTATGTAATCGTCTGCCAACAACTCGAGTCTTATCGGATGTTTTACAAGTTGTGTATCTTCACTATTTATTAAAGCTTCAGTTTCTGCAATGGTTTCATCTATTTCTAAAAGCTCATTTTGAAGGTCGACGATCTTCTGTTCCTCTGAAATGACGTCCCTTTTTATTTCGTCAATGTCAGAATTTACTTCACTAATTTGCTTTTGTAGGTTTCCTATTTCTTTGTCATAAGGCCCAGCATTAGCGTTCGGAAGGGTAGTGGTACTCAAAATGGCAACAGAAGAAACGCAAAAGATAAACCGCTTAAGACCCATAATGCGAGCGTAGATCTCCCACCACCCTGAAGGGGGTCATACAGTGAATTTTTTAGCGGTCTTGACTCAAAATTAGTGCACTAGTAGGCACGGAGGTTCCTGCGGTAACTAACGCGTTTTCAACGTTTTCGACTTGATTAACTGAAGTCCCTCGGATTTGACGAACAGCTTCGGCGATGCCGTTCATTCCGTGTATGTAAGCCTCACCCAATTGACCTCCATTAGTATTTGTTGGCAACAGACCATCCATCCCGATATTGCCATCACGCAAAAATTCCTTTGCTTCACCTTTTTCACAGAATCCAAATTCTTCCAGTTGGGGAAGGAACAGGGGAGTGAAGTGATCGTAAATGTTTGCGACTTGAATATCTGATGGTCCCAGACCAGTGTTTTTCCATAATTGATCTGCGCATAATTTCATTTCAGGAATTCTTGAAATGTCATCCCTGTAGTAGCTCCTCATGGCTTGCTGATCATCCGTTGCCCCTTGAGCGGCTGACGCTATTACTGCAGGAGGATTAGGTAAATCTCTAGCGCGTTCAAGCGAAGTGACAAGAATTGCTTGTCCACCATCAGATTCTTGGCAGCAGTCCAATAAATGAAGAGGCTCCACAATCCATCTACTTTCTTGATGTTCTTCTAAAGTAATTGGCCTTTCATAGAAAAAAGCTGCAGGGTTTGTTGCAGCGAATCCTCTATCGGTTACTGCTACACGTCCAAAATCTTCAGAAGTAGCCCCTGACAAGTGCATGTAGCGAGTGGCAAACATCGCAACCCAGCTCGCAGGGGTTAGAAGACCAAATGGTGAAGTCCACCCAAAAGTAACATCGAATGCTTCCGCTCCACCATGTTTATCTTGAACGCCACTACCGAATCTGTGCCAGGACCTTTCATTAAAAGCCCGGTAACAAAGCACGTAGTTGGCAGAACCAGAAAAAATTGCTGAAGCAGCTTGTCCAATAGTTCCACATGCAGCACCTCCGCCGTGAGGGATCATGCTGAAATGGCTCAACGAAGGGATTCTTAGATTCCGTGCAACTTCAATTTCAAAATTTTGTTCGGAACTGAAAGTTACTATCCCATCAACATTCGAAGCAGCAACCCCGGCATCTTCTAACGCCGCCTCACAAGCCTCAACAGCAAGTTCCATAGGGGTTCGACCTGAGTTTTTTGAAAATTCAGTAGCACCGATTCCTACAATCGCTGTTTCAGAAGAAAAGTTGGTGCTCATTTAAGCTTCCTTACTATTTTCCGGAAGAAGTATTTTTGCATTTCCTGAAACATGAACGCCTCTATCATTTTTACCCAGAAAGGAGATAACTAAAGATATTTGGTTTTTATGCTCAGTTTTTTCTGTGACTGAACCTGAAAGAGTCATAGTGTCGTCAGGATGATTGGGTGTACCTAGTCTTAATTCAATAGAGTTCCAATCAATCTCAGGTCCGGCCCAATCATTTATCCAACGGCTAACGATCCCTGCTGAAGTAAGAATATTCATGAAAATATCAGGCATTCCTTTAGATTGAGCGGCTTTAGGGTCATGATGCACGTCTTGATAGTCGCGAGTGGCTAAAGCAGTTGAAACTATAAGAAGAGTTGTAACCGGCACTGGAGAGTTCGGCAGTTCATCACCTATTTGAACGGTTTCTGGGTCGAGTTTTGAGACTTGTCTTTGCGCACTTTCCGTTTCTGAATTATTTTGATCGCCGTTAAAAGTCTGATTATTATTATCTGTTTCAGTATCCTCAAATCCTGACTCTCGTTTTTCATCGTGTATTGGTTTGAACTGATGTAATGTAAATTCATTATCAACATCTAGCCAGTGAACTTCTAGCGGCATACCTATTTCTAGTTCCTCTGGTTCAACATCGGTGATATTGGAAACCAAGCGAACTCCTTCTTCTAATTCCACTAAGCCGACGATTAGCGGATAGTCAAAAGCTGGAACTTGAGGGTAGTGCGCAATAGCCCAACTATGAAGACTACCTTTACCACTTGCAGCAATACTGTCGAGTAAAACAGAACCACATGAGAGACAACGAACAGCGGGCGGGTGTTGCAGATTTGTGCAGTCATTGCACGACTGGACTCTTAATTCGTTATTGTTGCAGGCATCCCAAAACCAGTCAGTTGAACTATTAGAAGCTGGTTTAGGTCTCGGCGGTTTTTGCTCCGCTTGTTCATTTTTCTTACCAGTACCAGGTTTAAATTTGAGCACTCGAAATTCCATCGAACCAACCTGTTTTCCAGAGGCATCAGAATATATTGTTTCAGTGGTAACAAAATGGCCCACACCGATAGCCGTTGTTTTTTCTTCCGAAATATCAAGCAACTTTTGACTTGCAGAAATTAAATCGCCAGGTTTAATTACTTCGTCGTAGTGATAGGTAGCGTTTGTTGCCACCACGCCTGTAAAGCCAGCCTCATCAAGGAGTTGATAAACCCCGGCGCTAGGCGAATCTTCAGTATTTCTTTGGAATTGGTTGCCTAGATGCAGACCGGACATAGTCCAAACTTGCAGCATTGCAGGCGGGGCAATAATTCCGCCGTGTTTCGAATCGTTCGCGAAATCTTGGTTGATGTAAAGAGGGTTGCTTTCTGACATGGCATCACACCATGATCGGATTACAGGGTCACTGACACTGTCGCGGGCCACTTCGATTTTTCCGGCAGAACCAACTTCAGATGTCAGCGAATTATAAAAATCGTTTCGTTCACTCTCTGATTTAGCTGTTCCATTGGTTTGAGAAAGATCTCGGTTCAATTTTCACCTCTTCAAAGCGATCATACTCAAATTATCCTTGGGTTAACTAATGGGTGATTAGCTAATTTGACACCGTGGACACCAAGTGGTCGAGCGTTGACCAACAATTCGATTTTTTAAAATGGAAGAACAGTTATTACATGCCTTTCCAGCTCTGCCGTAGCAATCGAGGTTATGTTGATTTTTTCCTGTCAGTCCATCAGGTGTCCTATAGTCACGGAAAGTGGTGCCGCCATTTTCGATCGCCTCAGACAAAACCTCTCTGATTGAAACAAGTAAAGCTCCTGAACGTTCTTTTCCAATTCGTCTAGCGACGGGGTTTATGTGTGACCTCCAAAGTGATTCATCCACATATATGTTTCCTAGTCCAGCGATGATTCGCTGAGAAAGTAGCTTCGTCTTTATGTGACTTCTCGAGGAAGACAGAGACCTGTGGAAACTAGCAACAGTTAATTTCGGGTCAAAAGGTTCAGGGCCGATGTGATTTAGAGTTGGAAGTGATTTGTAATCATTTGGGTTTACAACTGCAATTCTGCCAAAACGTCTGATGTCTCTAAAAAGTAAAATTTGACTGTCATTGAGCTGCCATTGAGCCCTGACATACGGATCATCTGGTTTTTCTTTCGCTATCGAGACACTTCCAGTCATTCCAAGGTGAATGATAAGTTCCTTAAGTTTTATTTTTCCATCCAATTTCTTTTCTAGACCTATCAGAAGATATTTACCTCTCCGCTTAACAGTTTGCACGTGAAAACCTGAAGCTAATTTTGCTTGTGAGAATTTTTTTGATGGAAAAGAATGACCCTTAATTATTGTTTTTCCAGTAATTAAAGGCTCTAATTGGCAGCGGATTGATTCAACTTCGGGTAGTTCCGGCATCAATACACGATATCTGTTTAAGTTATTTACAACTTTTGTGTCGCGAACTGGTCTAGGTTTTCTATGTGGTGTCGATAGCGATAGTGAATCAAAAGGGTGGAGTCGGTAAAACCAGTGTGGCTTTAGGGCTTGCTTCTTCTGCTGCTAAAAAAGATTTAGAAACTTTGATCGTGGATTTGGACCCGCAGGGAAATGCAACTACAGGATTGGGGGTATTCGAACCTTCTAAAGGGGTGGTAAATGTACTAGAAGATGAGTTCTTCGGAGGGATCAACGAGGTTGCAGAAAGATCAAACTGGCCATCTGATTGTGGTCAAATTCCCTATGTAGCTGCCTCTACTCCGGATCTTTCGGTTTGTGAACCACGACTTGCCACGGATCCTCTTGGAGCTCAGAATCGATTGTCACTTTCTCTTGAAAATTCAAATTGGCCTCTCGTTATTGTTGACTGTCCGCCTTCTCTTGGGTTACTTACGGTGAATGCTCTTTTTGCAGTCGACATGACCCTTGTGGTTACAGAGCCTGGAGCATGGTCTGTTGATGGTGTCGCGAGAATGATTCAGACAATAGAAAAGATTCAAACGCGTCGAATCGATTCCAAGCCAAGCATTGCTGGAATTGCTGTAAATCGACTTGGAAGAACTCGAGATGATACTTACTGGAATGCAAAACTTGAAGAAATTTATTCCGAATTTCAATTACCTAAGATTCATCTCCGTACAGCCGTAGCCGAAGCTTCAGCTCAGTCTTTACCTATACATGGTTTAGTTAATCGATCAGGTGCAGTGGAAGCAGCAGCAGAGTTTGATCATCTTTTGACGCTCCTACTAGAAGATGACTATTCTGAAAATAATTCTAACGAGGAGGATTCTGATGGCTACTTATGATCCTGAAGCTGTACGTTCGCGTCCGACAGCACCAAAAGAGAGTCCTGTGGATGCTTTATTAGATGGTGAGAGTAAAACAAGTAACAATACTTTTGATGCCGTTGAAGAGCTTTCTGAAGATGTTGATGAACATTTAGATTCTGTAGGCGAGCAAGAAAAGGAATCCTCACCAAATAGCGGGGATTTTCGACCGTTTGAAGTGCCACCAGTTGAAAGTATTGATGAGAATGCAGATAGGGCGAACCGGCTAGGCGTACTTATAGCCACCGTGATTTTATTTTGTTTAGCTATTTTCTGGAAAAGACGTAAAAAAGCTAACTCTTAAAGTCCGAGCGCTGATCTAGCTGGAGCATCAGACCTTAGTTTTCCTGAAGAAGCTTTCTCTTTTATAAATTCAATTCCATCTGCGCATTCCGTGATAAATGAACACCAACCACAGAGAGGGGTAGTTATAGGTTCAAATTCTTCACGGTTTAAGTTGTCATTGAGCTTGTTCCACGTGTCGGATAAATCCTCGACAACTTTTGCAATTAGATTTTCAGATACATCAGTTTCAATAATTTGTGGAGTTACTTTCTTATTTCCAAGGTAGAAAAGTCGAGCTTTAGAAGGTTGTTCGCCAGTTTGGCTCGTTACAGCAGCAGAATATAAAAGCACTTGACCAATATTGTCTTTATGGACTTTCCCAGTTTTGTAGTCAACCACGGTTAGGCCATCTTCGTTTCGATCTAGTCGGTCAACGATTCCAAAGAAAGGAACTCCTGAAAGCGATGTTGACAGTTTCTGCTCGGTTGCCTCGACTGCAACTGTTGCAGGATCTTCTAAGTGCCATAATCCTTGAATCGCTTCCCATGTTTTCCAACGAAACGCATTTTGAGATTTTTCGTCAAGCTCAAGTTCTATGAAGTCTTTTTTTGCAGCAAATTCTGCCCAACTTTTGCGAGCAATTTCTTTGGCTTTTGCTTCTGTGCGTAGAGGGGCTTCTTCTTCGCATAGTTGCTCTAGTACATCATGAGCGAATGTGCCTACAAGAGCTGCTTCGCCTGTGGGGTCGGGCAGTTTGTCTATATATTTGTGTTTCCAACGTCTTGGGCATTGTTTAAACGTGGAAGCTGATGAGTAGGAAAAAGTTCGAGGAATTTTAAACATTAGAAATCTAGAACCGATTGGTCTAGGAGGTTGCTGTTGGCAATCAAATAGTCACGACGCTTACCTACATCTGAGCCCATAAGAGTGTCGAATGCTTTTGCTGCTTTTTTAGCAGCAGCTACATCGCTCATTTTCATTTGGCGCAGTATTCGTGTTTTAGGATCCAGAGCACATTCAGCTAATTCATCCACGTTCATTTCTCCCAATCCTTTAAATCTATTCCATGTAATATTCTCGGCTTTTCGACCGCCTTTTGTTAATTTAGCCGTGACTGCGTCTCGTTCACTTTCTGAGAAAGCTCTGTGGATCGTATCCCCGATCCTGGTCGAAAACAGTGGGGGTTGAGCAGCGAAGACACGACCGTCTTCGAGCATTGGTCGCATGTATTTATGCATAAGTGTTAATAGGAGGCATCGTATGTGGCTTCCATCGACATCAGCGTCACAAAGAATAATGATCCTCCCGTAACGTGCAGCTTCTATTTCAAATTCTTCACCAGACCCTGCACCTACTGCGGTAAAGAGGGCCTGAGCCTCAGTATTATCTAGAACCTGTTTCAGAGAGGATTTTTCTGCATTAACAACTTTTCCTCTTAGCGGTAAAATTGCCATGTTCTCTGAGTTCCTTCCAGCTTTTGCAGGTCCGGCAGCAGAGTCCCCCTCGACGATAATTAGTTCAGAGTCAGGCCCATGAACTCGGCAGTCAGCTAATTTTTCTGGCATTCCAGTTGAACCCATACTCGCTGCTCGACGCTTTGTTTCAAGCAGTTGTTTAGAGCTGACTCTATTTATTATTGCGTTAGACATTTTGTCTCTGAGTAGATTTACGTGGCGTTTAGGACCGGAGCCGTTGAACCAATCTGTTAACCCTTGTTTAACAATGTCATAGACTATTTTTTCAATTGCTGGTGTTCCGAGCTCCTGTTTGGTTTGACCTCGGAATTGGGGCTCGGGAAAGACTACTTTTATGGTTGCCACTAGTCCTTCTTGAACATCTTCTTTAGTAGCTCGGTTTTTGTTTTCTTTTGCCAGTTTTGCCAGTTTGCGAGTGTCCTTTAGGAGGATGTCATTTATAGCTCGTGTTAGGGCTCTGTCGAAGCCTGCTATATGTGTTCCTCCTTGTGAGGTAGGAATTGTGTTTACGAAAGATTGAATTGTGTTATCGAATCCACTTACCCATCTGATTGCTATTTCCACTTTGCAATCTCTGTCTACCTCTTGCATTTTTCCATCAACTGGAACTTTTTCTACAAAAGACTCAAATCCTGAAAGTGTTATTACTTCAGTTACATTTTCACCCACCGAAAGATGGTTAACTAGATCCGCAAGCCCTCCCCTCGACACGAAATTAAAAGGTTTCGAGCTATTGCCGCTTCTTTTATCAATCGCAGTGGCTTTTAAGCCCGGAACCAGAAAGCAGGAGCGTGTCAAGCGGTCACATATTTCATCAAAGTCTATTTGAGCCTCTTTGTCGAAAATATCTTGATCTGGCCAAAAGCGGATACGTGTCCCGGATTTTGTTGGACCTATTTTTTTTATTTTCTTGACCTGATGGCCTTGCTTGAAAGATGAACCGCTGAAGGTCCCTGGAACCCTCGCTTTGAAACCTAGTTCGTGGGTATTGCCTTCTCGATCAACTTGAGCAATTAGTTTTGAAGATAAAGCATTTACTACTGAAGCACCCACCCCATGCAATCCTCCAGATGCCCCATATGCTCCTCCTCCAAATTTTCCACCCGCATGCAGTTCAGTTAGAACCACTTCTAGAGCTGAAACTTTTTTACCCGAATGGATGTCGACAGGTATTCCTCGTCCGTTGTCAGATATTTCAACAGACCCATCGCGGTTAATAACTACGTCTAAACGAGTTGCAAAGCCGGCAGCGGCTTCGTCAACAGCATTATCTACTAATTCCCAGACCAGATGCATGAGTCCCTGGCTTCCCGTTCCTCCTATGTACATGCCGGGTCTTTTTCTGACAGCTTCGAGTCCTTCTAAAGTTTGTATATCATCAGCGTCGTAACCGTTTAGGTCATTTTTTTTAGCTTTTGATGGTTTTTTAGTTGCGGCAGTTTTTGTTTTTGGCTTTGATGCAGTCATATCATTTTCACCATCTACTTGTTCCAAGAGCAAGAATCTGCCTCTCGGTCATTGTGCCGACTAGGTCTCTTTTGCTTGATTCGATCAGAATTTGGACAGGATTTGGATCAGCTTTTTTTGAATCTTCATCTGTGGCCATTACGGCAAGAAGATTTGTTAGGGGCCCGATTTTAGCGACCGTTACCTTTGAATCTTCAGAAACTTTTGTTATCCGTACACCCACTCCGTTGCGTCCTCTTGATTCAAATTCTGCAACTGGAGTTACTTTTGCAGTTTGGTTGCTGAATACTGTCGTCACGAAGTCATCCCCAAGGATTGCCCCTGCAGCTACTATCACTGATCCACCTTTTAATTTCATTCCAGCGATACCTGTAGCGCCTCGACCCTGGATACTCACAGTCGAAACTGGCATTCTCAGGAATTGCCCATCAGAAGCAGTTATTCCAATATCAATTTTGTCGGGTGAGCAAAATGCACTTACAACGCGGTCGCCTGCTTTGAGTTTTATCACTTGCTTTGCATTTTGAGTTTTTTGTACTTCTTCTGTCTTAAGACGTTTGACTACTCCAGCTTCGGTTACTAGTACAAGGTGTTCTTTCGAATTTGTCAAAATTGTTTCAATTGTTTCGCCTTTATTTGTACCAAAAAGCTGAGAAGCACTCCCGCCGCGTGTTCTTCCAGAGGCGTCTACTAGTTCAGCAGCAAGAACATGAAGGGCTCTTCCTTCAGAGGTGACGGCGGTAATAGTTGATGTGGTGCTCGTAAGTAGGGAGGCAAGAATTATGTCGTGTCTTCCTGGGCTGGCTTTCTTAGCACCATCCACACTCAACCTTCCTATTTGGCCAGAAGATGAGAGGGTCACTACGCAAGGTTCATCCTCTATGTCTTCAGCTACTTCTGTTGTTTCAAATACTGGTAGATCATCCGAACTGATTATTTCGGTGCGACGTTCTCTTCCGAATTGTTGAACGAGTTCATCTAACTCTTTGATGACGAGTGTTTTTTGTCTGGTGTCTGATTTAAGTAGAGTGTTGAAACCTGTTATAGATTTTTTCAATTCGGCTTGCTCTTCCTCCAACTTTCTTTTTTCTAATGCTGTGAGTCTCTTCAAAGGCATGTCAAGAATATGGTCAGTCTGTAACTGGGTTAATTTAAACTTCTTCATCAGAGAACTTCGTGCTTCAGCGGTATCTTCGGATTTTCTTATTATCGAGACCACTTCATCAATTGAGTCAAGTGCGATTAAGAGTCCTTTAACAATGTTCAGTCGAGCTTTTGCTTGAGCGAGTCGATATTTTGTTCTTCTAACTACTACTTGTAAACGATGTTTTATGTAGTAATCACATAAGTCGTATATGCCTAAAGTTCGGGGTTCTCCATCTACTAAAACAACGTTATTAATGCTAAAAGTTTCTTCAAGTGGAGTCATTTTATAGAGATCAGCAAGAACCGCCTGTGGGTTGTGTCCTGGCTTTATGGTTACTTGTATCTTTAAACCTGATTCACGGTCGGATAAATTTTTGAAATCCATCACCCCATTTAGCTTGCTAGCTTCGTTGAGTTCTTTCAGTTTGCTGATTACTCTTTCAGGGCCCACTAGGTAGGGGAGTTCTGTTATGACAACTGCTTGTCGATTTTTTCCAGAAGGTTCAACGTGAGCCTTGGCGCGAATTCTGACCGTTCCTTTTCCTGTTTTGTAAGTTTCTTCAAGATTGTCATTGATGATTATTCCTCCACTAGGAAAATCGGGTCCAGGTATGACACTCATAATTTCGCTCATCGTTGGTTTCGGCCGTCTTTTTTTCATTATTAAAGAAATAGCAGCTCCAACTTCCACAAGATTGTGGGTAGGCATATTTGTAGCCATACCGACAGCAATGCCTGAAGTGCCATTAACTAAAAGGTTTGGCAAAAGAGCAGGCAGGCATGTGGGTTCCTCACTCTCTCCATCGTAAGTAGGTCGAAAATCGACGGTGCCTTCATCAATTTCTCTGAGCATTTCCATTGCAGTTTCTGCAAGTCGACATTCCGTGTAGCGAGGTGCAGCAGGCGGGTCGTCAAGAGAGCCGAAGTTGCCTTGTTTGTCGACCAAAGTCATACCACGAGAGAAATCCTGACCCATCCTCACGAGAGCGTCGTAAATAGCAGCGTCTCCGTGAGGGTGGTAACGCCCCATCGTGTCTCCTACGACTCTGGCACTCTTACGATGAGGGTTCTCTGGTCTAAGTCCCATTCTCAACATCGTGTAGAGAATTCTTCTCTGAACTGGTTTCAACCCATCTTTGACATCAGGTATAGCTCTAGATGTGATAACGGAAAGCGAATAGGCGAGGAAGGATTCTTGCATTTCTTCTTCGACGGGTACACCTACTACTTCTTTCGCGAAGTTCAATTCATCGGGTAAAAGTTTCTGTTGTTTATTCATGTCTGCTCCAAAGTTTTAAAATTAATGGATCTTGCAGCGGGTAATTCCATTAACGAGTTCATCCAAAATGTCTAGAAGTTCGTTGCCGCCCACCGATACGAGATCTTTTATTTGTTCTTCT
>Ga0208764_10001159_pt1 | contig 17171 bp, 13 predicted proteins | sample ETNtaG_18_FD_185762 | JGI IMG/M metagenome (GOLD analysis project Ga0208764, IMG submission 185762) | Marine microbial and viral communities from oxygen minimum zone, Eastern Pacific Ocean - ETNP201302SV91 (SPAdes) (version 2) | ecosystem: Environmental > Aquatic > Marine > Oceanic ... | reverse complement strand
AGTAAGGTTAGATAAAGATTTAATTCTATCTCTGTAATATGCTGCTTTTTCGTAACTCTGGTTTCTTGAAGCATCATTCATTTTTTTAGCAAATTTTTTCTTAATAGATCTGGAATCACCTTTAAAAATTTTTTTAGCCTCTTCCACTAATTCTAAATAGTTATTTTCTGAAATCTCATTAGTGCAGGGCCCTGAACATTTCTTTATTTGAAACAAGAGACATGGACGAGTTCTATTCTTATAATATGTATCTGAGCAAGTCCTTAATAGAAAACTTTTTTGTAATATGCTTATTACTTTGTAGACTGAACCTTCCATCGCATAAGGTCCGAAATAATCACCATCGTCTTTTATTTTTCCTCTATGTTTTCTTATTCTGCTTGGCAATTCATTTTTAGTAAAATGTATGTAAGGAAATGATTTATCGTCTCTCATTAATATATTATATTTTGGCTTATGAGCCTTAATGAGATTAACCTCTAATAAGAGTGCATTTTCTTCATTTTCGGTTGTTGTAAATTCTATATTATGAATTAAACCAACCATTTTCTTTATTCTCTTATTTTCAATATTTTTTCTTGAGTAACTTTTTACTCTTTTTTTAAGATTCTTTGCTTTTCCAATATATAATATATTATTGTCGACATCTAACATCCTATAAACGCCAGGTTTACTGGGGATATTTCTTACAACTTTATTAACTATATCTTTTCCTGCTAGCATTTTCTTAATTTGTTTTATCTATATATATATATTTATAACTAATTTTTCACTATTTTTGCTTGTGGATAACTTTGTTGAAAAGTTAGATATTTTTAATGGTGATTTTTATTATTTATACATAATATTAATTTACTTTTTTTTAACTTTAAATAACTAACTGAATTTATTATATTTATTTAAATTTCTATATTAATCCTATTGCAAATCTTATAATTCACCCTTTAGGTTTATTATTTATACATAATATTAATTTACTTTTTTTTAACTTTAAATAACTAACTGAATTTATTATATTTATTTAAATTTCTATATTAATCCTATTGCAAATCTTATAATTCACCCTTTAGACGCCTAAAATATTGTACTTGTGTACAATATTAATATTTACATTAATTTTCTAATAACTTATTGAAATTATTATATTTTCTATTATTCAACAAATTTTTCACTTTTTCTTTTGGGCCATTTTAGATGTTCGCCACCATCCAATGTTATCATTTGTCCGGTAAATGACTTGTTATTTAAAATAAAGTTTACTGCATAATTAATCTCCTCAAGGTCTGGACCTATTTTTAAGAGTGTAGATCTTTTTTGTATTTCAAAATCTTTAACTTTTTGTCTTTTTCCTTTTAATGCTGGCCCGGGACCTATTGCGCAAACTCTAATCTTGGGGCTTAAGGCTTGAGCAAGTGCTTTAGTTAAATACCATAGGGAGTTTTTTGAAACTGAATAAGCCAAGAAGTCCGGCCTAGAAGATAAAACACTTTGATCTAATAGATTTATAATAACTCCATGTTCATTTTTTGGTAATTGCATAGAAAAAGCTTTTGATAGGAAAAATGGGCTTGTTAGATTGATCGAAATATGATTATCCCAGCTATCTTTAGTTATTGTTTTAACATTATCTTTTTCAAAAATTGAAGCGTTGTTAATTAAGAGTGAAATTTTTCCAAATTTTTTATTTATAGAGGGTAAAAGTCCTTGAGCAGAATTAAACTTAGATAAATCTGCTTTAATAATATCGGCTTCACCATTTAGTTTTCTTATACGAGCGCATGTATTTTGAGCCTCTTTTTTACCCGAATTATAATGGATTATTACATGCCAATTATTTTTAGCTAATGATTTACTTATAGATGAACCTATTCTTTTACTTCCGCCAGTTACTAAGGCATATCTTTTTTTCATAAAATTTCCTTATTTATTTTTACTTTTAGATTTATTTCTATGTCTTTTCTTTTTTTCTTTTAGCATTGGATCATTTGAGAACTTTAATGAAGTCTCTTCAAGTCTTCTTATTTCGTCTCTAACCTTAGCAGCATTTTCAAAATCTAAATCTTCAGCATATTTTAACATATCTTTATTCAAATCTTTTAAATGTTTTTCGAGGTTATCACCAATTAAAATTCCATCTTCATAGAAGTCACTAGTTTTAATATCTAAATGATCTTTTTCAAATACACTTCCAAGAATGTCCTTAATGTTCTTCTTTATACTTTCAGGAGTTATCCCATTCTTTTTATTATATTCTTTTTGTTTTATTCTCCTTCTTTCTGTTTCATCAATCGCTCTTTTTATAGAACCAGTTTCTTTATCGGCATATAATATAACTCTGCCATCAATATTTCTTGCTGCCCTTCCAATAGTTTGAATCAGAGATGTTTCTGATCTAAGAAAACCCTCTTTATCTGCATCAAGGATTGCCACTAAAGAGCACTCAGGTATATCTAGCCCTTCTCTAAGAAGATTTATGCCTACAAGAACATCAAATAGGCCGGTTCTTAAGTCTTTAAGAATTTCTATTCGTTCAAGTGTATTAATATCTGAGTGCAAATACCTAACTTTAATACCTTGTTCGTTCATGTATTCTGTTAAATCTTCAGCCATTTTTTTTGTTAACACAGTGACTAAAGCTCTTTGATTTTTTTTTGCTATTTCCTTACATTCATATATCAAATCATCCACTTGATCCTTAGCAGGCCTAATATTACAAACTGGATCAATTAATCCTGTGGGTCTTATAATCTGCTCTACGAAAGTACCTTGTGTTTCATTTAATTCCCAATCACTTGGAGTTGCTGATACAAATACACTTAAGGGCCTCATAGAGTCCCATTCTTCAAACTTTAATGGCCTATTATCAATACAAGACGGAAGACGAAAACCATGTTCTGCTAAAGTAGATTTTCTACTAAAGTCTCCCTTATACATACCACCTAATTGCGGAACAGTAACATGGCTTTCATCAATAAAAACATACAAGACGGAAGACGAAAACCATGTTCTGCTAAGGTAGATTTTCTACTAAAGTCTCCCTTATACATACCGCCTAATTGTGGAACAGTAACATGACTTTCATCAATAAAAACTATGGAATCTTTAGGTAGGTATTCAAATAAAGTTGGCGGAGGTTCACCAGGTTTTCTTCCAGTCAAATAACGGGAATAATTCTCTATGCCTGCACATATGCCCGTAACTTCCATCATTTCAAGGTCAAAATTAGTCCTTTGCTCAAGTCTTTGTTTTTCTAATAACCTATTAGAATTTTCTAATTCGCTTAATCTTATTTTTAAGTCTTTCTTAATCTTTCTAATTGCTTGGTTTATTGTTGGTCTCGGAGTAACATAATGCGAATTTGCGTAAAGTTTAATTTTTTCCAATTCACCTTCTTTTTTTCCTGTTAACGGATCATATTCACCGATAGATTCAATTTCATTTCCCCAGAGGGAAATTCTCCAAACAATATCTTCTAAGTGTGCAGGCCATATTTCTATCAGGTCACCCCTTACTCTGAATGTGCCGCGTGTAAAATTTGTATCATTTCTTTTGTATTGTAATTCGACTAATTTTTTAAGAATGGATTGTCTTTCAATATTCTCTCCGTCAGATAAAAAAAGTATCATATTTGAGTATGTTTCAACTGAACCTATTCCGTATATGCAAGATACTGATGCAACTATTATAACATCTTCCCTTTCTAACAAGGATCGAGTAGCAGAGTGTCGTAATCTATCAATTTGTTCATTTATTGAAGCGTCTTTTTCGATATATGTATCTGTTCTTGGGACATATGCTTCTGGCTGATAATAATCATAGTAAGATACAAAATATTCTACTGCATTATTAGGAAAAAAATCCCTGAATTCTCCATATAATTGTGCTGCTAAAGTTTTATTTGGCGCTAATACTAGAGAAGGTTTTTGGCACTCCTCAATAATTTTTGCCATAGTAAATGTTTTTCCTGATCCAGTGACCCCTAATAGAACTTGCGATTTATCCTTATCTCTTATTCCTTTTACAAGTGATTTAATTGCTTTAGGCTGATCTCCTGATGGAGAAAATTCAGTATCAATTTTAAATGGATTTTTCTCTTTAGAAAAATTAGATATTGGGCTAGGGTTTTCCCATATCTTGTCATTATTAAAGTTAGAGTTGGCTGAATTCATTAGTCGACAAGTTCTTCACAAAATTCCTTAATTCTTTTACATGCAGTTTCAAGATTTTCTATTGATGTTGCATATGAGACTCTAAAATAAGGAGATAAACCAAAGGCTTCTCCATGAACAACACTAACCAACTTCTCTTTTAATAATAACATTGCAACATCTTTATCAGTATTAATTTTTTTATTTTGAAAGTTTTTTCCAATTAAGCCTTCGCATGAAGGATAAACATAAAAAGCTCCATTAGGTTTTAAACAGGAAATTCCTTTGCATTCATTTAAAGCATTAACTATATAATCTCTTCTTTCTTCAAATGAAGAAACCCATTCGTCTAAAAAATTATTTGACCCCTGCAAAGCTTCAACCGCAGCCCATTGACTAATAGATGAAGGGTTAGAAGTTGATTGACCCATTAATTTTCTCATTGCATCAACTATTATTTTTGGCGCACCACAATAACCAATTCGCCATCCGGTCATAGAATGAGATTTTGATAGGCCATTCATAGTTAAGGTTCTAGAAAATATTTCTTCATCTAGTTCTGCAATTGTAAAGAATTCTGGAGAATCCTTATAAACAATATGTTCATAAATATCATCTGAAAGTATGTGAACATGAGGATTTGCTTTTAAAATTTCTGATATATTTAATAACTCATCTTTAGTGTAGACTTGACCAGTTGGATTAGAGGGAGAATTAAGAAATAACCATTTAGTTTTATTTGTAATTTTTTTCTTTAAATCCTCTGGAGATATTTTGAAATTATTCTCACTAGTAGTCATTATAATTTTAGGATTACCGCCAGCTAATTTTACTATATCAGGATAGCTTACCCAATAAGGCGCAGGAATTATTACTTCATCACCATCATTAATGGTGGAAATTATAGCATTGAAAATTATTGATTTCCCTCCAGGGGCTACTGAAATATTTTCTTTTTCATAAGAAAGGTTATTATCTTTTTTAAATTTATTAATTATTGCTTCTTTAAGCTCATCTATTCCATCAACAGCTGTATATTTTGTTTCACCTCGGTTAATTGCATTAATTGCTGATTTTTTGATGCTATCTGGAGTATCAAAATCAGGCTCACCTGCGCTTAAACTAATGATATTTTTACCTTCAGCCTTCAACTCCCTTGCTAATTGTGTCATTAGCATAGTTGCAGATGGAGGTATATTTTCTATATTACTAGATAGTTTTATTGACATTTAATCACCAAATAACAAGAGTGCACAAATTATGACGAATATTTAATTTTTGCAATGAACATTCTATCTTTATGCTAATATAACTCAATTTGAGTTCTTGTTGGTAGAAGTAAATATATTTTAATGAATAAGAAAATAAAAGAAATAAGCTCATTAGAGACTATTAAAAGGATTTGGAAGAATTACGCATTAGGATTATCTAATTATCTAGTAATTGCCTTAGTTTGTAATGCAGTAGTAGCCTTAAGCACACCGGCGTTACCTGAATTAATAAGAAGAGTTATAGACGACATCTTTGTTAATAAGGATGAAAATATGCTGATTATCTTACCTTTGATTGCAGTAATTATCATGCTAATAAGGGCGATTGGTACATTTGGGGCGAATGTTTCAATAAATTTAATTGGACAAAAGATTGTTGGATCCCTTCAAAACGACCTATATCAATCATTATTAAAGGCTGATATTTCTTATATTAATTCAGTACATTCTGCTAGATTTATATCTAATTTTACTGCTGATTCTACTAAGCTAAGAGAAACAATGTCATCAGTAGTGGTAAACTTATCAAGAAATATATTGATGGTTCTAGGTTTAATTAGTTATTTGATTTGGGTTGATTATAAGCTTGCTCTAATTTTTCTTATTGTTTTACCTCCTGCGGCAATTGGTCTGAGATATCTTGGCAAAAAACTTAGAAGAGCAATAAGAGAAAGTCTTGAAGAGATAGGAACGCTATCATCTTTAGTTTCTGAAACTTTAAAAGGTATCAGAATAATTAAAGCTTATAGGAAAGAAGATTTTTATAACAAAAAAGCAAAAAATATTATTAAGAAAGTTGTATCTTTATCTATGAAGGGAGTTAGGGCTAGATCAGCTTCAGCACCAATCATGGAAATTGTAACTGGTTTTGCTATAGCTGGTATTATTTATTATGCTGGTGGAAAATCTATATCCAATCAAATGACTGTTGGTAGTTTTATGGCTTTTACAACTGCAGCAGGATTATTATATGACCCGCTTAAAGCGGTTGCTAATCTTCAAGCTATGCTACAAGAGGGAGTTGCCGCCTCTCAAAGACTTTTTCCAATAATTGATAACGAACCTAAAATTAAAGAAAATGAGGTTACTAAAAAATTAGAAAATCCATCAGGTTTAATTGAATTTTCTAATGTTTCTTTTTCTTACTTAAATAATTCTGAAGAGATGGCCATTGATAATATTTCATTAAAAGTTAATCCTGGCGAAAAAGTAGCTCTTGTAGGGCCTTCTGGCGCAGGAAAGACAACCCTCCTTAATCTTGTTCCAAGATTCTATGACCCAACAAAAGGGAGTATAATGATAGATAATGTAGATTTAAAAGATTTATCCTTGAAAACAGTAAGGGATACTTCCTCATTAGTTTCTCAGGATTCTTTAATATTTGATGTATCTATAAGAGAAAATATAATTTTTGACTCAACTAACATTTCTGAAGATTCATTTCTGTCTGCATGCAAAGAAGCATTAGTAGATGAATTTGTTAAAGATCTTCCTGAGGGTTATGAGACTATAGCTGGTGAATCAGGGTTAAAACTTTCTGGAGGACAAAAACAAAGAATCGCAATTGCTAGAGCTATGGTTAAAAATTCTCCTATTTTACTTCTTGATGAAGCAACTTCTTCATTAGATAGTGAAGCGGAATCAAAGGTTCAAATAGCTATAGAGGCTCTTCTTAAAGAGAAAAGTGCTTTAATTATTGCTCATAGGTTATCTACAATTATAAATGCTGACATGATTTATGTTTTTGATAAGGGAAAAATTGTTGAAAATGGAAATCACTCTGAATTGATTGAGAAGAATGGTTTATATCAAATTCTTTTTAAAACTCAATTTCCGGAGAATGAGATTGACTAAGAATATTCTTAACAATGTATTACCTTATTTTTTCTCAAATTATATAAAATTTGTTTATGCAACAAATACATGGACTCATTTAAATTTAGATAAAGTAAAAGAATTTTGGGATGAAAAAAAACCTTTTATCTGGATTCATTGGCACGGTCAGAGTCTTATGCTACCCAATTCATGGAATGATCAAGATCAGAAATTACATGCGCTAGTTTCCCTTCATGGAGACGGGGAAATAATAGCTAATACTTTATCTAATTTAGGATTAAATCTAGTTAGAGGAGCAGGAAATCCAAATAAGTTAGGATTAAAAGAAAAAGGAGGCACTAAAGCTTTAAGGTCTATGATAAAAATTTTGAAGAATGGTGATTCTGTTGCTTTTACTGCCGATCAACCACCTGGGCCTGGTAAAGTAGCAGGAAATGGAGCTATAATTCTTTCAAAAATTACAGGTAAACCTATCATTCCAGTGGCTGCATCTACTTCAAAAGTATATCAATTTAATAATTGGGATAAATTCACTATTAATTTTCCTTTTGGAAAAGGTGTTGTCGTTTGGGGAGACCCGATTTATGTGAAAAAAGATTCTTCCGATAATGATATTGAAGGGTATAGAGACCTTTTACAGGATTCACTGAATAGGGCTTCAAAAAAAGCTAAAATTTTTTTAGGGCAATATTAAATGCCTTTTCCAATTATATTATATAGATTCTTTTCTTACCTTCTCACCCCTTTCTTTTGGATAATAATTTTATATAGGTCTCACAAAGGAAAGGAAGATTGGTTAAGAAGGTATGAAAGGGTAGGAAAAAATAAAATAAAGAGTAATGATGAAGAATATGTTTGGATTCATGCGGCTAGTGTTGGAGAGCTTTTATCAATATTACCTTTATCTAATCTTTTATTAGAAAAGAATTATAGATTATTAATTACAACGACAACCCTTACCTCAGCAAACATATTCTTGAGTATGTTTTCTAAGAAAATTATTCATCAATTCATACCTTATGATAGCCCAGTTTTTTGTGCTCGTTTTTTATCTAATTGGAAGATAAAGATTGGGATATTTGTAGAGTCTGAGATATGGCCAAATTTTATAATTGAATGTAAAAGAAAGAAAATTCCTTTAATTATAGCAAATGCGAGGTTCACACAAAGCACTTTTAATCGTTGGAAAACATATAAAAAATCAATTAAATACCTATTAAATTGTTTTGAATATAATATAGCGCAAAATAATAAGACGCTTGAGTGGCTTGAAGAGTTGGGTTCTAAGAAGGTTCTTTTCTTTGGTAATATTAAACACGATGCAAAAAAATTACCTGTAAATAAAGATAAGCTGGAAAAGATTAATAAGTCGATTAATGGCCGTAATATTATTGTTGCAACTTCAACACATAATGGGGAAGAAGAGGTTATCTTTTCTTTCTATAAACGATTAAAGCAAAGTATAAATAATTTATTATTGATTATAGCTCCAAGACACCCTGAAAGATCAAAAGAAATCAATAAACTTTCTAAAAAATATGGTTTCTCAGATGAAGAGAATAAATTTCTCTCTAAAGACGAGCTTCCAGATAAAAATACTAAGTTATTTATTTACGATAAAATTGGAGAACTTGGTCAGTTATATAGTATTACTGATTATGTCATTTTAGGTGGAGCTTTTGAAAAATTAGGTGGTCATAACCCTATAGAGCCCGCTAAATTTGGTGTTGCAATTTTTTCTGGAGCAAATTTTTTTAATTTTGAAGATGATTATTATAATTTAATTAAATCTGGAGCTGCTATGATCTACAAGGAAGATACATTATTAAATTTAATTTTGTCTGATAATAAAATTGATGAAATGGGTATTAACGCTAAAAAATGTGTAGAAAAATTTGGCGGCGCTTCAGAAGAAACTTTAAAATTAATAGAGAGAACTTTTGCTTATGATAAATAATTCTTTTTGGTGGAAAAAAAGAAGTAAATATTTAAATTTTATAAATATAATTCTTGAATTTTTAATTATTCTAAAAAATATCTTTATAAATCCTTATAAATCAAAACTTAAGATTATTTGTGTTGGAAATTTGGTTGTTGGTGGTTCTGGTAAAACACCTATGGTTAGATATTTAAGAAAGATCTTAGAAAGTAAAGGTTATAAATGTGCCGTATTATTAAGGGGTTATGGAGGATCTTTTAAAAAACCAACTAGAGTTATTTATGAAAAACATACATCTGAAGAAGTAGGGGATGAAGCTTTAATGCATGCAAAGGATGGTTTAACAATTATTTCTAAGAACAGAGTTAAGGGATGTAAATATCTCGAGGAATATGATTTAGATATACTAATCTTAGATGACGGTTTTCAAAATTTATCTTTAAAAAAAGATTTTAATCTTGTTGTTGTATCTTCAAACCAAGGAATAGGAAATAATTTAATATTACCTTTTGGGCCATTAAGGGAATCTATTAGTAAAGCTCGAGAGAGAGCAGATATTATGATTAAATCAATTTTCTCTGAAAAACAGCATTATTCTTTCGATATAATTTCTAATTATTTCGAAGAAAATTTAAAAGCTGATTATAAAACTATAATTGATGAAGATCTAAATAATAACTTCATACTATATACAGGTATTGGCGACCCTGCGAAATTTATTAATGCGGTTAAAGCAAATAAAGTAAAACTGAGTAAATCTTTTATTTTTAGAGATCATCAAGAGATTAGTGAAAAAAAAGCAAAACAAATTTTAATTATTTCAGAAGAAATAAAAGCCGATATATTAACAACAGAAAAAGATTTAATGCGATTATTGAATTCTAAAAAAAATTCATTTAGAGAAAAATTATTCTTGAAGTCAAAGATTGCTAGAATTCAAATTTCTTTAGATAAAGATAATTTGTTAAAGAAAATAAGTGAAAAATTAGAATTAAAACTCTAAAAAACTGCGTATCCGCCATCTACTACAAACATATCTCCAGAATGATATGCTGAAGAATCGGAAGCTAAATATACAGCTATTCCTGAGAAATCTTCTGGCTCTCCCCACCTTCTTGCGGGAACTCTAGTAATAACTTTATCTGTAAACTTTTGGTTTTTTTGATTTGGTATTGTCATATCTGTCGCTATCCATCCAGGTAAAATAGTATTTGCTCTAATGCCATATCTAGCATGTTCTACAGCAATCCCTTTAATCATAGATATTATTCCCCCTTTAGATGCAGAATAAGGCTGAGTTCTTGCGGCACCTTCTATACCTGCCAAACTTGCCACTCCTATTACTGAACCACCAGCATCACCTAACTTAGCTCTGTCAACCATATGTTTTGTGGCTTCTCGAAATGTAAAAAATACACCATCAAGATTTACGGATAAGACTTTTCTATATGCATCGGTATCCATATTTTCAAATGAACCTCCGAATACATTTATTCCGGCATTAGCAAAAACTGAATCAATTCTTCCTAAATCGTTAATAACTTTTTGCATATTATTGCTAACTTCTTCTTCTGAAGCTACATCTACTTCATAACTTATAATTTTAGTACCATATTCTTTTAATTCTTCTTTAGCTTTTTCATTTTTTTCATTATTTCTTCCCCATATAGCTATATCAGAACCACACGATGCTAATCCTTTAGCCATACCTAAGCCAATACCTCCATTTCCTCCTGTTACTAGTGAAACTTTTCCCGATAAATCAAATAATCCTTTTTTCATAATAGTTGCCTTCTCTCTTTTTTTTATTAAACATAGTATTAATATGTTTTTAAAATCTATTTTTATATTCCTTATTGTAATTGGCAAATTATTATTTGCAGAAACTTATTTTGATGAAATTAAAATAATTAATAATAATGACCATATTATTAATTATTTTGTTGAAGTAGCAACTTCTAAAAGTGATCAAGAAAAGGGTCTAATGCATAGAAAGATGCTAAATAAAAAATCTGGAATGTTGTTTATTTTTAAAAAAGAAAAAGTTGCTAACTTTTGGATGAAAAACACATATATACCTCTTGATATTATTTTTATAAAAAAAAATGGTAGAGTTGATTTGATCAAGAAAAATGTTAAACCTTTAAACTTAAAAACTATTAAATCTAAAGGTAAAGTGATAGCTGTTTTAGAGATTAATGCTGGAGAAGCAGAAGCATTTGGAATTGATGAAAAATCAGTCGTTACTGTTAAAAAATTTATAAATAATTAAAGATTAATTATATAAGACTTCAATTATTTCAAAAGATTTTCCTCCTCCTGGAGTATTTACCTCTACCTCATCACCAACTGATTTACCTATAAGGGCTTTAGCAAGAGGCGAAGAAATAGAAATTTTCTTTTTTTTGAAGTCTGATTCAATATCTCCAACTATTTGATAATTTGCTTCTTCGTCTGTATCGGCATCAACAAGAACAATTTTTGCTCCAAATTTTACATCATCACCTTCCAAAGATGATGGATCAATTGCCTCAGCTTTACTAAGTAAATCCTCAAGTTCCATTATTTTTGTTTCATTATGACCTTGCTCTTCTTTTGCTGCATGATATTCGGCATTTTCAGATAAATCTCCATGAGCCCTAGCTTCGGATATGGCATTAATTATCTTTGGTCTTTGAATTGTTTTTAGGTTTTTAAGTTCTTCCTCTACTTTTAATTTACCATCAACGGTTATTGGTATTCTTTCCATTGTAATCACTCCAGATCATATTATGATCGAATGTAAACATTTATTCAATTCTTACTTTCATATGATTGGATGGTTTTAACATTTATCATTCCATTCTTAATAGCTTTAATACCTTCAACAGCAGCTTTTGCTCCTGAAACTGTAGTATAATAGGGCACATTATTTTCTAAGGAGGATCTTCGGATAGATTTTGAGTCTTTTATAGCCTGTGGTGTTTCTGTGGTATTAAAAACTAAAGAAATCTTATTATCATTAATTTTATCAACAATATGAGGACTTCCCTGCATTACCTTATTTATTTTTTTTGTTTTAATCTCATTATTATTTAAAAAATCTGCTGTTCCTCCGGTTGCAATTATACTAAACCCTATTGAGGTAAGCTCTTTAATAGGTTCTATAATTTTTTCTTTATCTGAATCTTTAACTGAAACAAATACTTCTCCCTTAATTGGGATAACTGTACCACCTGCTATCTGACTTTTAGCAAAAGCAATACCAAAATCTTTATCTATACCCATTACTTCTCCTGTGGATCTCATTTCAGGTCCTAAAATTGTATCTACTCCAGGAAATCTTTTAAAAGGAAAGACTGCCTCTTTAACAGCTATATGGTTTAATTTTTCTTCTTTAAAATCTAAATTAATTAATTTTTCTCCAACCATAACCTTAGTAGCTATCTTTGCTATTGGGTTTCCAGAAACTTTAGCCACAAAAGGAACAGTCCTACTTGCTCGAGGATTAACTTCTAGAATAAATATTTCATTATCTTTAATTGCAAATTGAACATTCATTAACCCTTTTATGTTTAAAGATTTAGCAATCTTAATCACATAATCTTTTAATTCTTCTAATATATCGTCTTTTAAAGAAAAAGGAGGCATTGAACAGGCTGAGTCACCAGAATGAACTCCAGCTTCCTCAATATGCTCAAGTATACCTGCAATATAAATGTCATCTCCATCTGAAATAGCATCTATATCCACTTCTGTTGCATCTCTTAAGTAAGAATCAATTAAAACTGGACTTGAGCCAGAAACAATAACAGCTTCACTTATGTATTTTTTTAATTGATTTTCTGAGTGAACTATTTCCATAGCTCTTCCTCCTAAAACATATGAAGGTCTAATTACAACCGGGTAGTCGATTGAATTAGCAATAGCAATAGCTTCTTTTTCAGATTGCGCTATACCATTATTAGGTTGGCCTATATTTAGATTCTCCATTAGATTTTTAAATCTATCCCTATCCTCGGCTAAATCTATGGCATCCTGACTTGTTCCCAAGATATTTACTGATATTTCTCTATTCTCAAAATCCTTAGAAAGTTTCAATGGAGTCTGTCCTCCAAATTGAACTATTGCTCCTAAAAGGTTGCCTTTTTTTGATTCTACATGAATGATTTCAGATACATCTTCAAGTGTTAATGGCTCAAAATATAATCTATCAGATGTATCATAATCAGTAGATACTGTTTCTGGATTACAATTTATCATAATACTTTCAAGATTAAGCTCTGAAAGAGCAAAAGAAGCATGACAACAACAGTAATCAAATTCTATTCCTTGACCAATTCTGTTTGGACCTCCGCCCAAAATAATAACTTTATTCCTATCTGTTGGAGATGACTCGCAATACCTTTGTTCAGAAAAAATATCACCTACATATGTTGAATACATATAATCTGTATTGGTTTCAAATTCTGCTGCACAAGTATCAACTTTCTTGAAAACTGGCCTCACATCTAATTCAATCCGTTTTTTATTTACATCTTCTTCAGTTTTTTTAGTAAGTTTAGCCAATCTTGCGTCAGAAAAGCCGATAGATTTTATTAGTCTAAACTTATTAGCATTTTTAGGAAGCCCTTCTTTTTTTAATAATTCTTCCCATTCTATAATTTCTCTTATTTGCTCTATGAACCATGGATCAAAAAAGGTAATTGCACATATTTCTTCAGAACTTAATCCCTTTCTGAAAGCTTCGCCAATCAAAAGTATTCTTTCTGGTGAAGTTAAGGAGAGCATATCTTTAATTTCTTTTTTCGAATAATCTTTTTCTAATATTTCATCAAATCCATTGAGATCATTTTCTAATGATCTTAAGCCCTTTTGAAAAGATTCTTGGAAATTTCCTCCAATTGACATAACTTCGCCAACAGACTTCATAGATGTAGTTAATGTAGGCTCAGATCCAGGAAATTTTTCGAAAGCAAATCTTGGTATTTTTGTTACCACATAATCAATAGTAGGTTCGAAAGATGCCGGTGTAGTTGATGTGATATCATTTAAAAGTTCATCCAAATTATAACCAACAGCTAACAGTGCTGCAATTTTAGCAATAGGGAATCCGGTTGCTTTTGAAGCTAAAGCAGATGACCTTGAAACCCTTGGATTCATCTCAATGATCACTATTCTTCCATCATCTGGATTAACTGCAAATTGTACATTTGAACCTCCAGTATCTACCCCTATTTCTCTAAGAGTTTTGATAGAGGCATTTCTCAATTCTTGGTATTCTTTATCTGTTAGTGTTAGGGCGGGGGCAACTGTTATAGAATCTCCAGTATGAACACCCATTGGGTCAATATTTTCTATTGAACAAATGATAATACAATTATCAGATTTATCTCTAACGACTTCCATTTCAAATTCTTTCCAGCCAACAACTGACTCCTCAACCAATATTTCACTATTAGGAGAACTTTTTATTCCATCTTCCGCTATGGAATTAAATTCCTCTAAATTGTTAGCTATTCCTCCTCCTGTTCCACCAAGAGTAAATGAGGGTCTTATAATAACTGGGAGACCTATCTCATTAAGTTTTTCTTTCGCTTCTTCTAAGCTATGCGCAATAAATGATTTTGGTGTCTCAAGCCCAATGGAATTCATTGCCTCTTTGAATTCTTCACGATTTTCAGCTTTTGATATAGCTTCTTCGTTGGCGCCAATTAATTCAACATTATATTCTTTTAAGAAACCTGAATTTGATACTTCGAGAGAAACATTAAGAGCAGTTTGCCCGCCCATTGTAGGAAGCAAAGCATCAGGCTTCTCCTTTTCAATAATTTTTTTTATTACATCTTCAGTTATAGGCTCAATGTAAGTTGCATCGGCTACTTCAGGATCTGTCATAATTGTTGCTGGGTTAGAATTGACTAATATTATTCTATAACCTTCATTCTTTAATGCTTTACAAGCTTGCGTGCCAGAGTAATCAAATTCACAAGCTTGCCCTATAATTATTGGTCCAGCGCCAATGACTAATATGCTCTTAATATCTTTTCTTTTAGGCATTTTTGCTTTTCTCTATGTTGTTTAAAAATTTATCAAACAAATAATAACTATCATTAGGTCCGGGCGATGCTTCTGGGTGATGTTGTACTGAAAAAACTAGTTTATCTGTCATTTCTATCCCACAATTACTTCCATCAAATAAACTTATATGGGTTTCCTTAATATTCTTTGGTAATTTTTTGTTCTTTACTGCAAAACCATGATTCATTGATGTAATATTGACTTGTGATTTTTCTAAATCCTTAACAGGATGATTTGCCCCATGATGACCTTGATGCATTTTATAAGTATCTATTCCGAGAGCAAGTGCAAGTAATTGATGTCCAAGACAAATGCCAAAAATTGGTATATTTTTTTCAATAATCTTTTTTATTGTAGGAATTGAATATTTTCCAGTAGCGCTTGGATCTCCAGGTCCGTTAGATAAGAATACTCCATCGGGTTTTAATTGCACAATGTCTTGAAAACTATATGTACATGGTACGATAGTTATTTTGTTAAATCTAGAAGCCAAACACCTAAGGATATTTTTTTTAACACCATAATCAATTACTACTACATGAAAGTCTGATTGTTTTTTTTCAACTTTATTATGAAAAATACTTATTTCTTTCTCTTTCCAGTCTTTTTCTTCTTCACAAGTTACTTTGATAGCTAAGTCTTGATTATTTATGCCTTTAAAAGATAAATTATCTTCTAAGTAAACATCAAAATTATCGATACCTCTTGAATCATTAACTATTGTGCCATTTATTAATCCTTTTTTTCTAATTAAATTAGTTAATTCCCTTGTATCTATACCACACAAACCTATTATTCCATTTTTCTCTAGCCATTTGTTAAGTGTAATTTCTGACCTCCAGTTTGAGGGATTGGTGATAACAGATCTAAAAATTGCACCATTAATAAATGGTTTATTTAAGCCTTCGTTATCATCTTTATTTAAACCCACATTTCCGATATGTGGGAATGTAAATGTTATTATTTGTGAGCAATAAGACGGATCTGTCATTATTTCTTGGTAGCCGCTTATAGCTGTATTAAAACAAACTTCTCCAGATGATTTACCTTCCTTTCCAATGCCAAAACCTTTGAAAATTGTTCCTTCATTTAGAATAAGTGCTCCAGTGGGTTTGTTATGAGGCCAGCTTACCATTCAACAAGACCTTTAAAGAAAAAGAAAAATAAATTTTTATGTGTTAGCTGGGTTTTTTTCGGAGCAATTTTTAAATCCATCAGACTTCTACTCAAATATTTAAATAACTAAAAACGAATCAATTATTTTAAACACAAATTGACGGAATTTATAAATACTAGCTTCCAACGTCAAGCCCTCAAAACTTTTGATGATTTTTTTTTATAATTATATATCTTAATAGATTGTTTTAGGAGGTTTTTAGCTATGTTAAAGAAATTGATTGCCGAGGATTTAATTAAATCTATGAAAGAGAAAAATCAAAAAAGAGTTTCAACTTTACGTTTGATTAATTCTTCTATTAAGGATTTTGAGATCTCTTTGAGATCTAAGTCAGATTCTAATGATATAAACGATAATGATATTATAAATATCTTATCCAAGATGGTTAAACAAAGAAAAGAATCTGCTGATATTTTTAAAAAAGGGAATAGAGAAGATTTATATGACAATGAAATAATTGAAATTAAAATTATAGAAGAATTTATGCCTAAGCAATTATCTGAAGATAAGATTGTATCTATAATTGATGGCCTTATTTTAGAGCATGAAATTAAAGATATGAAGGATATGGGTATAATAATGGGTTTATTAAAGAAGGATTACTCAGGGCAAATGGATTTAGGTTTAGCTTCAAAATTAATTAAAGATAAAATAAATACTTAAGGTATAATAAAGAAGATGAAATTTTCAAAATCTTTACTAGATGAAATAAGAGAAAAAATAGAAATTTCCGATGTTGT
>Ga0208764_10001157_pt1 | contig 17188 bp, 15 predicted proteins | sample ETNtaG_18_FD_185762 | JGI IMG/M metagenome (GOLD analysis project Ga0208764, IMG submission 185762) | Marine microbial and viral communities from oxygen minimum zone, Eastern Pacific Ocean - ETNP201302SV91 (SPAdes) (version 2) | ecosystem: Environmental > Aquatic > Marine > Oceanic ... | reverse complement strand
TCCCAATCGGCGGCGGTGTTTCGATCGCCTCGCCTTCAAGAAAACCTGCCCTTGCGTGCCGAGCAGGGCCGGTGTTGCCCAGCATGGGCGACAGAGAACGGACCCGACCCGCAGTTTAGGAGGGTCGTTCTCAGGCATCGTGAGGCTCAGCAAGGGGAATACAGGTTTTCTGGCGAGAGATCGGAACCCAAGACGATTGGGCCTGAATCCGCAGTTGATTACATGCCTGGAAACCCGCCACCTGGTGGCATGCCGCCTCCAGGGAAGCCGCCTTTTCCGCCGCCACCCATTTTTTTCATCAACTTGGCCAAGCCACCTTTCTGCATGCTTTTCATCATGTCGCGCATTTGCTCAAACTGCTTGAGCAAGCGGTTCACTTCTTGAACCTGAACACCCGCACCTGCTGCAATACGGCGCTTTCGAGAGGCTTTTAAAATATCGGGCTTGGTTCGTTCGGCAATGGTCATGGAAAAAATAATGGCCTCGGTGCGTTTCATCTGCTTCTCTGCGGCGGTGGCATCCACATCGCCCGCCCCTTTCATCAATTGGCTGGGCAGTTTGTCCATCAGGCCTTGCAGGCCACCCATGTTGCGCATCTGGCTAATTTGCGCCAAAAAGTCGTTCAGGTCGAAAGCCTTGCCGCTTTTCAGTTTTTTCGCCAGTTTTTCGGCTTCGTGTTGGTCAATGCCTTTTTTGGCTTCTTCCACCAAGGAAACAATGTCGCCCATGCCTAGAATTCGGCCCGCCACGCGGTCTGGGTGGAATTTCTCAAAGCCGGTTAGCTTTTCACCCACACCCATGAATTTAATGGGCTTGCCGGTAATTTGGCGCACGGAAAGGGCGGCACCGCCTCGCGCATCACCGTCCATCTTGGTCAGTACCACGCCGGTCAGGGGCAGGGCCTCGTTGAAGGCCTTGGCGGTGTTGGCCGCATCCTGACCCAACATGGCGTCAATCACAAACAGGGTTTCAGTCGGGTTCACCGCTGCATGCAAAGCCTTGATTTCATTCATCATGGCTTCGTCTATGCCCAAGCGGCCCGCCGTGTCCAGAATCAGCACATCAAAAAACTGGCGTTTGGCGTGGTTCAGGGCGGCCAGGGCAATGTCAACCGGCTTTTGAGTGATGTCGGAAGGAAAGAACTCGGCGCCAGCTTGCGCGCTGACTGTTTTCAGCTGCTCGATCGCCGCAGGGCGGTACACGTCGGCTGAACCGGTCAGCACTTTCTTTTTCAGGTTGTCTTTTAAATACTTGGCCAGCTTACCTGTGGTGGTTGTTTTACCGGCACCTTGCAAACCCGCCATCAAAATCACCACGGGGGGCTGGGCCGCCAGGTTGATTTCTTCTGTTTTCTCGCCAATCAGCTTGATCAACTGTTTGTGAACAATGCCCACCAAGGCTTGGCCGGGGGTGAGGCTGTTCAGCACTTCCTCGCCCAGCGCCTGTTCTTTCACCTGGTTGATGAACTCTTTCACCACCGGTAGGGCCACGTCGGCCTCCAGAAGCGCCAAGCGAACTTCCCGCAACATTTCCTGCGTGTTGGCCTCGGTGATGCGGGCTTCGCCTTTGATATTTTTGACAACGCGCGTTAGGCGATCGGAGAGGTTTTCAAACATCGTGTGGTGCCCCTGACTCGTGCTATGAATCGAGTAAACTGATTGGTATGAACAACACAATATTGTACGCGCTCGCAGTGCCCCTGCTGTCCGCCTCGGGTGGATTGGCGGCGCTGAACGTTTTCGGCAAGTGGTCTGCACCCGCCGCGTTAAACCGCGCGCTGGTTGCTTTGGCCTTGACGGTCTCGGGTTATTTATTGGGCACCTTGTTGTTTCAATCCGATGGCATGCACTTCGGCTTTGTTCTGGGCCTGATGTGCGTGGCTTGGTTGGCCTCACTGGTGGCCTTTGTAGAAAGTTTTTTCAACCGTGTGCCGCTGCTTGAATTAATTGTGTTCCCGCTGTGCGCAGTTGTATTTTTGCTGCCCTTGTGGATGGGGGAAGATTCCGCCATTCGAATGGCAGGCGATCATCTGTTTCAATTGCATTTGTTGATCGCGCTGGCAGCCTACAGTTTGTTGGGTATTGCCGCCGCCCATGGCATCGTGATGGCGTTTCAGGAAAAAGCCTTGCACCAGCCTGTGGCCACCACCCAGGAAAACCGCATGGTGCGGGAGCGGTTGCTGGATCAATTGCCCTCTTTGCTTACCATGGAATCGATTCTGTTCCGGCAGCTTTGGGCTGGCTTTGTGTTGTTGTCGCTTACCCTGATCACCGGCTTTCTGTTTTCCGAAGAATGGAGCGGTAGCAGCTGGCGCTTTGATCACAAAACCCTGTTTGCCATCATTTCATGGTGTTCATTTGCAGTGCTTCTGGGCGGGCGTGTGGTATTTGGCTGGCGCGGAAAAGTAGCCCTGCGTTGGTGTTTGGGCAGCTATGCAGTATTGGTGTTGGCTTATTTTGGTACCCAGTTTGTGCTGGAGTTTATTTTGAAAAGGGCAGTTTGATGGGTCGTGTTCTGTTTTTCCTGGGCCTGGCGTTGGTGGCCTGGATTCTTTTCAAAAGCTGGCAGCGCAAACAATTGGGTGAAAAGCCCGGTGTAGACGTTAAACAAAAAGGCAATCTTGGCCGTAAAACCCAGGAAGAGATCATGCCTTGTCAACACTGCGGTGCCTACAGCCCCATGTCTGAAGGTGTGATGATGCAGGGGCGCTTCTACTGCGGCATGGAGCACGCCAAGGCGGCCGGAGAGAAAGTTCGCTAAGTTTTGAAGTGCATTGACCTTTAGAAGGGGCACGCCATGTGGCTGGACGAAGGCTGGATTGAAGAAGACTGGGTGCACCGCCTGCAAAGTCCCAATCAGGATGCGCGCCCCATGGGCACTGTAGTGGATACCCTGGTTGTTCACTGCATCAGCCTGCCCGAGCGGGGACGAGACCCCGCGTTAATCACTGACCTGTTTTTGAATCGACTCGATTGTCATGCGCACGTTTCATTTGGCGAGTTGATTGGCCTGCATGTTTCTTCACATTTTCTGATTGATCGAGACGGATCGATTACTCAATTTGTATCCTGCGAAAAACGGGCCTGGCACGCTGGAATTTCAGCCGCAATGGACCGTAGTAATTTCAATCATTTTTCAATTGGTGTTGAATTGCTGGGTGATATTTATACCCCATTCGAGCAGGCTCAATATGCCAGCCTGAGGCGTCTTGCTTTGGAGTTACAAGCACGTTATCCACTGAGATATGCCATGGCGCACAGCGAGATAGCACCCACCCGGAAAACTGATCCGGGACCCTTCTTCGACTGGAAAGGTTTTCGTAAATCAAACACCTACGAACTTCAGATTGACGGCCTTTGAAAGGCCGTTTTTTTGTTGCACTGCGGTTATCCCAAGCTTGTCCACAACTTGTTCACAGGGGATAACTGTGTGCACAAGTTGGGGATAAGAAAGTGTTTGCCAAATTGTGTTTCGACCACTACAATTAGTTCCAAGCCACATACAAAACACAAGATATAGTGGTTGCCGGTTGTGCCCCACTACAAAAACAAACCCTCAAGAACACGTATATTCCAGGAGAAAGATGCATGCTAACTAGCCATGGACCCTCAGATTTGGCGAGCAATTTGGCAACTGATGCGCCCTTGTCCACCTCTAAGCCTGCAGGTGCAGCGCCCGTGGTTGACAGCGCGTACTCAAACTACAAAATTATTCGCCGAAATGGTGCCGTGGTTGGTTTTGAGCCCAGCAAAATTGCCGTGGCCATGACCAAAGCATTTTTGGCAGTGAATGGCGGTCAGGGTGCAGCCTCCGCACGCATTCGCGAACTGGTTGAGCAGATGACTGGCAGCGTGGTGAACGCACTGGTGCGTCGTCAGCCTTCTGGCGGCATTTTCCACATTGAAGACATTCAAGACCAGGTTGAACTGGCCCTGATGCGCTCCGGCGAAGCCGAAGTGGCGCGTGCCTATGTGTTGTATCGTGAGCGCCGCGCCCAAGAACGTGCTGCCAAACAGGTGGAACAAGCCGAGCAGCATGCCCTGAATGTGATCGACGGCGACATCAAGCGCCCACTGGATGTAGAAGCACTGAAAGCGTTGATTGAGAGTGCTGCTGTTGGCCTGAATGAAATTGATGTTGCGCACCTTCAGAAAGAAACCCTGAAGAACCTGTATGACGGCGTGAAAATCGATGAGGTGTTCAAGTCGGCAATTCTGGCCTCACGTGCCATGATCGAGAATGAACCCAGCTACACACTGGTTACTTCCCGCCTGTTGCTGCACACCATTCGCCGTGAAATTATTGGCCGCGAAATTGCGCAAGATGAAATGGCGCAGGTGTACCCTGAGTACTTCCCCCAGTTCATCAAGAAAGGCATTGCCGCTGGCCTGCTCGATAATCGCCTGGCCCAGTTTGACATGAAGAAATTGGGCGCAGCCCTGAAGTACGAACGCGATTTGCAGTTCGATTACCTCGGCCTGCAAACTTTGTACGACCGCTACTTCCTGCACGTGGAAGGCACCCGCATTGAAATGCCACAGGCGTTTTACATGCGCGTGGCCATGGGCCTGGCCTTAAACGAAGTGGACCGCGAAGCACGCGCCATTGAATTCTATGAAGTGTTGTCCACATTCGACTTCATGAGCTCTACGCCCACATTGTTCAACAGCGGCACCATTCGTTCACAGCTGTCTTCTTGCTACCTCACCACCATTGGCGACGACCTGGACGACATTTACGAAGGCATCAAGGAAAACGCATTGCTTTCCAAGTTTGCTGGTGGCCTGGGCAACGACTGGACCCCCGTGCGTGCATTGGGCAGCCACATCAAGGGCACCAACGGCAAATCACAAGGTGTGGTGCCATTCCTGAAAGTGGTGAACGATACGGCTGTTGCTGTTAACCAGGGTGGCAAGCGCAAAGGCGCGGTGTGTGCCTACCTGGAAACATGGCACCTGGACATTGAAGAATTCCTGGAACTGCGCAAGAACACTGGCGATGATCGCCGCCGCACCCACGACATGAACACCGCGAACTGGATTCCCGACCTGTTCATGAAGCGTGTGATGGAAGGCGGTAACTGGACCCTGTTCAGCCCATCCGACTGCCCAGATTTGCACGACCTGTACGGCAAAGCCTTCGAGAAAGCCTATGTGGGCTACGAAGAAAAGGCCGCGCGTGGCGATTTGAAATTGTTCAAAACCGTGGAAGCAGCCAAGCTGTGGAGAAAAATTCTCTCCATGCTGTTTGAAACCGGCCACCCCTGGATTACGTTCAAAGACCCTTGCAACATTCGCAGCCCCCAGCAACACGTGGGCGTGGTGCACTCATCCAACCTGTGTACAGAAATTACCCTGAACACCAACGAGAACGAAATTGCGGTGTGTAACCTGGGTTCCGTGAACCTGACGCGCCACCTGAAGCCTGCCGACAACGGCGAGCTGGTGCTGGACCACGAGAAGCTGCAGAAAACTGTGGGCGTGGCCATGCGCATGCTGGACAACGTGATCGACATCAACTACTACGCTGTGGCCAAGGCACGCAATTCAAACCTGCGCCACCGCCCTGTGGGCATGGGCATGATGGGCTTTCAAGATGCGCTGCACATGATGCGCAAGCCCTATGCTTCACGCGATGCAGTCGAATTCGCCGATGAAAGCATGGAAGCCATTTGCTACTACGCTTACGAAGCTTCAACAGAGTTGGCTGCCGAGCGCGGTGCGTATAGCACCTTCAAGGGTTCGCTGTGGGACAAGGGCATCATGCCTTTGGATTCGCTCAAGCTGCTGGAAGAAGAGCGTGGCGGTTACGTGGAAGTGGATACAAGCAGCCGTATGGATTGGGACGCACTGCGCGCTCGCATCAAGAAGCACGGCATGCGCAACTCCAACTGCGTGGCGATTGCGCCCACTGCAACCATTTCCAACATCATCGGTGTGGCTGCATCGATCGAGCCGACATTCCAGAACCTGTATGTGAAGTCGAACCTTTCAGGTGAATTCACCATCGTGAACGAACACCTGGTGCGCGACTTGAAGCGCCTGGGCATTTGGGACGAAGTGATGATTTCTGACCTGAAGTATTTTGATGGTTCAGTGATGAAGATTGACCGTATTCCGGAAGACCTGAAGCGCCTGTACGCCACCGCGTTTGAAATGGACCCACGCTGGCTGGTTGAAGCTGCAGCCCGTCGCCAGAAATGGATTGACCAAGGCCAAAGCTTGAACATTTATATGGCTGGCGTCAGCGGCAAGCGTTTGGATGACACGTACAAACTGGCCTGGATTCGCGGTTTGAAAACAACCTACTACCTGCGCACCATTGGTGCCACACACGCCGAGAAATCAACTTTGGCCGGTGGTGAGTTGAACTCGGTGAATGCGGAAGGTGGTGCATCTGCCGCGTTTACATCGGCCCCGGCCACTGGCCTGGTGCCCAACCTGCCTGAGCAAGAAATTGAAGGCAAGGTGTGCACCATGCGCCCAGGCGATGCTGGCTTCGACGAGTGCGAGGCTTGCCAGTAAGTTTTTTGAATAAAAGACCAGCGATTTGGGCAAGTGGCCAAGACTTGCCCAAGTGAATAAAAATGAACATAATGACACTGTGACTTTATACAGTGTATTAGTTAAGGAGTTAGAAAATATGCTGTCTTGGGACGATGAATTTGATGCAGCCATGGGCAAAACAGCAACTGCTGCCAAGCCCCCCGTGCAAATGCCGCCCGCCATGGGGTCTGTGGCTTCGGGTTTTGCTGCGCCTGCAGCCAGCCAAGGTTTGTATCAGCAAGCTGCGCGCCCTGTGGTGCAGCAGCCTGCCGCTGAAGGTGCAAAGGCTGGCCGTGTAAACGCTGCCGACAAGCGCGTAATTAACGGTACAACCGACGTGAACCAGCTTGTGCCCTTCAAGTACAAGTGGGCTTGGGAAAAGTACCTGAGCCAGTGCGCCAACCACTGGATGCCACAAGAAATCAACATGGATCGCGACATTGCGCTTTGGAAAGACCCCAACGGTTTGACTGAAGACGAGCGCCTGATCGTGAAGCGTAACCTGGGCTTTTTTGTAACAGCCGATTCACTGGCTGCCAACAACATTGTGCTGGGTACCTACCGCCACATTACAGCGCCCGAGTGCCGCCAGTTTTTGCTGCGCCAGGCGTTTGATGAAGCCATTCACACCCACGCTTACCAGTACATCGTAGAAAGCCTGGGTATTCCTGAAGCGGAAACATTCAACGCGTACAACGAAATTTCCTGCATCAAGGCCAAAGACGATTTCTTGCTGCCGTTCATTGATGTGTTGACTGACCCCTCATTCAAAACCGGCACGCTTGAAGCAGACCAAACACTGCTGAAGAGCTTGATCGCCTTTGCCTGCATCATGGAAGGCATGTTCTTCTACGTGGGCTTTGTGCAAATTCTGGCGCTGGGCCGCCAGAACAAAATGATTGGTGCTGCCGAGCAGTTCCAGTACATTTTGCGCGACGAATCTGCACACTGCACATTCGGTATCGACCTGATCAACACCGTGAAACTGGAAAACCCACACCTTTGGACCCCGGAATTCAAGGAAGAGATCAAGGCCATGTTCCGCAAGGCTGTTGAACTTGAACATGCGTATGCCGTAGACACCATGCCACGCGGCGTGTTGGGCTTGAATTCTGCCCAGTTTATGGAATACATGAAGTTTATTTGCAACCGCCGTTCCAACCAGATTGGCTTGGGCACCTTGTACGAAGGCGCAAGCAACCCATTCCCATGGATGAGCGAAATGATGGACTTGAAGAAAGAAACCAACTTCTTTGAGCGCCGTGTGACTGAGTACCAAACTGGCGGTGCGTTGAGCTGGGATTAATCCACACTCACAGTTAAAAAGTGAACTTAACAGCTTAAAACTGAACTGTTTTCAGCTAAGAGTGAACTGAGTCAGCATTTCGGATCGGGGTGCAGGAGTGAAAACCGAAGCACCCCTTCCCAAGTCAAGTTAGATCAGCGAGCTTAATGATAAAAGTTTCGATTTGTTGGAATTGTTTTGAAACTCGGGTTTTCATCAAACAGGTGAAAGCCCTAAAAGTCCCAGTAAGCTGAGTGAGGCCCATTGTTCGAAAGAACCTTGGGCTTTTTTATTGAATTCAGAAAATTGTGATTTCCACCGGAAAAGGTGGGATTGATAGACATGAAAAAGGCCGGAGGAGGGCGGCAACCCTCAACCAGCCTTTGACAGACAAACCTCTGTCCGAAGTCGTCTGTCACTTTGACCGTACAAGTCAACGCTAATGTTCTTACGAGCAGGGTTGATACGTCAAGGGTTTTGTAGCTTCGGACTTAATTCATCTTTTTTATAAGGAATGTAAAGATGAAAAAAGTAATTGGCAAACCAGGTCAAAGCACTGGCAATGGTGGTGGTATTTATCAAGAGCACGGGCCACGAGGAGGTCCAAGACCAAACTATGCGACGGTGGCAGACAATAAACCATTGCCGCCTACGTCTGGCCCCAATAGTACTTGGGTTCAAGTAAGCAAAACGCCAAATAGTAAGAGGTAATTGAGGAAATAGGTCCCCGCGCTCTGCCGGGGACCTATTTAGTCGGTATTGCGAAATTCAGTTTTCAACTGTTACCAGTCTCGCTTGATCCAGCCCGAAACGGCTGGATTGCTCATTTTTCACGGTTTGCATGATGTTTTTCATCCAAGCCATCACCGCAAATAAGGGTAAATAAAGGGCAATCGCCCTCATCAGCCACTTCAGGTTAAAGCCTGCCGCACACAGCACCACATGCAGTGCATCACCAGATGCCCCTTTGAGCCACGTTCTTCGCATTCCGTGATCCGCTTTCAAGTGCCCGATCGTCGGTTCAATGGCCTGCCTGCGTCTCAGTCTCTTTCTGTCCGCTTTGATCATCGATTTGTATTTGCCTCGGTGGATGATTTCCACATCTGGATTTGCATAATCCACCCCACGGTAACCCAAATCCACGTACACCTGCTTGATCGGTGTGTTGTGCTCTTCGGTGAGAATCCTGGCTTGTTCTAGTTGTTCTGCCAGCGTGTGACCATCGAAAGGGTTGCCAGGAAATGTTCTCGCACCAACAATCAAACCCCTCTTGTGAGTCACTGCAAATCCGGCTTTAACTCCAAACTCATAGGGCTGTCTTGCTTTGCCCTTTCCAATGCACTCTACTTCAGGGGCATGTAAAGCGTACAGCTTGTTCTTGTCTTTCGGTTTCTGATCAACAAGGCGCTGCGCTCGTTCAAGCAAGGTGTTCATTCTTTCCAGTGCCGCTGAGCTTTCCAGATTCAGGACCTTGAGCTTGCGCTGTATTTCCCGAATCACAATGCCCACAACGGTTCGCTGACGTTTCAATGTTCGTCTCAGACGTCTGAACTGCTTGGCATGGGCATAACCGGCTGCTTTGCGTTTCAGTTGTTTGCCTTCCATGGCAAAGGTCTGCTTGAATTTGATTCCAACGTGTTTGGCGTTCTTGATCAATTGGTACCGGGCGATTTCCAACAGTCTGCTGTCAGTCGGATAGGCCTCTGCCTTCTCAACCACAGTGCTGTCGACAATGACTCGTTCAAACTCGCTTGGGCGAATGGCTTTCATCTTCACCGCTGCATCAATGGTCGCCTTGAGCAACTCCTCAACCCCAGCCTCTCCAAGCATTTGGCGAAACCGGGTGATCTGGGCCGGATCACATGGAAACTTGGTCTGGTAATACTCCATGCCGCTGAAATACTGCCACTGCACATTCTCGGTCCAGCGCACCACCAACTCCCGGTCACTGACATCATAGGCGTGTTTCAAATACAGCAATGACACCATCAACCGGATTGGCAACCGAGGGCGTCCGGCGTTGCTCACCCCCGCACCTGCTATCTGTAGATTCTGGCCAAACATGTCGTCTGTGAAAAACTGACGACCTTTACGGTCACGATGTTCAAACACCGGCCTCAAAGACTCTTCCAACCCATCCCAGGGCATCTTCTGCGACAACACCGCCAACGGGTGACGAAGGTCAATCATCTGATCCAAACGGGAGCGGAAAAAATCGTCAGTGGCCATCAACATAAAGGGACAAAATCCCTCAGATTTCTAATACCCATATTTTACTTTCTGGGGGATTCGCAACCCACTCAGACATGCAAAACACCAGAAATCATGCGGGTTTCGAACATTTTGCAAGGCCGACTAAATATATCAATTACATCCTCGATAGAGTCCCCGATGAGCAAAACTTTTTCTTCACGTTTCACAAGCAGCAAGGTTACTTCGCTGAGCAGGAATTTCGCATCGCACTAACCGAATCCCATGAAAGTTTTGATGACAAACCTCAGTTCGTTCAGTTTGATTTGAACAAGGCCCTGGAAAAGATAGTGCTCTCTCCATGGGCAGAGAAGTGGCAGTTAGATGCGTTAAAAGAAGTACTGAGATCTTTCATGTTGGATCCCAACCTGATCGGATATTCATCAATATTGAGAGTTGGGAAATGATCTTTCCCTTGATTAATTCGATCTTGCTTGCGACATTATTTCAACGCGATCATATTTGGTTCCGGTTGTGGTTACCGGTTAGTGTTCTGGTGTATTACAAATTTGTAATTCAATTGAGAGGATCTGGTCATTCGCCCCTGCGTAAAGTGTGAGTCATGCCAACGCTTGATTGAAAGCAAAGGCAAAACCCAAACTGATACACTCAAGGAGAATTACCATGAAAACACGTCAATTGATCGCATCCACAGTGTTTGCCATTTCCGCAACGCTTCCAGCTTTTGCCTTGGCCAGCGGCCCTACAGATCACGGTGATGGCACCGACCATGTGGCACTGATCAGCCAAGGCAAACTGGCCACCCAAGCAACGGTGCTAAAAGAGTATCAACAAGCGGTAAAAGCAGATCAGTTCAACCCTCTGGCCGGAGATTCGACAGTGTTGGTACACGAATTCGAATCGTCGAAGTCACGGGCTGAGGTACTGAGTGAGATCAAAAGCGTTGATCTCACAGAAGGCGATGCAAGCTAATGAAGGGGTTAAGGGTTGGTGTTAATTCGCCGCCAACCCGTGCATAATTAACAAATCACTTCAGCAGTTTTTCAGCTTTCCGAAGTTTTTCTTTGGCTTCCAAATAACCTGTTTTAAATACCCAATGACGATCATTCAAACCCAGTTGACCAACATTGGTTAACTGAGGGGCGATGATCATTGTCGCTTGTAACATCTCCAGTTCTTTGATTCTAAAACTCGATATCAAAAAGGTTTGAAACATCAAATCGGTAAGCGTAGAGACCTCAGCAAGCTCGGGGGGATACACCACGTCTACGGCAAGAATTGGAAGATCACTCAAGCGTTTTGCCGGAACTATCGGCAGTGGAGAACTGGCCTGACCATCGATGTAAAGACGGCCATTAATGGAAGGTGGCGTGAAGATACCTGGAATTGTTGAAGATGCCCGCACTGCCTGGGCGACATCACCTGCATTAAAGACCACGGGACGACCTGTTTGGAGGTCTGTGGCCACTATGGCAATTGGTTTCGGGAGATCTTCAAATGTTTGAATGCCGAAATCCCTGCGCAATTGCCGTTCAAGAAACTGACCCGAAAAAACTCCAGCCTCGCCCTTTAAAACTGGCTGTCCCAGATTCGGTAACACGGGTACAAACAGATCACTGTTATTTAGTGATTCTGCACGTTGCATCATTTGATCGGCTGTATAGCCCAAGCCCCAGTACGCAGCCACGACAGCACCCGCACTGGTGCCAATCACCATTCGGGGCTCAAGCCCCAATTCCTCCAGGGCTTTAAGAACTCCGATGTGGGCAAAGCCACGAACCCCTCCACCGGAGAGAACCAAAATAAAGCCCTCCTCCATTTTCTGTGTGCGGGTAGCACGCTCGGCGCTAAACCAAGGTTCCTTCTTTACTGTAACCGTTGGTTTGTGACTTTCCGGATGAACAAAATTTCCGACTGTTTGACAGGCGCAAAGCACCATTGCGGAACCCAGCAAACTCAACATCAATCCCAATTTACCCACAATGACCGATCCATTGGGAAATCCAGGTTTACTTTGCAATGGTGCTTCTCCTGATTACTGTTTCTTCTCGATGTGGGTGATGTTCATGTTTTGATCCACAGCAAAGAGAACATTGTCGCCCTTATTCAGGCCTTCCAGTTGCGCAGCCTCTTTGGCAGAGAAAACCATAGTCATAGGTGGCATTTGAAGGTTTTTGATTTCGCCATGCTTCAACGTGACCTTACCAGTCTTCGGATCAATTTTTTTCACCTCGCCCTGCGTCATTTCCATGGTTTCCGACTGCTTCATCTGCATGCCTTCCATGGACTTTTGCTCACCGGCTTTACTTGAATGGACGCCGTGATCTCCCCCGGCAAAAACCGAAGTCGAAATTGACAATGCAAAGATAGAAGCGATTTTGATTAACTGGTTTTTCATGATTGTTTCCTTTCAATGTTCATTGAGTTACTTGTTCAAAATTGATCTTGATAGGTTTTTACTTCCGCATATGGGTGTTGTTTCATTGAAACTTACAGTGCAAGTTCACGAACCCAGAATACTGCCTGAAGCCCTTCAATTGCCTGACTTTTTCATTACATGTTTGACCGATTCACTCACCTGAATCGGTCCAGAAGTTTTGGGTTCAAAAAATCAACCGCAAACCAACCCGGTATTCTGTAATCGGAGAAAGATTCGAGCCACTTTGGGTTTCTGGATAAAGTGTTCGACTCACTTCAATGTAGGGAGCAAATTTTCGGCTGAACTCGTAGCGTGCCTGCACACCAAAATCCGCCTGATACAAGCCACTTGCCACTTCCTCACTAAGATTTGAGGCAGACCATTCGCCATTGATGAATGGCCGCAGAATAAACCGGTTTGTCATCAGAAAATCATTCTCAAAACGGGTACGCGCAAGCACTTTACCGTCGCTTCTGACAAACATCTGCAAATCCACATCAAACGCATAGGGCGCAAGGCCTCGCAAGCCAATTACGGCATAGTCTTCGCCCACAGGCTTTGAGTCGTGGCGGATACCGCCCTGCAAATCCCAAAATGGTGCAATGTAGCGACTGTACAGCGCCTGGGTTTCTACTACTTCGGTGTTGCCTTGGCGGCGTTCACCATCAAAACGCCATGCGAATCGATTGTAGTCCCCACCAATCCAGCCTTCTGCACCGAGAAGTTGAATTGAACCCGGTTGATTTCTGACTTTTCCGCTATCCACTTCAATTAACGTGTAAGAGTAAATTGATTCATCTTCCATCGCCATCGCAGGCATTGAGACGGCCCCAACAGCAACCACACCCAACACTCCCAGAGAACGAATCCACTGGAACGACCAGGTTGATTTGTATGAACGAACATTGCGGTTCATTACGCCACCTCCATCAGTTGAAACATGCCCGCGGCAGCGTGATAAAACAAATGGCAATGGAAAGCCCACACACCCTCATCCTCGTAAGTTGCGTCTACTTCGACAGTCTGTGCAGGGGCCACAATCACCGTATGCTTTCTGGGCGCAAATTCACCGTTTCCGTTAACCAGTTCCATAAATACTCCATGCAAATGCATGGGGTGTTCCATCATTGTGGTATTTACAAACTTGATCCTGAAGCGCTCGCCCAATTTCACTTTGAATGGTGTTGAGTCCGAAAACTTTTTATCGTTAATACTCCAGAAGTAGCGGTTCATATCCCCTGTCAGGCGAACCAATATTTCCCGCTGTGGAGGACGGGGGTCTTTGTTAGGCTCCAGCGATCGCAAATGTTGATAAGCAAGTCGACGCAGACCGTCTTTATCTGGGGCAACAACAATGCGCGCGGAGGGCACCTCCGCCACTTTGGCTGGAGCCATGTCCATTCCCGGCATCGTGTCTTGATCTGGAACAGGGGCAGTAGATTCAGACATGTTGTTCATGTCCATGCCCGCCATTGAGTCCACAGCGGGGCCTTCGTTGGGCTGTGGCATCGACATGCCTTTCATGCTGTCGTTGGTTTGTGTCGATGAAGGTTCAGGCATTGTGCCATCTCCCATACTGGCCATTCCGTCCATGGCCCCCATGCCCATGTCAGCCATGGTTCGAACGGGGTAAGGTCCCTGAGATGGAACTTCCGCACTCATGCCTGCCCTCGTCGCAAGCGTGCCTCGAGCGTATCCGATGCGAGCAATGGTCGGTGCGAAAATGGTGTACGGCTTGTCCTCTTTGGGTTCGACAATCACATCATAGGTTTCACCGTTGCCAATGCGGAACTCATCCACCTGAACAGGTTGAACATTCTGACCATCGGCCTGCACGATCATCATGGGCAGCCCGGGAATCTGGAAATCGTATAGGTTCATGGGTGACGCATTGATCACGCGAAGCCGCACACGCTCACCGGGTTTGAACAATGCCGTCCAGTTTTGATCTGGGCGCAGACCGCCCATGAGAAATGACCATTCCTCACCGCCATCACTGTAATCGGTGGGGTCCATTCGCATTTTCCCCCACTCCATCCGATCTGCCCAAATTGCTTTGCGTGTCGCCTCATCAGGCGCGTCTGCAAGCTGCTTCAGGAATTGGGGCGTTGTAATGCGCCGATAGTTGTAATAGCCGTCTACCTTCTTCAGATTCGCAAGCACTTGTGCAGGAGAGTCATCATTCCAGTCGGACAATACAACCACATAATCCCGGTCATACTGAAAGGGCTCGGGCTCACGGGGTTCTACAATCAGTGGCGCAAACATGCCTGCAGCTTCTTGCAGGCCTGCATGGCTGTGGTACCAGTAAGTACCGCTTTGGCGCAGTGTGTAGCGATACGTGAAGGTTTCTCCCGGAAGAATTCCAGGAAAGGTAACGCCCGGCACACCATCCTCGGAATTCGGCACCAGCAGGCCATGCCAATGAATGGCTGTGGCCTCATCGAGCTTGTTGGTTACATTGACAGTAACCTCATCGCCTTCCAGAAACCGTAACAAAGGCCCCGGCATCGTGCCGTTCAAGGTAATCGCACTGGCCTCGCGGCCGGTGATATTGATCTTCGTGTTTGCGATGGTCAAGTCAAACTGCTTGGCAGGGCGCCCCTTGGGAATCTCGACTGCGGTAATTGCCCCAAAAGCAGGATCCCAAGGCAGCAAGGCTGCGGCCCCTAAGGCACTGCTTTGTAGCAGGAACTTTCGCCTGAAAGCATTAAGCTGTTGATGTTGAATTGTTTTTGTTTGCTTCATACCAAAGATCTCCAGTTGGCTTTTCCTTAAAATGCCATGTGATGGGCAAAAAGTCGCTTAACTCATGTCTCGTTAAAACCACATCCGTCCAAATACCTCATCCTTATTCACCACCAAATGCTTGAGTGCGGCCAATACATGGATGGCCACGAACACCACCAAAACCCAAGCCGTCAATTCGTGAATATAAAAAAGTTGATCGGATAGCGCAGGGTTCTGAGCCACCAAGCGCGGGATTTCGATGCCGAAAAAAGCGGTGCCCTCCTCGCTCAAAGAGGCAGCAGCAAATCCCGTGAGCGGCATTAAAATCATGGCAGCGTACAACAGACCATGCGTAAACTGCGATACAACCAATTGCCATGTTGGCTGATGCGTTGCGAATGTTGGCGGCTTGTGGGTTAAACGCCACGCAGTGCGCAAAGCAATAAGCACAAATGCAATCAACCCCAGGGATTTATGCAAATTGAAATACCACTCACTGCCCGGCTGGCCCTCAATATCCATCATGTACCAGCCCAGTCCGACCAAAATCACAATCAGGAACGTCAATGTTCAGTGAAGAAAAACAGCAGGCTTGCTGTAACGATTCAGGGTAGATTGAATTGAATAACTCTCTGTATTTATACCCACGCAATTTCTCCGCAAGATCGACAAGTGTGTTTTTTACTTTGTATAAAGATTGTCGAAAATTGAAAACACAGGCAAGTTTTTTTGAAAGCCAAGAAAATTTCTGCATTCATTCATTTTGAGTCTCGAAGAGGTTACAGATACGCGGCACAAATTGACAGCGACCAAATTGCCGTGGTGTAATCTTAGGATGTATCGCTCATTTATCCTCACGTTGCTCATGTTTCTGCTGCCGCTCCAGGCCTCTTGGGGCTTGGTGGCGGATTACTGCGCGCATGGTGAGCTTGTTCAACAAACAGCACATTTTGGCCACCATCAAGATGAACATCATGCCCACAATGGCCAAACGGATGCAGGTGACGATCAAGATAGCCAATATCCGCAAAACCACGACCATTCGCATTCATCCAGCTTTATCGGCTTTTCGGCTGACAACGCGAACGGCGTGATCATTGATTTCAGTTCACCCCAACAGGTGCTGAGCACTTCTAAGTATTCCTTTTTCTGTCAAACCCGCCCTGAACGCCCCAAGTGGCCTGTGTCTGCCTGATTACGGCGACACGACACCTGTCTTTACACCTTATTAAACGACTGCGTTAATTCGTCTCGCCGATTCTTTCCTTTGTACACCGGAGAAATCGATGCGAAAAATATTGCTAACGCTGGCTGCGACCGCGTTGCTGCCCAGTGCCGCCATGGCTCAGGGCAACACCCCCGAATACACCAGCAATGGGCTGAATTCCCCATCCGGGCAAGCCAGCTTGCCGCGAACAACAAACCTTACTTTGAACACCGCACTTGAAAGGGCCTATGCGGCAAACCCTGAACTGGCAGCGGCCCGAAATGCGCTGCTGGCACAAGACGGCACCATACGCCAGGCTGAAACCCGCCCCAACCCCGAGTTGCAGGCCCTGGTTGAAGACACGCGAAGTGCAACCCGCACCAGCACCCTGCAACTGAACCAGCGCATTGAACTGGGCGGAAAGCGTTCTGCACGAATTGATGCAGCCGAGCGCGGCAAGAACGTTGCTGAAGCTGACCTTGCCATGGTGCGGGCCACCCTGCAAACCGAAGTCACCTCTGCTTTTTACGACACGCTGGTTGCACAGGAACGTGTGCGGCTTGCCCAATCTTCCATCGACCTGGCACAAAGCGCCCAGCGTGCTGCACAAAAAAGGGTTGAAGCAGGCAAGGTATCGCCTGTCGAGGCCACCAAAGCGGGCATTGCATTGGCTGGCGCACGCGTGGATTATGCACGCGCTGAAAGTGCGCTGAAATCGTCTAAAAAACGTTTGGCCACCGCCATGGGAGAATCCCGGGTCGGTTTTGAAACCGTTGAAGGCAATCTTGAAA
>Ga0208764_10001155_pt1 | contig 17237 bp, 12 predicted proteins | sample ETNtaG_18_FD_185762 | JGI IMG/M metagenome (GOLD analysis project Ga0208764, IMG submission 185762) | Marine microbial and viral communities from oxygen minimum zone, Eastern Pacific Ocean - ETNP201302SV91 (SPAdes) (version 2) | ecosystem: Environmental > Aquatic > Marine > Oceanic ... | reverse complement strand
GACAATAGGATCTACTCCACCCCATGGTAAAGCACCATGCGTCTGTACACCAGTTACAGTTATACGCATCCTTTCAGCAGCAGCCATTGTTGGGCCAGAACGATATTCTGCTTGACCAACCTTGCCAGGCCAAGCATGAAGTCCAAAAATGGCATCTACTTTTGGATTATCCATCACACCTTCTTCAACCATATAAGGTGCACCACCTTTTTCACCTAAGGGAGCTCCTTCTTCTGCCGGTTGAAAAATAAATTTTACCGTACCAGGTAGGTCCTTTCTAATAGAAGCTAGAATTTCAGCAGCACCCATTAACCCTGCTACATGATTGTCATGCCCACAGGCATGCATTACATCTACTTCTTTTTCCTGATAGATACCTTTTGCTTTGGATGCAAAAGGCAAAGCCACTTTTTCCTTAACTGGAAGACCATCCATATCAGCTCTCAAAGCAACAACCTTCCCAGATTTACCACCTTTTAATAGTCCCACTACACCAGTATGTGCCACTTCAGTTTCTACATCAATACCTAGAGACCTTAAATGCTTAGCTACTTTAGCAGCCGTTTTGAATTCACGGTTTGATAATTCTGGGTTTTGATGAATATCTCTTCGCCATTTAATAACTTTTTTTTCGATTTTATCAGCTATTTTATCAATCTGCTTATTAACTCGCTCAGGTGTCTGTGCAACTATAAATGAAAAAGTTAATATTGGAATGAGAAGATTTTTCATAAATATCCTAATATTTTTCTAAATCACCATCACGGCGTTTTGCTTTTTTCACCATATTTTCAACATCTTTTAAAAGTTGCTTAGCATCATAAATAATTCCATCCTTTATCGTATACTTTATTCCGCCTACCCTTTGAACTTCATTATCATCACTGATTTTAATCGCACCAGTACCATACAATACTTTAAGGTTCGCCAATGGATTTTCATCTACAATCACTAGGTCAGCTAACATTCCAGGCTCTACAGTACCAAAATCTGGTTTTGTTCCTAATGGTTTATGTAATGTTTCTGCTCCATGTAGCGTAGCAGCTCGAATAACTTCTAAAGGATGAAATCCTGCTTCTTGGAGCATTTCTAACTCTTGGATATATCCAAAACCATATAAATTATAAATGAATCCTGAGTCAGATCCTGTTGTAACTCTACCTCCTGCATTTTTGTATTCATTTAAAAATTGCATCCAGACTTGATAGAATTTTTTCCAGGCAACTTCATCATGAGTTGTCCAATCAAACCAATATGATCCATGAGCTTCTCTACTTGGTGTATAAAAATCCCATTGAGAAGGTAAAGTATAGATTTGATGCCAATCTGCATTCCTTGCCCTCATTACATCTCTTCCTGCAGAATAAATTGTCATAGTTGGGTCCAATGTGAAGTCTAAAGAAATCAGTTCATCCTTAAGGGCTTCCCACTTTTCTCCATTTGGCTTAACCATTTTCCATTGTCGTGCTACTTGGCCAAAACGATGCTGTTCATTATTATAATTCATATCTATTGGCCATGTCTGAACATCATTGTTTTCATACATGGATTCAAATAATCCGTAAAAATGAGTTTGGGTACCTAATCCTAGCCTAGCTGCATCAATCACATTCATTCGTGCTACTCCAGTTTGACCTAAATGTGCTGTGGTACCTAAATTTTGTTTTGTTGCTTCATCAATTAATGCTGCCATTAATGATGGCTCATAAGCACCTAATTTTAATCCATCGATTCCTTTTTTAGCTGCATATTTCACCCATTTCCGTGCTGTTTCAGGATCACGAACTGGTCCACCCTTCCAATCTTTCCCTTGACCTGCCCTTTGATATGCCCATATCCTAGGCGCTGTAATTTCATTCTTTGCTGACCGTTCTTTTTCACTTAAAGTAAACTCTAATGGTCCAAGTCCTACACCTCTTACTGAAGTCACTCCATGGGCTAACCAAAGTTTATAAACATATTCAGTTTCTGGAGCTTTTTGAACACTTCCAGCATGAACATGCATATCTACAAACCCCGGCATAACATATGACCCTTGGGCATCAATCTCATAATCACCAGCCTCTGGACGGCGATCTTTTTTTATTGGAACACCTGGATATCCAACAGATCTAACTGAAGAAATTCGATTGCCTTCTATGACAATATCCACAGGACCACGGGGAGGACCACCTGCCCCATCTATCAATGTGGCTCCTCGAATGACTAAACGGTCGTAAGGGCCATCACCTTCAGCTCTATCTGGACCTGGCGCTATCCCATCTCGATTGGATTGTGCAATGATTAATGTAAATAAAAAAAGTAAAGTTATAAATTGTTTAAAGTATTTCATTTCTCCTCCTCTTTAAAAACTCTGATTTCCTCCTTAAAATTGAATCAGAATTACTTTGAATATAATCATACAGCGATTGATAATTCATCAATCCTTTTTAAAGCCTTTTTGAATTCAATAGGCTTTTGTCTTTTTTTTGCTCCTATTGAAAAAATTTTTAATTTTTTTATTAATTCACTCCGCATAGCAGAAAGTTGATCATTAGAAAAATTTTTATTAATTAATCTTTCTAAAACTTCAATCCGATACCGTTCAATACCGTCACTTACTTTTGATAACTGATCCTTATGACCGCCATATTTTTTTATTAAAAATTCATCCAAGAATAATATTTGAAATTCTGCTGAAATTCTGATCCATAGATCATAATCTTCACAAATAAGAAAATCTTCATCAAAATATCCAACTTGATCTAGAATTGAACGATGAAATAAAGTAGAGGATGGCGAGATACGACACATATCCAATACTTTAAAAAAAATCTCTCCTCCATATTTTTGATGTTTTTTCATTTGATTTAAAAGAACACCATTTCTAATCCAAACTTCATTTGTATGGCAAAAAGAATATTTAGGATTGGATCTTAATATTTTAATCTGTTTTTCTAATTTATTTGGTAACCATTCATCATCTGAATCCAGTAATGCAATCCATTTAGAATTCGTTGCTTTTATACCTGCATTGCGCGCAGAACTAACACCCCGATTTTCTTGAAAAAGGAAACTTATTTTAGGAAATGTTTTTTGAACCCATTCTGCTGTGCCATCTGTAGAACCGTCATCGACTACTATAATTTCATTACAAGGATATGTTTGATTGTAAACAGAATCTATTGCCCTTTGAAGCAAATGTTTACGATTATAGGTTGGAATGATGCATGCTATTTCCATTTAAACATTAAAATAATGGACTTGGGTAGACACCAGAAGTAACTAGTTTTTGAATTTTCTTTTCAACAATAGGCTTGTCACTCTTATAGGTCACTCCAAACCATGAAGATGTTGTTTTAAGAACGTGAACATTCTCCTCTCCATTCTGAATAAGTTCATTGATTACAGATGGAATCAAAAATTCGCTCTTTTTTTCGTGGCCATTTACATTTAGAAAATCAACAAATTTTTCTTTCAAATAATGAAATAAAGCGGGTGTGAATCCCCACATATTCATTGAAACAGGTTCGCTGCCATCAAATAAAATGTCCCTATCCGAATGAATAAATTCCCCGTTTTTTTCTAAATCTCCAGTCTCTACTACAGTTGATAGTTTTTCGTTTTCTATGCTACAAACACCTCTAGTGACAGTGCCAAATGATGATAGTGTATTATCTAACCTGAATGCAACCATACTAAATTGATCTTTTCCATTAAAATAATAATCAGATATAACTTTAAATGACTCTTTTCCATAATAATCATCCCCATTTATTACAACAAATGGTTCATCAACTAGATCATTAGCAGAGAGGATTGCGTGTCCAGTTCCCCAAGGCTTTTCTCTTCCTTCAGGACAACTAAATCCGCTAGGAAGATCATTAATATCCTGATAAGCAAATTCGACTTCAATTTTATTTAAATATTTTTCTGCTACTAGGGTTTTAAATTGATTTTCGAAGTCCTTACGAATAATGAAAATGATTTTATTAAATCCAGCATCTATAGCATCATAAACTGAATAATCAATAATTGTCTCTCCAGAAGGTCCAATTTGATCTAATTGTTTCAGGCCACCATACCTCGAGCCCATCCCAGCGGCCATCACTAATAATGTTAAATTATTTTTTTCTTTAATACTCATTTACCCCTCAATTCTTGTACCGATGTCAGACTGAACAATATATGCTTTCCCTCCAGCATTTTCAATCGCATTCGCTACTTTTTTAGGATTATCTGGGGCATAAGCAAACATACATCCACCCCCGCCTGAACCATTAATTTTACTACCTAACGCTCCTGCGGACATTGCGGAATGAATCATATTCTCAATTTTATCTGTACTCACCTGGAGTGTGTTTTTTAATACCATATGATGTTCAGTTAATAACTGTCCAAAATATTCATGATCGAATTTATTCTTTCCAAATTCGAGGATTGCTTTTTTTAGAATTTCTCGATTGTTAATTGTTCCAAAATACAGTTCTTTTTCTTCCTCATTTAAATCGGACAAGTTTTGATCTTGATCACATAATTCAAAAGTAATATCAGGATTTCGTTTTTTTAACTTTTTAATTATATCCAACCTAAGATTGTGGCATCGCTTTAAAATTTGAAGAGTATTCTTAGCCTCTAATGAATCTCCCAGGACAAAGGTTCCTAAATTTGATTTTATTTTGTTAATTGAAAGATTAGGCAGAGGCTTTATAAAAATACAATTCCCAATTGAAGTTGAATACTGGTCCATCATACCCCCAGGCTCTCCAAATTCTAGAACTTCAGCTTTATATGCAATTTCGCCAATTTTTTGTCTATCCCATTCAATAGGTTCATCTGCCATTTTAGATAAGAAATGTATCCAACTGACCATTATCGAAGAAGAACTACTTGTCCCTGCTTGAAATGGGATATTACTACTAACTTCACAATTAAATCCTCTAGAAAAATTTAAGCCTTCTTTAATACAGGTCTTGATACCACTCTTAAAATAATCTCTATCACTTTCATAAGTTAGATTATCCAATGAGAATGATTCTGTTTCACCAAGATCTGATTTATATATAATTACTACTCTGTCATTTGTTTTTTCGCCTTTAAGAGAAGAGCGAAGAGATATAGCCATCGCCATCGTTGGTAAGCCTAGATAATCTTGATGCTCACCAAATAAACATATTCTTCCAGGAGTTGTTATTTCCAAAACTTTTTTAACCCAAAGGCAGATATAATAGATAATAGTATTAGAAAATATCCTAGTTGATTTCCATAAATCAATTGTCCCACTCCAAGTAAAACACTATAAACTGTTGAACAACCTAAAAACATTAACAAAATCCCCTTAGGTAATTGCCAAATTTCTTTAGAATCATTCAATGTATACTTTGACCAACCGGGACCACCAGGATTAACTTTTTTTACAAAATTAACTAAAGTCTTCTCATCATCTGGAGGTGTAATAAAAGTAGCAATAACCCAAACTATAGTAGTAAGTAGAGCGCCAATGATAATTTTTTCCCATTCTTCAAAATTTGAATCAAAAAAGTTAAAATATGTAGCTATTATAAGAGAACTTATCATTGCAACAATTTCAGTATAAGCGTTAATTCTCCACCAGAACCAACGCAATATATATATAAGTCCAGTCCCAGCACCAATCATCAATAATAATGTAAAAGCCTGCCCAGCACTAGTTAATAGTAGTCCTAAGCCACCACCCATTACTATTGATAGAACTGTGAATAATCTACCTGATTTGACGAGCTGTTTTTCTGTGGCCTTAGTATTTATAAAACGATAATAAAAATCATTAACTAAATAACTAGCACCTAAATTTAATTGAGTTGACATAGTGCTCATGAATGCTGCAATTAATGATGCTGCCACTAAACCTAAAAGTCCTGATGGCAATAGGCTTAACATAGCTGGATAAGCAACATCATGACCTAATTTATCAGCTGGTAAATTTGGAAAGGCTTTTTCAATATCAGCAAGCTCTGGGAAAATAATTAATGAAGATAATGCAATTAATATCCATGGCCATGGACGTAAAGCGTAATGTGCAATGTTAAAAAGAAAAGTAGCTCCAACGGCATTATCTTCATTCTTCGCTGAAAACATTCTCTGTGCAATATATCCTCCACCACCAGGTTCTGCTCCAGGGTAATAACTAGCCCACCATTGAACAGCAAGAGGGACAAGCAAAATAGGAATCCAAACATTTTTATCTGAAAAATCTGGAAAAAGAGAAATTTTATCTACAACATTTGCATGGGAGATTAAGTTTGCAATTCCTCCTATTTCTGGTAGATCTAATATAAAAATCATTGCCCATATCGAACCTAACATAGCTAAAATAAATTGAACAAAATCGGTAATGATTACGGCCTTTAGCCCACCTAATGTTGAATAAATCAATGTGATTGAGCATGCGATGGATAGAGTCATCCATCCTGGCCATCCCAACACAATTTCACCAAATTTTATTGCAGCAAGACTTACAGTTCCCATAACAAGTACATTAAAAATTAAACCCAAATATAAAGCTCTAAAACCTCTTAAAAATGCTGCTGCTTTACCACTGTATCTTAATTCATAAAATTCAATATCTGTTAATACACCGGAACGATGCCACAATTTTGCATAAACAAAAACTGTTAACATTCCAGTTAACAAAAATGCCCACCAGCTCCAATTCCCTGAGACACCATTTTGCCGTACCAGGTCAGTCACAAGGTTAGGAGTATCAGTTGAAAAAGTAGTTGCAACCATGCTAATTCCAAGTAACCACCAAGGCATATTTCTACCAGCTAAAAAGAACGACTGCCTATTTTCCCCGGCTTTTTTTGAAGACCATATACCTATACCAAGTGATAGAATAAAATATGCCCCTATTATAAACCAATCTAGATTTGAAAGACTCATTTAATAATTATCATTTAATCCAAAAATTGGTGGATTTGCCTTCCATTTTCCTCTAGTAAAATCTGGAATTTTTATTGAAGAACTATTATTTTTTATTGATTGTTCAGACAGAGGTACAATACAGCTCATACTTACAGCGTCATATACATCTATTACCGGCCTTTTATCATTTTTTATGGCTTCAACAAATGCCCGAATTATAAAAAAATCCATTCCGCCATGTCCAGCTTGGCTTAATGTTGATTTTGCTTTTGAAAATCGTTTCCATAGTGGATGATCAAATTCTTTCAAATAGTGTTCATCTTTCTCCCATCTATGATTTTCAGGGCTTCTTCCCTCAATATAAATTGACTTTGAATCCTTCATCCATAGTCCTTTTGTTCCTTGTACGCGAAAATTTAAACTATATGGCCTTGGAGAATTAGTATCGTGACTCAATACTATTGTCTGTCCTTTTGCACATTTAATCACTGTTGTTACTACATCTCCTAATTTAAATTTTATTTTTGCATTAGGATGATCGACCTCTCCATTATCAACAATATATTTATTCAAACCCCTACTTTGACTTGCAGTTGATGTGAGATGTAACATTCTATTTCCACGATTTATATTCAACATAGGACTTATTGGTCCAAGGCCATGCGTTGGGTACAAATCCGCATTCTTATCTACAGAATGTTGTGTGCGCCATCTCGCTTCCGAAAAAGCTTTTTCACCAAACTCTACGCCACCTCCATAAGGTCCTTTTCCATCATTAAATTTGACATGGCGTAAATCATGCTGATACCCACCTTGACAGTGAATTAGTTCACCAAACAGTCCTTGGCGCACCATATTTAATACCGCCATAATATCCCTTCGGTAATTAACATTCTCCATAATCATGCAAAGTTTTTTTGTTTGTTCTGATGTATCAACTAAATCCCAGCAATCCTTTATTGTTAAAGCTGCAGGAACCTCAACACCAACATGCATTTTGTTTTTCATTGCTTCAATTGCCATTGGATGATGCCATTCCCAAGGTGTAGCGATATTTACCGCATCAAGGTCTTCTTTAGAAAGCATATTAAGATAGTCTTCAGGTCCCTGATCATAAATTTTAGGCTTTGGCCTACCTGCTTTTGAAAAAAGCTCAAGAACCATATCAATCATTCGTTGATCAATATCGCAAATTACAGGAATATCCACATCTGGTCTATCCAATAGGAGTTTCGTGTTCCACTGGCCTCTTAATCCAGTTCCAATGATTCCAATTTGCAATTTATTTGAAGAGGCAAATAAGTTGGATGGCATTATTGATGCAGCAGCTCCAATAATTGTAGCCGATTTCACAAAACTTCTTCGATTAATTGTTTTTTTCATATTATTACCTATTTTATAATAAATCCATCTTTCAAAGGATCATCAGGATTTAACCAAAAAGTATTTCGACCAGTTATATATGCCTCACCATTAATTTCAGGAATAATTGCATTATATTTTCCATATCTTAACGATCTATCTACTTTAACAGAAAAAGTCGTCCCTATTATACTTTCAATTATTATTTTTTCTCCTAACTCAATTTCATTACGCTCATAATGAATCGCTGCTCGTGCACTAATACCAGTCCCTGTGGGGCTACGATCAACTTCTCCATCGGCAAAAATACAAACATTTCTACTATGATTATTTGAACCTTTAGGAGGTCCAATAAATATTGTACCATACAGGAAATTCATTTCGTCTTCTGTGGGGTGCTGTAGTTCTATTGAATTTGAAATAGCATCTTTTATTTTCATACCTGCTTCAATTAGTGCATCGCAATACTCATTTGTGCAATCAAGCCTTAATTGATCCACATCCACAAATGCGTAAAAGGCCCCACCAAATGCTAAATCATATTTTATTTTTCCATAGCCAGAAACATCTATGCTAGCATCTAGTAATTGAACAAAAGAAGGAACATTTTGAAAACGAATATCTTTAACAGTATTATTTTCAATCTTACCATATGATACAATCTGACCTGAAGGCACATCCATTTTAATTTCCGTTTCAGGTTCAATCATAGGAACAAGGTTCATTTCTAGAAATGCTTTAGTTAATGCAATAACAGCATGGCCACACCCCGTTGAATATCCATCATTATGAATAAAAATAACTCCAAAATCAGAATCGGAACTTTCTGCTTCAACAATTATAGCACCATACATATCCGTATGGCCGCGTGGCTCCCAAATCATTGCTGTACGAAATTTGTCATAATTTGATAGCGCATATGCACGCTTTTCTAATATAGTTTTTCCATTTAATCTTGGAAAACCATTCATAATAATTCTTAGAGGCTCACCAGCTGCATGCACTTCAACAGTGTTAATCTCTATCCAGTCTTTAGGAGGTAAAAATTTATTTATCTGATCTAATTCAATCATTAAATCTTAATTTTGAAAGTTTCTCAATATCGCCTGCACTAATGTAAGGTGAGAGCATAAAAGAAAATTCATAGTTTTTTGGATATAAAGTATATTTTTCATGAGGTTTTGCCCCCCAGCTGTTATCGCCACCAACACCCATTTGCTTATAATCAATAAGCCAATCCACTTGATCCTTTTGCGATAAATCAATTTTTCCATGCCTTCTAGTTCCAGGATAATAATCAAGGTCAGAATAAGGGTAGTGATGAACACTTCCATCAAATTGTGGTAACCCTATTGCTATCAATCCGTTTTTATCATTTGAAATAGCCATCCAATAAACATCAGTTTTGTTTCCTGTTTCTTGAGGACGAACATATTGGAATGATTGCTCCCAAATCGGTCCGGAATAATAATTGATTGCAGCCGATGACTTCCTATCCCAATACGATTCATGAGGTCCTCTTCCAAACCATGATACGTTATTAAAACTACCAGGAATTGAAAATTTCATTCCGAATCTTGGAATTTCTGATAAAGTTGAATCGATTGATGCAATTTTCTGGGAAACCTTGATCATACCATTTCCGTAAATACTATAATTAGATACAATAATAGCTTGGGTAACGCTATCTTCATTGACAGCAGTAATATTTGCCACATTATTATCTATCATATGCTCAAAAGAAATTGTTTTCATCCTCTTGCCTACGTTTTTCCAAAGGTTGGTTCTCTTCGGCATATTATTACCCAAATCGTTATCAGTAGGTGCACGCCAGAAGTGAATTTCTGATGGTGACTTAAATAAATTGATACTATCATTAAGAGTATATTGGCTAATCTGACCTGAATTCCGACTTATTGAGACTTTAAACCCATTAGAAAAGACTTGGACTCCTAATTCATCTTCATTCAATTGTACATTAGAAAATTCTGTTGGATTTTGTACAATAACCTCTTCATATATCGGCAATTCATATTGTTCCCATGCAACAATATGATTTTTAGGGATTAATAATTTTTTATTCTTTGTCTTTGCTTGAATGGTTAAATAATAATGGATTCCTGGACGGGTCTGAATACTTGACAAGTCAAAAAATAAAGTTCTTGATTGTCCAGGTTTTAAATCTAGTGTACCAAGCCGACCAGATAAAACAGTTTTACTATTTCCTTTTATATACCATGAAAACGTAAGATTAGATAAATCAATAAAATCATAATCATTTGTTATAGTTATCCTACCTTTTGTTATATCATCAGCTTCAAATTTTATTGGTTGATATATTTTCTTTACCTCAAAAATATGAGGATTTAAAGTACGATCAGCTGCAACTAACCCATTTGCACAAAAGTTTGAATCATTTTCTACAAATTCTGATCCAAAATCACCACCATACCCCCAATATTGGATTCCTTTAGAATTGGTCTTGGCTATTACTTGATCGGACCAATCCCAAATAAACCCCCCTTGTAAAGATTCATACTTTTCAAAAGTATTCCAATAATCAATTAAATTCCCCACACTATTACCCATTGCATGCGCATATTCACAAAGAATAAGTGGACGATTAGTATCTTTTTGAGCATAGTCAGTAATAAATTCAATATTTTTATACATTGGGAAAATAATATCTGTGTGCAGATTCTCTTGAGCAGGTTCATAAACAATAGGTCGACTACTGTCTTTACTCTTTAACACATTATATAATTTTACAAAATTATTTCCATCGCCAGCTTCATTCCCCATAGACCACATTATTATAGAGGGTTGATTTTTATCCCTTTCGAACATTCGCATACCGCGATCCAACCATTGTTCCGTCCAAGTAGTATCATTAGCTATAAAACTAAAACTATTTTTGTGGAATTTCATTCCGTGAGCTTCAATATTTGCTTCATCAACTATATATAATCCATATTGATTACAAAGCTCATACCATCTTTCTTGATTTGGATAATGTGATGCCCTAACTGCATTGATATTATGTTCCTTCATCAATTTTATGTCCTCAATCATTGACTCTTCAGTTATAGATCGACCAAAAATAGGGTCCCACTCATGCCTATTTACTCCACGAATCATGATTGGATTCCCATTTAATTTCAATAAACCATCTTTTATTTCAACTTTCCTAAATCCTACTTGATGAGTGAGTGATTCAATTACTCTTCCATCAATATTTAATAGAGAAAGTTGCAATTGATACAAATAAGGGTCTTCAGCAGACCACTTTTTAACCCTTCTTATAACTGATTCAATATTCAATGATGCAATCGAATCAATATTAACCGTTTGTGTTGAATCAAATAGCACTCGATTTCTTCTCATCGGTTCAACCAATTTTGCATTTACAGTGAGCTCTTCAACATCTTGATTCTTATTTATTAAATCAACTTCAATAGAAAAAAGGCCTTTTTCATAATTTGAATCCAAATCTGATTTAATATGAAAATCTGAAATTCTAGTTTTATTGCGGGCGAATAAAAACACACTTCTTTCCAATCCACTTAGACGCCAAGTATCTTGGCCTTCCAAATAGGAACCATCTGAAAAACGATAAACTTGGACAGCTATTTGATTTTGTCCTACTTTAATTTGCTCCGTTATTTCAAATTCTGCTGGCGTTTTTGATCCTTGGCTATATCCAATAAACTTTCCATTAATCCACAAATAAAATGCAGACCTTACGCTACCAAAATGAACAAAAATATCTTTCCCCAGCCATTCTTGTCTCACATCAAAAGACTTTTTATAAGAACCAACTGCATTATATGATTGAGGTACAAAGGGAGGGTCAACAGGAAATGGATACTCTTCATCAAGATAAATTGGGAAAGAGTGTCCTTGCAACTCCCAATTACCAGGAACATTTATATCCGACCAATTCGAATCATCAAAATCTTCATCAAAAAAATTAAGAGGTTTATCATTAGAGTTTGGGGAAAGATTAAACTTCCAACTTCCATTCAATGAATTAAAGTTTTGCGATAACTTGGGATCATTTTGTTTTGCTAATTTTTCAGATTCATATGCAAAGAAATGCGCCCTAGCTGGTAATTTATTTATCTCAAAAATTTTTGGATTTTGCCAATCATCATTGCTTGCTCTATCACAACTTGATGAAACAAAAAGAATCATTAGAGCAACTATTATTATTTTTTTACTATGCATAATAATATTTATCCAAAACAGATCTGAAATTAAATACCAATTCATCAGCATTTTCATAGTTAAATATAATTGGAGGTTTAATTTTTAATACATTATGGTTTGGTCCATCCACACTTATTAAAACTCCGGAATTTTTCATTTCATTAACTATTGTTTTAGCAGCATTTTTATCAGGTTTTAATGATTCTACATCGTTTATCATCTCAATACCTAAAAATAATCCCCGACCTCTAACTTGCCCAATGAATTCATAATCAGATTGCAACGCAATTAATTTTTTAATTAAATAATCACCAACTAATCTTGCATTTTTTTGTAATTCCTCATTATCAATGACATCAAGGACTGCTTGCCCGATAGCACAGGAAACTGGGTTACCACCAAATGAATTAAAATACTCCATTCCATTATTAAATTTTTCAGCAATTTCTTTAGTAGTTACCAATGCTGAAAGAGGATGCCCATTTCCCATAGATTTTCCAAGAGTTACAATATCTGGGAGTACATCACAAGTTTCAAATCCCCAATAGTTAGAACCAACTCGGCCAAATCCAATTTGCACTTCGTCTGCTATACAAACACCACCAGCTTCATGAACCAATTTGAAAGATTCTTTTAAAAATCCATCTGGCAAAATTATTTGTCCACCGCAACCCATTAATGCTTCTACAAAAAATGCGGATAATTGATTGCCTTTATTTTTTATTATTTTGATTATTTTTTTTACTTCATTTATATAATCTATTGAACAATTATCACCTCTATAGATACCTCTAAATGGATCAGGCAACGGAACTGTATGAACAAAATCCGGCGGACCCGATCCTCCTTTACTATTATGCTTATAAGGACTTAAATCAATTAAGGAAGAAAGATGCCCATGATATGCTGAATCAAGAACAATTGTTTCTTTTGAATTAGAAATAGATCTAGCAATTCTAATAGCAAGATCATTTGACTCACTACCTGAGTTTGTAAAAAAACATACATCTAATCCATCTGGTAATTTTTCTGTAAGCGATTGAGCATAATGAATAATTTTTTCATCTAAATAACGAGTATTAACATTAAGCAGTCCATTTTGTTCATGTGCTGCCTCAACTATTTTTGGATGACAATGGCCTACATGCTGAATATTGTTTACTGCGTCTAAATACCTTTTCCCACCTACATCATAAAGATATTGACCTTCACCTCTAGTAATATGAATTGGTTTATCATATGATAAAGTTAATGATGGACTTAAAAATTTTTTTCTTAAAGTAAGAATATCCATTTTATCTAACAAATTCAATTAATTGATTTGCCCATTTACTGAGGTCTTCATCTAACATTTTTTTTAAAAATTTTCGGGCTTTCATCTCAGATACAATCAAATATTTATTTTCTGGAAAAAGCTTTTTCCTGTAAACTGCCATCGTTATTGAAATGCACAGCCTCATACACATTAAGTATATTATAGAATTTAATTCATGTTTGTTTAAAGGATTCAATTCGTGATATCCTTTTAAAATAGAAGCCACTGATGAAAAAGGATCTTCATTGTCGATAGCAACATAAGCCATACAAACTGCAGGCTCCAATGCTCTATAAGAATAGATCATATCACCATAGTCAATTATCCCAGATATTTTTCTATTCGGATTGATAATTACATTCTGATCATTCCCATCATTGTGTATGATAGCCTTAGTTAAATGACCATCATGTGATAAAACTTCATTTTTAAAAAAATCTAAATAATAATTAACAATCTTTTTATCAGTACTATTTTTATTAATTAAAATTCTTAATTGATTTACAGATTGAACATTCCATATGAAACTTCTATGTGCTGCAGGATGATCATATCCAGCTAACGCTAAATCAAAACGTCCTAAAAATTGACCCAACTTAAATAGCAAATTATTTTTGCAATCTATATCTTTTAGAAAAGTTCCATCAATATATTTCAATAGCCTAGCAAAGCATGTTGATTTATTTTTTTTAATTTCAATTATCTCATCGCCATTATTTAAAATTTGTGGATAAGTAAGCTCGATATCACTGTCCTTATCCTTTATGTGCCTTATTGCATTATTTTGCATATCTAAGACATCTTTACTTTCCATAGAATTTGAAATTTTAAATATGAAATCACCACTAGGTGAATTGATCAAAAAATTTTGATCTCTATCACTCACTAGGGATTTTACTGATCCTACAATTTTAAAATGTTCTTCAACTAAGTTTTGTACTTCTTTTTGGGAAAAATTAGGAGGTGGTGTATTAAAAACACTTGTCATATGAATATTTGATATAATTTAATTTGATTTAATGCTCCTTAGCTTTAAGCCATGACATCCTCAATTTCATTTATTGTCCTAGGAATATGAGGCCCAAGTATTCGATATCCATCAGAAGTTATAACAACATTATCCTCGATCCTGATACCTCCAAAATCAACAAATTTATTTAAAGAATCGTAGTTTATAAATGCGGAACTTTTATTTTCTGCCTTCCATTGATTAATTAAATGAGGGATAAAATAAATTCCTGGTTCAACTGTTAAAACAAATCCTTCAACTAATTCTTTTGCTAAACGTAAATAGGCTAATCCAAACTGGTCGCTACGATTGCTTTCTTCATTATAACCTACCAAATCTTCACCTAGTCCTTCCATGTCATGAACATCCAAACCAAGCATATGGCCTAGGCCATGCGGGAAAAACAGTGCATGAGCACCTTCCTTTACAGCATCATCAGCATTTCCCTTCATTATTCCCATGTTTATTAAACCTTCTACAGCGATTTTAGAAGCAGTTAAATGAGCTTGTCTATAAGAATTCCCCGGCTTACAATAATCGAATGCTGCTTCTTGCATATTGTAAACTATATTATAAATTTCTTTTTGTAGATCAGTAAAACGACCACTTACTGGAAAAGTTCTTGTTATGTCGCTGGCATAATGCATTGGAGACTCTGCTCCAGAATCATTTAATGCAAGCTGACCTGAACACATAATATTATTATGATTATGATTATGTAAAATTTCTCCACGTGTTGTAAATATTACTGGATAAGCTAACTCACAACCATTTTGTAATGCATACCCTTCTATTTTCCCAGCAATTGTTTGTTCTAAAATACCATCACTAGTTTGACGCATAGCTAATTTGTGCATATCCATGGTCACTTCAATTGCAGATTCTATTTCACAAAGTTCATCTTCAGTCTTAATCGATCTTTGAGATATAACATTAATTATTAATGATTTTGATGATTTTATTTCATTATTATTTAAAATTGATTCTAAGAAGGCTTGTTGATCTTGACGGTAGAAAGGCAAGTGATGAATAGTTTCATTTGAACCTAATAGGAAAGAAGATAATTGGTTTGATGGTAATACGCTTTGGATACCAGAAACTTCAGCCATATTTGCAATTGAGGTTCTCTCACCTTCCCAAACAATATCTTGTATTGTTAAGTCATTACCAAATAATGTTGACTCGCCAGAGCTTGTATCAATTACTAGGTTTAAGTCTGGGTAATCTAAACCACAGTAATAAAGAAAATTACTATCTTGCCTAAACCGGAGCCAATTCGATGGGTAGTTCATCGGAACTTGAGAATTACCCATTAATAATATTTTACCATTATTTAAATTTTTGGCAAGAACTTCACGCCTATCATTATATGTCTTAGAACTAAACATTAGCTTAACCAACCTCTTCCTAATAAGTTTATAACAATTAATATTGTAGCGATAAAATAAATAAAACAAATAATAAGAACCGTTAATTTTGCTGATATTTTTTTCACAATGGCCAAGTAACATTGATTAAATAACTATTTTTGATTAGAATACCACCATCATCAATTTTTTGCATTCGTTCTTTTTGAAACTCTTTACTAAATCCCAATCCAATTGTGATTCCAAGAGCAGCTCCAAAGATTACATCACTTAAATAATGCTTATTATCATGAATCCGACTTATACCTGTTAATCCAGCAAGTAAAAATGCAGGAGAACTAATCTGGCTACCATATACTTTATGCGCAACCGTTGCTGCAATGAAACTAGCTGAAGTGTGGCCCGAAGGAAAGGATCTTCTATTCGACATATCTGGGCGCATTTTACTAGTGATATATTTTATGCTATAAGTTATTAATCCATTTGCGACCATCGCATTTGAAGCGTACCTAAATTGATCACTTTTCCTATCAATAGAGCTTAAAATAATAAATTGCCCTGCAATACCCCAATAATCACCTAACTGAGCAAAATGTGGATTTAACAAATTTCCATTATAGTTTTGTTGAAATTTTCTTTCATACTTTTTTGTTAGTACAGCACCAAGAAAACCTGATAATAAAATTATCCTTGATTGATCATCACTTAAGGTTGAAGATATACCAGTCTGGATATTGTTCATTGAAATCTGATATCCTTCCAAACTAGAATAAAAAAATGTAGTTGATATAATAAAATGAATCAATAATAAGCTTTTTTTCATCACCAAAATTACAGAATTATGATCAGCACTAATAAGTTATTACAGATATTGAATAATAATTAAATTTGACCCTGATCATTAAACAAAATCAATGCACCCATTAAAACAGTTAGTTCATAATTCGGATTTAATGAATTCCTTAGTTAAGGAATATGGTACTCCTTTATATATATATGATGCCTCACGTATTAGAGATAATGTTAATATAATTCAAAATTCACTATCAAAATATTTTGATAAGTTTCATATATGTTATGCAATTAAGTCAAA
>Ga0208764_10001154_pt1 | contig 17237 bp, 15 predicted proteins | sample ETNtaG_18_FD_185762 | JGI IMG/M metagenome (GOLD analysis project Ga0208764, IMG submission 185762) | Marine microbial and viral communities from oxygen minimum zone, Eastern Pacific Ocean - ETNP201302SV91 (SPAdes) (version 2) | ecosystem: Environmental > Aquatic > Marine > Oceanic ... | reverse complement strand
CCAACGATGGAAAGCAAGGATTCCTTGTTCTGGTCACCAGCGTCAATCCTACGCCATTCGGCGAAGGAAAGACCGTGACGACAATCGGATTGAATCAGGGTTTGAATCGACGCGGACACAATGCGACTTGCGTGATTCGTGAGCCGTCGATGGGTCCAGTGTTCGGAATCAAGGGAGGTGCTGCTGGTGGTGGCTACTCACAGGTGCTGCCGATGGAGGAGATCAACCTCCACTTCACAGGCGACCTTCACGCTGTTACAATGGCCCACAACCTCTGCTCGGCCATGCTCGATAACCACCTTCACAGAGGCAATGATTTGGCTCTTGATTTGAAGCGGATACTTTGGCCGCGCGTCATCGATATGAATGATCGGAGCCTTCGAGAGGTTACGATTGGTCTTGGTGGGAAGGCGAACGGGATTGTTCGGACTGATAGGTTCGATATTACCGCGGCCAGCGAGGTCATGGCGATTCTCGTTTTGTCGAATGATTATGCTGACTTGCGCGCGAGGTTAGGACGGATTGCCATTGGGGTTTCGACTTCCGGCGGTCTCGTGACTGCAGATGACCTCGGTTGTGCTGGCGCTATGGCTCTACTGCTGCGCAATGCATTGTTGCCGAATCTAGTTCAGACTCTGGAGGGCGATCCAGCCTTCATTCATGGTGGCCCCTTTGCTAATATCGCACACGGGAATTCGTCGATTATCGCTGATGCGCTTGCTTTATCGTGCGCGGATTATGTGGTTACTGAGGCTGGATTCGGTGCCGAAATGGGCGCTGAGAAGGCTTTGCAGATTAAGGCTCAAGCGGCTGGAAAGGTGCCCGATTGCGTGGTGCTGAATGTTACTGTCCGTTCGATGAAATTGCACGGTGATGGATTCTCTACCGGCGGAGGAAAGAGGCCTCCAAAGGAGGAGTTGGAAGCAGAGAACGTCGAAGCTACCCGAGCCGGTGCCGCAACTAACCTTCGAAGACACGTACGTAATTTGTCTTCAACCGAGATTCCAGTAGTTGTCTCAATCAATCGATTTGCGAGCGATACCGATGCTGAGATCGCGGCTATCCGTGAGGAGGCTGTTGCCGCAGGAGCTCGCGATGTCGTCTTGTTTGAGGGACACGCCAAGGGTGGCGAGGGTGCTGGTGAGCTAGCGGATGCCGTTGTTGCTGCTTGCGCTTCGCATGATGATGCGGGCCGTCCCTACGTGCCAATTGTTGAGCCGGGTCTGCCCGCTGACCAAACCATTCTGCGTATTGCGACCAATGTCTACGGCGCTCATACTGTGGATTTCTCCCCACAGGCTCACAAGACTCTAGATTCGTTGCGCGAGTGGGGTCTTGACACTCTGCCCATTTGCATGGCGAAGACACAGTACTCATTCAGCCACGAGCCTACCGCTCTTGGCTCCCCAACAGGATTCACCATGCCGATCCGTGAGTTACGTCTCAACTCTGGCGCTGGCTTCATCGTCGCTATTTGCGGCTCGATGATGACGATGCCCGGATTGCCGATTCGACCTGCCGCCATGGACATGGATATGGACGAAGATGGCCGCTTGACTGGCGTATTCAGCTGATGGAGAAGGGTGACACGGAACGCGAATCGTGATGGTCCGCGGCGGTCAGGGTGTGTTTGAATGCGGCAATTGAAGGCCTCGGATGAGGGTGTTAGGCTTCGAATCGATGATGCCGATGACCTCTGGACTCTAGCCCAAATTTGTCGTTCTGGAGCTAACCTTGGGATGCTCTCACACCGGCGGGACTCGACTACCGGGACACAGGATGGTGGCCGCGCGAAGTCTGCTGAGCGCAAGCCGATGTGGATTGAGATAGAAGTTTCAGAGTGCGCTTTTCAGGCATTCACTGACAACTTGCGCATACATGGTATAATCACTGAGGCGAAGATCGATATCGGCTCGCACCACACTCATTTGGTATCTCCTGGGGACGAGGTTGAGGTTTCGTTTGAGGGTGGTTTACCTGAGGTTGACCGTGCTTTGGTGAAGTCAGCTCTTGCTGCTGGATCTCAACCAAAATCTGGGTTGGTTGTGGTGGAGAACGATGAGGTGTTAATCTTCGAGGTAACCGCTCACGGGATTCGAGATGTTTCTTCTTTTTCGATGCGCGGTGGTGGCAAGAAGGCTGAGGATTCTACTGGAGTCCGTCGCGGTTTCTTCGAGCGTGTTGCTCGTGAGACCAAACTTGTGTTTCCTGATCAGATGCCATTGGTGATTTGCGGTCCGGGGATGGCTCGAGAGCAATTCGAAGGAATGCTTCGCGCTCTTGGTGCTGAAAATCAAATTCTGAATGCTGCGACTTCAATCGGTGGCCGCTCAGCAGCTAACGAGGTTCTTTCTGGTGGGGCTGCAGACGCTGTGCTTGGTGAGCATGAATTGGTTCGGCAGGTTCGCGCTATCGAGGATGGCCTTGCGAGGATTTCCACTAACGGGGCCGTATCTTACGGCGCCGCTTCAATTGCTGCTGCTGCCGAGCAAGGTGCAGTCGAGAAACTGGTGATTGATGCCTCTCTTCTTCGTTCTGAGGACCGAGCGATTCGCTCTCGTTGGGAAGAGGTTGCCTCGACTGTTTCGACAAATCGCGGCGAGGTGATTCAGGCTTCTGTGGACCACGACGCGGGGCAGCAGCTCATCGGTATGGGTGGGGCTCTGGCGCTGCTGCGTTGGAAGGTCGATTGAATGGAGACTACCGTTCGTTGCGTTGGGTTTGGCATAGACGTTGTCGACTCAGTAATGGATTCTGCTACAGGTGCAACTACGGATCGAGTCGAAGTAAGCGATTTGGCTGATTTCAGTCATGGAGAAATTGATTGGCGAGGCAGACTCGAAGGAGCTCATTGGCTGGTTTTGTCGGCCTCGACAGTATTGGTTGGTGACAGCGCGCGGAGCGCACAGGGTGCGGGCATGACATTTGCTGAATTCGAAGGCCCGCGCGTCGTGATGATTGTCGATTTGCCCGAAGACCCAGATCGCTTGGCCGAGGCATGGGGCTTCGTCATTGAGCGCATCAGGCAGATCCACATTCTCTTCCTCACGCCTGATGCGCTACCGCGCATAGCATCTCTAGAAGAATTGAGTCAAGACGACTTACTGAGAGAGATTCGTCTGCGCGGAATGGTGCCTCAAGTCATCGCTTGCGAGCCAGCACAGAATCGCGTCAAAATCGAACACTCGCTAGGCTTGCATAGCGGTTCTTGCGTGTCCGAATCAGCCACTACTTGGCTCGGCCATTACCTCTGTGAATTACCGCGGCAAGGTCCAGGTTCTGATGGTGTTGCCGCTGCCGCAAAACTCAGTTGAAGACTGCTTCAACCGGCACGAATCCTCAGGATTCGCATGACTTTTCCTTCCACTTTGCCACACCCCTCTCGAATACCCCTTTAGTAGGACCACCCCTTCCGCCCGACCTGCGAGGAGCGAAGCGTATGCCACTTAGACTTGGACCGGCCGGTGTTCCGCTCTCTTGCAAGGGCCGAACCATCGTCGAAGGAATGGACGACATCACGGTTCTTGGCTTGGAGACGATGGAGATTCAAACCGTCCGTCAAGTTCAGCCACATCACTTCGATCAGTACTGGCAGGCTGGTATTCTCAGTCACAAAGCGGAGTTCGAAATGAACGTGCATGGGCCGTATTACGGCGAACTTTTGGGTAGCACACGCGATCGTAATCGAACGCTGTCGAAGATGGAATCGAGCATGCAGGTTGGAAAGATTGTCAATGCTCGGCACATGGTCTGTCATGTTGGGCCATATGCAGAATACGACCCCGGTACCAAAGCAAACGAAGAGGTTGCTAACATATTCGCAGGTGTGGTCGAGCGTGTCCGCTCGATTTGGGGAGATGAAAAGGAAGAGGAGGAATACTCCGCTTTCCCTTGGGTGCACGAGGCGGAGCCGACCCTTGTGGGAGTCGAGACGTCGGGTCAGCAGGAACTCTGGGGCACTGTCGAAGAGGTCCTCGAGGTTGTCAATCATGTCGAAGGCACAGTTCCAGTCCTCAATATGGCTCACATCCATGCTAGAGGCCACGGTCGCCTGAAGACGTCCGAAGATTACGCAGAATTATTCGATCAAGTTCGCGCCACCATCGGCGGGAAGAAGTTCTACTGCCACTTTGCCGGTGTCGAACATCGTATGGGTAATGCCCAACATTACACGCAGATCAAGAAGTCTGACCTGAAGTTCGAGCCCTTCGCTGAGTATTTGGCTGAGGAGGGCGATTGGATGGATATCACTATCATTTCGGATTCGCCATTGCTCGAGCACGATGCGATGTACATGGCTCAGCATTACGATAAGGCTCGCCAGCGCCTTCTCGAGATCCGTGCTCGCGATGAGCGCCGGATGAAGCTCGCAGCTGAGGCTGGAATCGATGTTGATGAATTGGCTCGCCGTGAGAAGGAACAGGCTGAGGCGCGCAAGAAATCACTTGAGACCGAGAAGGACAAGAAGGTCGTTGCTAAGGAGAAGAAGGCGGCTGCAGCAGAGAAGAAGGCCGCTGAAGAAGAGAAGAAAGCTGCTGCAGCAAAGAAGAAACCTGCCAAGAAAGGCGATGGCAAGATGATGTCCATCGAGGGCAAAGAAGACGAAGATTTCGAAGACTTGTTCTGATTGGTTCAGTCCCTGCGATGAATCATATCTCGATCATGTTGTAAGTCAGAATAAGTCGAGCAATCTCCCCGATTTCACTGGGAGAAAACCTCGTTGCAAAGCACGCTTTGAGTTGGGAAGGCTTGAAGTCGGAATCGATGTGGCGAGGTCGCTACAGGGACTGTAGCTCAGCTGGGAGAGCGCCGCACTGAAGATGCGGAGGCCGCTGGTTCAAGTCCGGCCAGTCCCACCATATTCTCATTCGACGCCGTCGAGGACACGAATTTGCATCTCGTTGAGGGCAGCGACGCCTGCGGTTGCTGATTCTAGGAGTGCGTCGAGTTCGGCGCGGGTGTAGGTGAATTCTTCTCCAGTTCCTTGGACTTCGACAAACTTGCCGTCTGCCGTCATCACGACGTTCATGTCGACGTCGGCATTGCTGTCGAGGATGTAATCCAGATCGGTGTATACTCCTCCATCGATGAGACCAACGCTAATCGCGGCAAGGTCGTGTGGCAGGACCGTATTTTCGTGGGCTTCGGCCTCTGCTGCGCTCAATGTTGGCGCTTCGACTCCAGCCTTGATTTGGTCATGTTTGAGTCTCTTGTTCGCTGGTAGGCAGCGACCTGCTGCGATGAGTCGGCGAATACACAGCCTGAGAGCGATATTTGCGGCTGTGATAGAGGCGCAGCGTGTTCCGCCATCAGCATTCAGCACATCACAATCGACTGTGATGGCGATTGGGCCGAGCGCCTCAAGGTCGATGGCTCCGCGAAGGCTACGAGCGACTAGGCGCTCAATTTCCTGCGTTCGTCCCTTTGCTCCGCGCCTTTCGCGCTGGAATCTCGAATCGGTCGAACCAGGTAGGAGTGAATATTCAGCGTGAACCCAACCTCTGTCGGCGTCACGAGGAAACCATCGTGGGAGCGAGGAAGCCACGGTGGCGCATGCCAAGATCATGGTGTCTCCCTGTCGGTAGAGCACGGAAGCATCTGCATTCGGCGTGAAATCAAGGGTGACGTCAATCTCCCGGATCTCGTCTGCTGCTCTATCGGATGCGATGTCGCCTGACTTCATCTTGGCCATGGCTCACCGGCCGGAATCGCCCGTTAATATGTAACGCGGGTTTAATCCCACTCGCGAGAGAGATCGACTAGCGCTTAGCGACGCGCGTGTGGGGGTCGAAAGGCGTCGACGATTTTCGAGTCGGTGGTGATGTATGGGCCTCCGATGAGGTCGATGCAATATGGCACGGCGGCGAAGATTTCGTCAAGAATCTCTCGAATCGATCGAGGCGAACCTGGTAGGTTGAGAATGAGCGTCGATCCTCGAATACCTGCGGTCTGTCGGGAGAGAACTGCAGTTGGAACGTGCTTGAGTGAGATTGCTCTCATTTGCTCACCGAATCCAGGCAGCATCCTCTCACAGACCGCTTCGGTAGCTTCCGGAGTCACATCGCGCGGAGCAGGACCAGTTCCTCCGGTGGTTATGATCAGCGAGCAGCCCTCATCGGACAATTCAATCAAGGCTTGCTCGATGGATTTCTGCTCATCTTCGACGAGGCGTCGTGAGATTTCCCAAGGTGAGGTAAGCGCCTCGTCGAGGAACGCCTCGATTGCCGGCCCGCTGCGATCTTCATACTCGCCGGCACTCGCCCTGTCAGAGGCTGTAAGAACGCCGAATCGACAGGGCTCACCAGCGCTCATCATCTTCTGACAACAGCGCTGAGATGAAAACCCAGTCGGTCATCCAACCTCGTCTTCGTAGGGCTATCTTCAAAGACCTCCACGACTGGAAGACATATCCCGGAGACGATGTGGTGTCGAGCCTACCCCAACCCACACTGAGTAGCATCGTGCTCGCGGACGATTCTGAATCTTCGGATTCTGGTCGGCCCCTGGTTCAAGTAGGCTCGATGTATTGTCTCTGAACATAGGTGAGCTGATGAGTGAAGATGGAAGGTATGCAGCACAGATTGCTGTCGTTAAAGAAGAATGTGAAGGCGCGGATGAAACTGAGATAATCAATGAGTTCCGAAGGTATGAGGAGGAATTCATGATTCCACCAGAGGACGCTCTACGTTCAGTGGTACGCAAGTTCCAAATCGCCGCTGGCAAGGAGGTCTCGAACATCTCCTCACCATCGCGAACAGCTCCTCCTCTGAAGAAGGTCACACGCTTCTCCGAATTGAAAGAGGACGACAAGAACGTCACCATCGAAGTCGCAGTTGTTTCTTACATTCCGAAGATCCAGACCGTCCGCGGTGAAGAACGTCAAATCGCCTACGGATGGATTGAGGACAGTCCATGGGAAGGCGAGCGCGAGCGCTGGGACTTCACTGACTGGGGCGATCACTCTGAAAATCTCACGCCCGGCTCGGTCGTCCGACTCGAGGGCGTCTCTGTAAATTTCTGGAACGACCGCCGAGCCCTCAACATCAACCGACCGAGTCGAGTTACTGTTCTGAAAGAGGGTGGCCAACCAGTTACCAAGATTTCAGACGAACCGGTTTCCATCGCTGACGCTGGAACAGCCGAAGGAATCGTCAGCGTTGTGGCGCGTGTTCTTTCGAAGAAGGATGATCAAATCGTCAAGAAAGACGGAAGTGGCACCCTCGATATCGTGCGTGGTCGCCTTGCCGACCCGTCTGGAACAATCGGCTTCATCTCATGGCGTGAGTTCAATCACGAAGTTGGCTCTCTTGTCAAGATTGATCGAGCGCAGGTTCGCCGATTCCGTGAGACGCCTGAAATAAACATCGGCGACCTCACAAAAATCGAGCCATTTCACGACAATGCATTCGCGAGCATGGACGATCTGAAATCCTCTACTCGCTCGACGATTGCTGACCTCAGAGACGGTGCTCGCGACATAGAAATCACCGTCCAAGTCGAAAATTGGCAGGCCCGCACCTTCACCAATGCCAATGGCGAGGAAAAAACGGTCCGCAGTGGCGATGTGATGGACCCAACTGGTCGCTGTCGCCTTACCTCATGGGGCGAAATGAACCCAGAGCCTGGCTCGTTCCTACACCTCACTGGAGCTCGCGTACAGTTCTGGCAGGGCTCGCCAGACCTCGTCGTCGATTCAGCCGACCAAGTCATCGATCTTTCTGACCCACCTTGGGAGAAGATTGACCCTGCTGACCATTGGGTAGAGGTCGATCTAACCACACTTCTGGGTGGTGGTTCTCGACGGGGTATACGAACCTCTGGAACCGTCGTTGCCATCGGGAATAATTCAGGCATCATCGAGCGTTGTCCTGATTGTCGTAGGGTGCTAAGAGACGGCGCTTGTGCAGACCATGGACCACAGCGAGGCGAAGAGGATGTACGAATCAGGCTCGTTCTCGATAATGGAGTCTCAAATGCTTCTCTTCTTATTGGGAAAGATGCCACTGAGTCCTTTACTGGAATGGATCAAGATCAGATTAAGGATGCTATCAATGCCAATACTCAGTCTGGTTACCTTGCAACTCTGAGGGAAAGATTCCTTGCTCGCAAACTCACCATCAACGGCAGGGCGATGGTCGACGGACAGGGAGCTATTCTGATGGCTGATACAGTCGAAGTCGACACTCAGACTCCTGAAGAAGCGGCGAAAGCGGTCATGAATCGCTGGGGGGTGATTCTGTGATGTCCCAACCCGCACGCAGAGTCCGCCAAACAGCGGTACGCCTCTTCGCTCAGGAATACATGGATGCCGACCTACCTGAGGAAGGAGCAGGAGAATACGATCCATCCTTCGTCATCACCAAACTTGGGGCCAAGGTCAACCGCGCTCTCGTTGGTGGGGTCATCGATAGAGTCGAGCGCCGCGAAACCGATAACGGCTCATTCTACACTGGTCATCTTCGCGATCCGACCGGAACTCATCGCTTTGAGGTCGCTTCTTTCCAGCCTGAACTTCACGCTGACATCGAAGAGATTCTCAATCGCTTTGAGTCCGGCGACCGATTCCTCATGTTGCTCGTCGGTCGAGCACGCTGGTTCGAGACTGAGGATGGTGGTGTGTTCACTTCATTCCGTGCCGAGGAATTCACCATAGTCGACAAGGATCGATACACACACTGGCTCGTCGAGACATCAGAAGCCACCCTCCGTCGCCTCGATGCCTTCGAAGCCTCGATGGAATCCGACCTAACTCCTGCCGCCCTCGAGGCCTCGGGAGTTCCATCAGACCTCGTCGATGGAACGATTCTCGCAAGAGGTCATTACGGTGAATTCGACACTGAGAATTATCGTGTAGGAGTCCTCCAAGGTCTTTCGATGGCGACTGGCTCAGACGTTTTGATCGAGGCGCCACCTGCTGCTCAGCCGACACTCGAGCAGTCATCTGATGCGCCTTCGGCCGTAGCGGAGGCACCAGCCTCTCCAACTCCAACTGGAGATGTCACCGACGTGATCGTCGAGACAATTCGAGCAAAGGACGATGGTGGCGGCGTGGATTACGATACTCTCGTTCACGCCGCAGTCACATCAGGACATAGCCGAGAAGCTGCTGAAGATGCAATCGACAATCTTCGAGACATCGAGGGTTCAATCATCGAGCCAAGATTCAGCTACTTCCGTTTGACACCAGAGTGATCATCGCAATCCTGCGATGACCTGCTCTGCCTCGGTCATCTTGGCTCGGATGCGAGAAATCGCATCCGAATCTGTAACCGAAGCGGCTCTCGAACCACTCACCGGTGTCTCTCCGACTTGTTGGAAGGCAACGTCTCGAGCGCCCTTGGCCTCAGCAATACGCGCCGCGACCAGCAGCAATCTCGTGCTAACCGCCTCGTCTTCAATCGGCCAACCGCGGCGCACCGCGATTCGTAGAAAGAGATCTTCCTCAGGTGCCGACCATCGGCCACCATGACTATTGAGAATGGTTCCAATCATCCGCTCGATATCATCGATCATCCCAACGAGTGTCTGCAATGCCGAAGTATTCTGCTTCCCCTCGGATTTGGAGAGCATGTCGGCAGCGTCTTCGACTAAGTGTTGAGGAAGCGCCTGCAAGAAATCGACAGGAGTCTCGGGAATTTCGATTAGAATGACTTCTTCTTCGACCTTTTCACCAGTAATTTTTGGCGAAGCCACCTGTGCTCCACCAGACGAAACATCCGGCAAGCCATTTCGCCTCAATGACCGCTTAATCTGCCCCCAGCCTCGGCCTTGACTCGCAAGAACACCAGCAACACGCCCCATCAGAACAGTACGAGTCCCAGTCAATTGTAATTCGAGACGCTGGCACAATGCGTGCAACTTCTCGCGTTCCATCTCGGCGAGATTCTCCACAGTCAGTCGCCGAGAATCATGATTCAAGTGCAACCAAAGTCGCTGGCGTCTTTCTTTGTGAGAGCCGGATGACTTGATTCCGAAGACCTTGAGAGTCTCTCCCAATTCCTGATGTGACATCGCTTGAATACCATCCCAACTAAAGTCATAATCAGCCAGAACTTGATGCTGAATCAGACGAGCACGGACGACCTCAACTGAACCATTCTTGGTAAATCCAGCCTCCTCCGCGCGGTTGCGCAACTCGACCAAACGAGCCCGATACAATTGGTCGAGTAATACCAGATCAACCGACATCAGAACCACCTATTCGGCGACAGCCGGTCCTCCGCCGTCTTATCGCTTACCCATCCAGAAGCGAAGTCAAAGCGGATTTGTGAGCAAAGCAAAATTCGCCGTCACTCTTGCAGATCGATCCAGGCATCGCTTGCAGGGCCTTCTCGAGGATGTTCTGGTAATTTAGATCCAACAGACTCGAGCATCTTATTCCAATCATGGGACAAAGCAACAGTAGCACTCTCGATTTTTGCCAGAGAAACAACTCGTTCAACAGAGAGAGTGTGCCAGCCGTTGTCAGAAATCAACTCGAGTCGAATCTCTACGTGAACATCAGAATGCATCATCTCACCTTCCGGATTATGGAATGTATTTTCCATCGCTAAATCGAAGTTTTCCTCTGCTAAACGCATGATGGCTCCTACCTGCCTATGGCGGACGAGCAAAGCCACCCTATCCAACTCATCTGCAGACAACGAACCAATCAAATTTTCATGAACCCACCAAACGGTTTCACCTTCACGCTCAGAAAAATTCTCAATCAAACGACGAGGGAAACCGTTTCGAGCAATCATTACTACGAGATCAGAGTAAGGGACGGGAAGGTAACGGTCATCTCCTCGTTTAGCGGGGTCAACCCCCAAAACGTGCCGTCTTTCGCGCCGGAAGTTCGAATCGTAGACTTCGCGTGAAGTGACGAATCCATCGATTTCTCCGTTTTGACGACGCTCTTCCATCCAGCTTGCCAAATCAGCCGAATTAGTAGGGGTCTCGCCGAGTTCGTGAATCCCTGCGAATGCGGTAGGCGAGAGAACCCGCAAGCCGCGACGAGCCCGCCTCAGTTGCCGTCTGACAATCCGCTCCTCAGAAAGGATGATTCCGCCCTTCGGTTGGTGCCACACATTGTTCTCGCTCACCAAAAATCTCGCCGGACGACGTGGAGTTCTTGCACCGACTACTTGACAACCAGCAGAAAGAACCTCCATCATCCTCCCGTGAATCTGCGAACCGGGAAGCGCGAACAAGTCTATTTCGCCTTCCTTCAAACTCTCTAATCCAGCCTCTAATGAGGTTGTGGAGGTCACTTCAAGTTCGAGTTCGCCCACCGCATCAGAAGCCAAGAAATCTTCCAAATGTCTTGATGTGAGACAGTGTGGATGATCCAGTGATGCGACGTTTAGTCGATTTTCCACAGCGTCCACCTCGAGGGGGGAGCACGCAACGTGCCCAGCCGCGGGGCCGCACACCCGTTGATATAGGCAACCCCTCACGAAGAAACTCCATGGTCTCACTTCGAAACGTTCGTCGTAGCCTTGAACAGCGTCGCAATCTCGTAGAGGAAGCGCTGGAGGATTTGGTGCAGGAACGGATGGCCAAGAGCGACGCACCTGCGATGAGCCTAGCCCGTGACATTCTGTTAGCGGGCGGTAAGAGGATTCGTCCGGTGCTCGGATTGTTGGCATACGAGGCCGTCGGCGGCGAGGATGTCGATTCGGTAATGGATCTCGCTATAGCTGCCGAATTGATCCACACTGCGACATTAATTCACGACGATATCTACGACCAATCGAAGACTCGTAGAGGAGTTCCAACCCTACACTCGACCCATGGAATTTCTCATGGTATCATCGCTGGAGACTATCTGTTTGTGCTTGCATTCTCTCTTGGTGGTCGGTGCGAAGAACAGATTGTGGAGCAGATGGGAGAGGCAGCTGCGAACATCGCGGCGGGGGAACTTCTGCAACACAAGCACATAGGGGACCTCGGAACGACTCCAGAGGATTACTACGCAATCATCGATGGCAAGACCGCCGGTCCTTTCGCCAGCGCTTGTGCAGGTACAGCGATGTTCGCCAATGCACCCGATGAAGTCGTTGACGCACTCTCTGAATTCGGATGGGAAGTAGGTCGAGCCTTCCAATTGGTTGACGATTTGTTGGATTTGACTGGTGACTCAACAATGGGTAAACCGCGCGGAACAGATGTCCAAGATGGCAAGATGACTCTACCCATCATTCACGCTCTGACGATGCTTCATGGTGTCGAGCGCGAGCAACTCGCCGATGTTTTACAGAATTTCAGCGAGGACCGGTGGGGCGAGTTGACCGAGTCGCTAGAGAGCGCTGGTTCGTTTGATTATGCGCGACAATTGATTCAGAATCACATTGACCGTGCGCAGAACGCTCTCGAGCGACTCCCTGAATCTGAGGCGAAGTTATTGATGTTCGAGATTGCAGAACAATCTCGCAGCCGTAGGACCTGAGGTGCTAGGATAGGCTGTGAGCCGTGAATTCTGGTGATTTTCATGGTTGAGCGAATCGATTGGGATGTTATCGTCATCGGTGGCGGGCCAGCAGGTTCGACTGTTGCTCGTTACGTTGCAGAGGGTGAAAAGGACGTCTTGGTAATCGATGGTCGTGATTCAATTGGTAGCCCGTTGCAATGTGGAGAGTTAGTCCCGAGTAATGACGAGATGAGACGGCTTTGTCCAGATGTCCCCGATATCGATGATTTGCTTCAGACCCCCGACACCGCGATTTCTCTACGCACCTCTGAGATGCATTTGGTTCCGCCATCAGGCCGTCCACTTCGCTATCCATTCGAGGGGCTTATGCTAGACCGAGTTGCCCATGATGAGTGGCTTGTTGATTTGGCTAAATCGAAGGGTGCGAATTATCTCACCGACGCCAGAGTTGAATCTGTTAATGGTGAGATTGTTACCCTTCGAGACGGACGTGAATTTACCGCTAGAATCATTGTAGGCGCAGGTGGTCATAATGACCCATTGCGCCGTATTCATTGGGACGAATCAGGCCTCAAAATACCAATCAAATTCGTCTTGATGGACGGGGATTTTGGAGATGCTGTTGAACTTCACTTTGGCTCGATGGCACCGGGTGGATATGCCTGGATGTTCCCCAAGCAAGGTGGAGCCAATATTGGAGTAGGGATACAGAACAAGTTCGCCAAAGGTCGCTCACTGAATCTATTCGCTGACGAGTTCATCGATCGCTATGGACAAGATGTCACATTCAGAGGGGCAGGGTCGCTTCCGATGTCTGGAACCATCGACTGCTTCGTTAAGGAAAATTATCTCCTCGTCGGCGATGCGGCAGGAATGGTTCTGCCCTCAAATGGCGCTGGTATCACCATCGCCATGATCGGTGGGCGCATCGCCGGCAAGGCAATTGTTTCTTACTTTGAAAACGGCGCATCTCTGCACGAGTACGAGGTCGAGTGGAAGCGTCAGATGGGCGCCGTGATGCGTAATTCGAAGCGCTCATTCCGATTTGGCAGTTGGATAATGCTGCTACCTGATTGGGTTCTCAATCTCGCATTCAATCCATTAACCAAGCCATTTGTATGGCGCTTCGTAACTTGTCGAAAACCGTTCATCATTTTCTGAATCATACGCTAGGGTATGATTGGACTATCTGAGAACATAAAGTAGCGGAACATCTCCCGTCCTGTGTGGAAACCGGACTGCATGGCAAGGTTGTGCTCGTCACCGGCGGTGCTGGTGGCATAGGTCAGGCCATCTGCAGAGCGTTTGCCGCTGAGGGTGCACGCGTAGTCGTGCATCATCATTCCTCGGCTGCTGCAGCTGTATCGCTGGCTGAGGAAATCGATGGAATAGCCATCCGTGCGGATCTGCGCGACGCCGAGGAAGCGCTATCGATGGTTCGAAACATCGTCTCTGACTTTGGAGGACTCGATGTCTGCATCGCCAATGCGGGCCTCTATCCCACACCGTCCAAGCCGTTTTGGGAGATCGACGCTGAGCGCTGGGCCTCTACTATGGACTCCAATCTGGGGGTGACTGTAACCACTGCTCGCGCCTTCCTTGGTCATGCTGCAAAGGTCGGGCGAGGCTCGTTCGTTCTGATTGGCTCGACTGCAGGTATCTACGGCGAATCCGGACATGCTGATTACGCTGCGGCGAAGGGCGCCATTACCTCAGGTCTGCTGATGTCACTGAAGAACGACGTCTCGCATATCGGCGGTGTCCGTGTCAATGCGGTCGCTCCAGGATGGACAGTCACACCAAAGAAGATCGAACATGGGGTCGACGAGGAACTAGTCGAGCGTGCGACTGCGACGATGGCGCTGAAGAAACTCGCTACCCCTGAGGACGTGGCTAGTGCAGTGGTTATGCTATCTTCAGACGAAATATCAGGACACATCACGGGTCAGGTAATCGAGGTAGCAGGCGGAATGGAAGGGCGTTTGATTCCCTGAATCAGAGGGTACCCTCCGACTCGGGTTGAATCAGAGGCGAGTCGAAGGGGTTTCAATGAGCCTAGTAAAAGCTAAGCTAGAAAGAAGGTATACCAAATTATCACATTAAATCCTCAGTGGAAATCACCCCACAATAGTAATATAAGAACCAATAATAACCTCAAAATATGCCCAAATACATGTTTTCGGGGAGCTATACTAGTGAAGGCGTGGCTGGACTACTGACAGAAGGTGGAACAGCCCGAAGAGATGAGGCCGCAAGGATTGCAGAAATGCTCGGCGGAACTCTAGAAGCGTACTACTGGTGCTATGGAGATACAGACTTCATGTGCATCATGGATGTGCCAGACAGCGCAAAAATCGCTAAACTAGCGCTCCATATCGGTGCATCTGGTACTTTTAGTGGTAATTTGACTCCTCTGATCACCGTTGAAGAAATGGACGATATCTGCAATGCAGACATCGGAGATTTCAGACTACCAGGTCAGTAGATTTGATGCTAGAATAGATTGCGGCAATTGCTGCTATTTTGCTAATAATTCCAGGTTGGGCCGTAGGCTTAGTGGCGATAATCCCTATCTTTGGAAACTATTCTACAAGCGAAAGAAAGTGGAATGAAGTAACTATGAATCAATGGGTACTCTCTGTGTCAGACTTTGAGAATCGGCTGAGGAATTCCCATGCAATTCCATTCGTATCTACAGTCCCCCCGTTTCCTATGAAAATCAAAGGTCCTTCTGGGTCGTAACTTTCCTCATATGGGTTGTGATCCGCAGCATAAAGTGTCACGAGTGAAACCTCAGAGCCAGTTTCACAATCAGTGAAAGACTGGATGGAATAGAACACAGATGGTGAGTTGGAATTAGGCGTATCTCCTTGACAACCGTTCATGTCTGCCCACATCATTAGATTCTGAATTGCACCATGCTCCTGAGCCTCGATATTGGGCAGATGAATTGCGTCGTTGGAATAAAGTATGATTTGATCAACGAGACCATGGATCTCCATAATTGGAATTGGAGAATACTCGGGCACTGGATCGTCAAGTAAGTAGTAGGACATGCAGGCAATGGCTGCGAACCGATCGCTGTGCTCGTTGGCCAGCTTCTGGCTTAGTGCACACCCATTTGACCATCCAGTGAGGTATATTCTATCCTCGTCAACGCTGTGGTTCAAGGCCACTCTGTCAACAATCTCTAGAATCAATCCGGTGTCATTTAGTCCAAGTTCTCCAGCAGCACTGCAACAGTATCCTGCGTTCCAAGAGTTCTCAAACCCTTGAGGCCATACTGCGATGACTCCATTTCCCTCGGCAATATCATCGAATTCCGAGAGTGCTCTCTGATTCTCCATAGTCAGGGTGTTTCCATGCAAGTCAATAATCATCGGAACCTCATTCGAAAGATTCACCGTACTTGGGACGAGAACATTCCAACATCGTTCTAGTTCCTCGTGAATCATGCATTCGACATAGTCAGCGCCCTCAAATTCCTCCTCCGGTGGAATCTCGTCAGAATCGTCACCGGATGAATCGTTGTCGCTCGAAAGACATCCACTAAGAGTGGCAGAAATGAGAATTAAGGTCAGAAAGGCAACTTTCTCGACCCGAGACATGAAAATGCGAGTTAGCACACGTAGAAAAAATGTAGCAATTGACACTACTCTCTTATTCGAAGAAATCAACAGTTAGAGCAGCAGCCCTTGCCCTCTTCGGGCTTGCAACCTTCCCAGATGGTTGCCATTCCGGGAAATACAACCTTGGCACGGACTTTGACAAAGCCAACTTCTTCCATCATTCGGACATAATCGCGAGTAGTTCCGAAGGTGACGTATGTCTTGGTCAACCACTTCCATGGGTGGTCCTTGACTCCACAAATAATTCGCGCATAAGCACCTACCCAAACCCGCATCCAAAGCGAGCCAAACAATCCGTGAATTCGATTCATCTTTGCGGGATCAACAATTACCAATTTCGTTCCAGGCTTCAATACTCGCAGAACCTCTCCTAAACCGGCTCGCTTATCGTACCAGTCTCTGAATGAGAATAGGGAACAGGCTCCATCGAAGCTATTGTCTTGGAATGGTAATTCCTCAGCCTTCCCTTGGACGAATTCTACCGCAGAATCACCTCTTGCCTCTCGCTTTGTATTGACTCGTGGTCTAGCAGCCTCCAGCATCAATTCGCTAGGGTCGAGGCAAACCAAATTGCCGCCAACAACATCCTCTGCAAAACTGCCAGGTCCACATCCGACCTCGAGCACCCGTCCGGTTACAGCATCGCCCTCATTGGGCAAACGCTGGCGCACCATGCGCCGCCACTTGTTGACTTGACCTAGGGTGGCGAAGCGATTGATCCGGTCATAGACCGGAATCGTTGCTTCGAGGTTTCTCATCAACTCATCCCACTCGTCTGAGTCGATGGTTTCGTGGTCCACGGAAGCGCCCTGCCGAGGTCGTGTATTTGGTTGGTTTGGGGGCAGGTCCCGCCAGACGGCCGCAACCCTATCTCTTAGCCAACGTAGGTTATCATGATATACCCATCTTCGGTCGCCCGCCTCACCGAAGGTGAATCATATGGGTCACGCTGATGTTCTCCGTACTATAAGGGAAGCAGAAGACGCCGCTGCTGCGGCGATTTCGAAGGCAGAATCAGATGCAACGAGCATCGTGCAGAAGGCACGACTCAAAGCTGCTGAGTCGCTTCAATCGAGCCGTTCTGAATCCGATGCTGAGGCTCAGAAAATCGTAACCGATGCTCGCGCCGCTGCTGAGAAGGAAGCCGGTAAGGTCGCATCCAATGGGGACGCAGCGATCGATGAGATTCACACCAG
>Ga0208764_10001152_pt1 | contig 17255 bp, 10 predicted proteins | sample ETNtaG_18_FD_185762 | JGI IMG/M metagenome (GOLD analysis project Ga0208764, IMG submission 185762) | Marine microbial and viral communities from oxygen minimum zone, Eastern Pacific Ocean - ETNP201302SV91 (SPAdes) (version 2) | ecosystem: Environmental > Aquatic > Marine > Oceanic ... | reverse complement strand
CACTCTCATAGCGTATGGACTTTTACTTTTGTCCATCCAAAAAAGTATTATTTTATGTTTTTCTTGATGATTCACGGATTAGAAGTTTACCTTCAATTATATGAGTTTTATTTAAACTATCAGAAGATTCATTTTCAATTTTACGAATTAAAATTTCTGCAGCTGTTCTACCCATTAGGTATCCTTTTTGATCAACAGTTGTCATGGGTGGAGTGATTATATTAGAACTAGGGTTATTACTAAATCCTGTTACACCTATTTTATTGGGTATTTTTATTCCAACCTTTTTGAGGTATTTGTAAACACCTAAAGCAACAGGATCATTGACACAACATATAGCATCAATCTTTGGAAATCGCTTCAGTAAATTTTTTGCACCTTCAAAACCACCATCCTCATTTAGGTTGACATTTAATATTAGTCTTTTATTAAACTCAATATCATGATCAAGCAGAGCTTTTGTATACCCATCAATACGATTTTTTGAAATATTCAAGTTGGAGGGCCCACCTAAATAACCAATATGTTTATAGCCAGAGTTAATAAGATGAGATACAATTTCATAAATTTTTTCAAAATCATTTCCAACTACCTTTGGGACATTTAGATTATCTAGAACACGATCAAAAAGAACCAATGGTATCCCTCTTTTTATAATTTGATTGAAGTGCGACCCACTATTTGTTGATTGGGAAATGGAAGCTATAATCCCAGCTACACGATTAGAGATTAAACTCTCAATATTAATAATTTCTCGTTTCATATCTTCATTAGACTTGGTTACTAGAATTGTATAGCCATTATTATTTGTTTTTTCCTCAATGCCATCTATTACAGAAGAAAAAAAGAAATGGGATATTTCCGGTACAATTACGCCGATTGTAAAGGATTTTTTATTTTTGAGACTTTTAGCCAGTACATCTGGGTAGTATCCCAGATTTTTTGCTAGTTTATTAACTTTTACTCTTGTTTCATTGTTAATTGAGGGATTATTCTGTAAAGCACGTGATACAGTGGATATTGAAAGTCCAAGTTTTTGAGCAAGGTCTTTAAGTGTTAAGTTTTTCACCATTATGAATTGACCTAAAAAGAATCGTATTTCATTTTAGGTTACATGAATTTTATGATTATACTAGAAGTGAGAGTAACTAATTAATAATATTCTCTGTACTTATTTTAGAAGCATTATTTTTTTGGTTTCTTGAAATTCTCCTGCAGTAAACACACAAAAATATGTTCCGCTTGAAAGTTTTGAAGCCGTTAATATAATCTGATGTGTTCCAGAAGATTTAAAGCCTTCATTTATATTAAGGACCGTCGTTCCTTTTAAATCATATACTCGTAAAGAAACTGTAGCTGACTCTGGGATTTGGTAGTTAAACGTTGTAACGGGATTAAATGGATTTGGATAATTATTTGTTAGATTAAATTGAATTGGATTCAATTGATGTTCTAAATCCAACGAGGCTACAGATGTCCGAATGTATGAAAATCCACCACCATTATTGCTTCCAGAAAAAGATAGGAAAGTTACATCAAAGTAAAGGTCATCATCTGGTAAATATAGAGATACAGTATCTCCAATGATTAATTGTGGTGACCCACCATGCATAGATACAAAACTGGTATAGCTAGTAGAATCTGCATGGGCTGTAGTTGTGCCAGCCCAAAGTGTGCCTACTGGAGAACCATTGGACCCTGAATAACCTTCCTCCTGGGCAATGTTAAACAGACTTTGGTTATGCTTGCGGGTAATCCATACATTATCTGTGATACGATCCTGATATTCCTCCATGGTCCAGTCGGCAGAATCGGGTTTTGTAAAAACGATACAGTCGATATCTGATGGAACTGATAAACGAATATATGAAAATCCACCACCACTATTTCCACCAGAGAAAGATGTGAAAATCACATCAAAGTAAAGATCCTCATCTGGTAAATATAGAGATACAGTATCTCCAATGATTGATTGAGTTGACCCACCGTGCATTGAATTAAAACTGGTATAGCTAGTAGAATCTGCATGGGCTGTAGTTGTGTCAGCCCAAAGTGTGCCTACTGGAGAACCATTGGACCCTGAATAACCTTCCTCCTGGGCAATGTTAAACAGACTTTGGTTATGCTTGCGGGTAATCCATACATTATCTGTGATACGATCCTGATATTCCTCCATGGTCCAGTCGGCAGAATCGGGTTTTGTAAAAACCACACAATCTGCTTTTATAATATTAAAATTAACCAGAATTAATACACCTAGAGTTATATAAAAATATTTTGTGAAAAAGTTCATTGTTTGCTCCTTAATTATATGAATTAAACTGTTTTTTTATAATGAAATACCGATTGATATTCTGTTAACAGGACGAAAATCTCCAGCATCATTGAATGAATAATTTACCTTTGTTAATATTCCAGAAAGCTTTAATGAAAGACCCAAGCCTAAAGAAAGGCCTTCCGTGTCATGATTAAATTTATAGCCACCCCTTAAAAAAAACATTTTACGGTATCCATATTCACATCCAATATTTACTCTTTCTGAGTAGTCAATAGGGTGTACCGCATCTAATTCAAAAAGCAAATTATGGTCTTTCCCAAATCGAGAAAATAAGTCCATCAAATCTAATGCAGCTCCCATTGTAAATGTAAGGGGAAGTGGAAATGAATCATCTTCATATTTAAAATTCTTTGAGAAATTTCTAACCCCCATTCCAAAACGGAAACTTTTCAATCCTGGGTAATAAATTGTCCCAAAGTCGTAAGCAAGCCCATCTGTTTCATTTAATTTTTCTGAACCATCCGGTACCAGTGTTTTCCCAAGATTTTGACTTACATATTTTATTTGTCCGCCAACGGAAAATTGGTCTGTGAGATTTTTAGCAAAAGAAAGTCCTAATGCAGATGATGTAACATTTACGTTTCCAGTCTCAACGAATCCAGCTGTATTATTTTCTACCCGGGTACCGATTATTTCACCATAATCTGATGTTAACATACTGAACCCAATTGTACCAAAACCGCCTAATTTTTTTGTAATTCCCATTGAATAATAATGAATATCAGCAAGCCAGTTTGTTTGAGTACTAAAAAAATCAAGTTTTTGAGAACCTTCAGACATTCCTGCAGGATTATAGAACATTGAACTTGCGCCTGTACCAACAAGCGTATATGCACCACCCATTCCTGCTGCCCGTGCATCTGCATCTATCTTTAAAAATTGATAACCTGATTGAGCAACTTTAATTAACTCAGCATTTAATTTTTTATGAGTTATACCTATTGCTAAACAGGTATAAATGATAATCTTAATCATCTTAACCATAGATTTTTCAAAATTAAAAAGAGTTATCAATCTTGATCTCATCTGATAATAACGAATTTAGTTACAGCCATATTTCCAGATTCAATATCGGTAATTTTAGCAATATAAAGCCCACTAACGAGTAATTGTCCACTATCTGAGACAGTCTGAAGATCGAGAATGTTCCCTCCCCATGTTTCATCCCCCGAACCTGAATCATGATTGAGAGTCTTTACAAGGTCTCCACTCTCTGTATAAATATGAATTGTACAGTATGCTGGGATATCCATAAATACAATTTTATTAGGTTCTCCTGGAAAATTATTTGCGTTTACATTTAATGGATTGGGCACAACACGAATGGTTTCAAGTGTCCCTGGAGTACGTGACCTGTAGGCTGCTGCCCGTGTACGATTCAAATTCCAACCGCTTTCAAGACTGCGTATTTCTCCATTTGGGCTAGGTGCGTTTGATATACCATCATCAAAAGCTGTGACATAATAGAAATAAGCGACACTTCTTTGTGTTGAAGTATCATTATAGCTATGGGTGACAGGGATACCGGAATTACCACCACATTCAAAAATTCTTGTGAAAGATGAATCAGCACTCCCGATACTACGATAAACACGGTAACCCGAAAAATCTGAGGCTTCTTCTGATTCTTGCCCCCAATTAATTTGAATGTGATCAGGTAAACTGCGAACATCAACAGAGGGGGCTCGTGGAGGAACAGGGAGTTCATAATTATTTTGAACTGCGTACTGGGCAGCCCATGCATTATTAAATAATGAATCTTTCCCCGTAGCTATCCAACAATCTTTGGCATAATCATTGTCATCATCATATAAATCTGGGTGAACTAAATATTGAGGGGGTAAGTTGTTTTCGCCATCCCATGAAGTAGTTCCTTGATTCCATGCCTTACCTAATTCCCGTCCCTTCTCTGGCGAAATACTTCCCATAACAAATGCATAAACAAACCTAATGCTATCACCAAATGCCAGATCATATGGACCAGAAGAGGTGTGGGCTATTGCTCGCCAATTCCACCATGGAAATTCTATGGGATATTTATAACCTTGTTCATCCATTCTGTGAGAATGGTAAGTGCCGTCATAAACATTTTCTGTCTGATATTCGAAATTAAATAGAGGTCCACCAAACCCATACTGTAAAACTTCATATAGATTATCTAATTCACTGGAACTATGGCTCGAAGCTTCAAATTTTAACCAAAAAATCTCTACAGTATTTACACCCGTCATTCGAGGCTGTGTGACATCATCAGATTTATCACTTGCAGATTTATCAGCGTGTAGAAAAGCTTCGCCAACATAGAATGGAGTATTGATAAAATCTTTAGACTTATCGGGATCACCAAAATCATCATAATCAGAATTTGATCCACGAGCAGGGTAACCATACGTCATTCGTAACGAATCTCCGACCCTTTCTCCATAGGTGCTATACCAAGGAACACCTCTACCTGGAGAATAAAAATTATTCATCCGCATAAAGTAAACATCTTCCAAATTCTGTCCTGGAAGTTCTATTTCATCATCATCATCAGTATTCCCATTATTGATAAAGGTCCAATCATAAATGATGAAATCGTCATAATCTGCATTGCTCCATGCCAATACTTTTTGTTTAAGTGTAACACCCATTATAGTGTTAACCGTAGACTTCATCATTAGGTCTGCAGTACCAGGAATTTTATCAGGGTTTACTTCATCACCAGTCAGTGGAAAAGGATCGTTCAAAATTTCGCCATCTACTTTAATAGTAGGTGGGTCATACCTCCGATATTGTCTTAATGTAATACCTTCATCATCTGCTATTGGCATTGTAATATTTTCATTAGCACCTGCGGTCGCTGTCCCCACAACTTTTACAGGCCAATTTGTTCCTGTTTCATCAACCCAATCCTTGGTTCCTAAGTGCCAGCCGGCATTATAAAGATGGAATGTTTGGTAGTTGTCATAGTAATAATAAACTGCACGTGACCCTGAAAGTTGATCCTGGTCAGTATTATCCACCACTTTCATTTCAACATTACCTATACGTACCCACTTGTAAGTGCCTGCATAAATTATTTGAGATAGACCTATTATTATGGTGATATGAATAAAGTTTAGTCTGTGTGTGTAATCCATTATACTTGAGATATTTTAAAAATAATACCTGAACCCAATAGTGAATCGTCTGGGGTTTAGATATGTTAGAAATTCTCTGTTAGGCATGTTGATATGAGCCTTGTTTTCGCTATATAAATCCCCTAGTTGATCATTTCCACCGGTATAACCTTTAGCCAAATATTCTTCATTATTATACATCGGTAGGTGTAAGGATTCAACATAATCCCGCCAATCATCACCGCCGTCAAATCCTTGCATAGAGATATATTGAAGTCCAAAAACATTTGTTACATCCATAAAAAACATTAGATCATAATTTTCACTAGAAATATTTTTTGCTATACGTAAGTCACTATTGAATTCACTTTTCCATTGTAAATTATCCTGAAGTTCATAGGTATCTAAGGGGTCCCATGTTATATGGTCACCGGCTTTCCAGGTAAGCAACATATTAGCTTGCCATTGTTCAAAAGGTCTTATCCCCAATATTTTTGGGCCCCATGCCTTTGGTGTGTGAACAACTAGACTGCTCCTTACAAATGGTCTTGCTAATGGTTTTTCTTGCTTTGGATTTTGATAACCGTAGCGCAATTGGTCACGAGGATTTTCATAGTAGTGATCCCGCCCAAAATATCCCCATGTCTGTACGACATAATTATAGTTTATCCAACCAGTAAACCAACGACCATATCTTTTTTGTACTCTTAACTCAAAACCACGTATATCCTCATAATTGCTGTTTTCTGTAGTGGTATAGTTTACACTACCATCTATACTGGTGTAATTAACATAAGCAATCTGTTCAGAAACGTCTTTATAATATCCTGATGCATGTAAAAGAACCATGTTTGAAAGATCATATTCTACACCCAATTCATATGCTATTGTTTTTGGTATATCGGCAGAAGGATTTCCCAAATAGTCAATCCCTTGGTATGCAGTTCCATAGCCTATTTGATACATGTCAATGGATGAAGGCATGGAATAAAAATGACCATAGTTGAAGTATAACTTTGCTACGCTGGTAATAGGATGTGAAATCCCAATACGTGGGCTAATTTTAAGATGACCCTTGGCGGATTCTTTAGGAGCTGATTTGGTAAAGTCATCTTTAAAAGTAGGAGATAAGTATTTTGAGTAGAGATCAACTGAATACCATTCCTTATTAGGTTGATTACTATCAATTCTTAAACCTAGGTTAGCAAAAAGCCCTTTAATCTCAATCTTGTCTTGAACGTAGGCACTCAACCGGGATGGATAAGCGCTGTATTGATTTACATAGTTATTCTTGGGCGCATAAGAAAACTGGCTTTGATAATTTGTATTTAGATCATCATAGTTAAATTCAAAACCAGTTTTGATTTGGTGCCTTTTGTTTATTTGACTTGTCAAGTCAAACTTGACATTTAACGTTGTCACTTCCGATTTGTCTCGAGTAACACCACCTAAGGATGCAAATACCATTCCATCACCTGATGGTGCATAATTGCTTTCGACTAAAAAACCAAACGGAGCCTCATCAACAAATAGGTTTCCAAAGGATCGTACCGCTGTTGTATCACGTATGAAATCAGGACCATAACACGCATTTTTCAAATGTACATTTGAAATTCGAATATTATAAAATGTATTGGAGCTTATTATATGATCTAGGGTTAGTCCCACCATTGAGCGATATATATTGAATGGATTCAGCGCATTAGGCCAATACATGGCTGAGCCACCTCCATCCGCATAAGCATCAGATGTTGCTAGGTAACTTGACAGAATATCAGTTCCACTATCTAAATACCAATTATTTCCGGATCCTTCTGGGCTTGATGACAATGTATTAACTTCACCATACAAACCTTCAATCTTTAATTTTATATTCTCTTTGGGTTTCATTGTTAGCTTTAACTGGGTATTTGATTCACTGTAATAGTCTCTTGCAGTTGGTAATGCAAACATCTCATTCTTATTATGGTGTGAGAAGTAAAATGTCATATTTCCAATTGCTTCCCCAATTAATGGTACTGGTCCTCCAAATCCAACATCCAGATTTATATCAGGTTTGTGGGCATATTGCCCTTCCTTTTGACCGAGATCAGCACTTCCTTCGGCACGATGATACCATAAGAAAAGGTCACGAGCCTGTGAAGGTGACATATCATTTGTAGGGTCATTGTCTGATAATAGATTTGCAGATACTGCATTCCAGCCAATAAACTCTGGATAGCTTGCTTGCGTGTCACTATCCCACGCTCCATGTTGTGTTCCGCCCCACATAACTCCTGGCTCTAAAAATGGTCTGAGATAATAATTCATAGGATCAAAAAGTGAATATCCATCATGTTTAAATTGAGGAGGGTCATAATATATATCAATTGATCCGCTATAGTTTGTTGGGGAACCTTCTTTTGTAATTATATTAATAAGACCCGATCGAATATTTCCGTATTCAGCATTGAATCCACCTTTGATAATACTTATTTGGTCTATAGAACTCATATTTACCATCATCACTGGTTGATTTGATCGATTATCTACGAAAGACATTCCATCAACCATTAAAGCAGTTTGATCCAAACCACCACCACGAATCAAATCATTTTCAATACCTGCTTCTAAGTTCAGGTAATCTTTAATATCACGAATTTTTGGGACTTTTTTCATATCATCAACTATGATACTTACTTCACTAGCTGACCTATCCATGAGAATAATTTTTTTGTCTGCAACTACAATAACCTCTTCAGTTTCGATTACTTTGGTAGGTAATTCAAAGTTGATTAAAGCTGTATGGTCTATATGTATGACGACATCTTTTTTAGTAATAGATTGGAACCCGATCATTGAAGCCGTTATTGAATAAATTCCGGGCCTTAAATTTAAAATATAATATTCACCTTCTTTATCTGCCATTGTACCTTGGGTTGTACCGGATACAACCACGTTTGCACCAGACAAGGCTTCTCCGGTATCTTTATCTATAACTTTGCCAGATACTTTTCCAGATACACCAGCCCAGATGAAAGATTGAAAAAAAATACCAATAATAAAATATCCAACCCAAGATTTAATGAGTGTATGCAATATTTTATTAAATTTTATTGGAATAATATGCGCTGTGATTTTCTTGTTTTTTATAAAGAAATTTGTAATTAATGAGAACTTGGTCATTTATGGCAGCCGGAAAAAACAACGCCCCTTTAAATATAACAAGAGGCGTTGTGAAGTTAAGAACTTTTAAAATTAATATTGTGGTACAGCATTGGTGCCAGCTATGTCTGGACCCAAATGAATAACATATATTTTATTGCCCTGATTTCCTGCTGCAACGTAGAGTTTGTCATTATTCCACACCGCTTTATTTGGGTTTTGAGTAGGCAACTCATAAACATTTTCGACTGCACCGGAAGGTGTCACGCGAACCAGTTGTTGAGTAAGAGTTGAGTCTTCCTTATCAATCCATCCATCCATGAGATATGTATTCCCCTGGCCATCAATCGCCAATCCAGAAGGATTATAATCATCACTTGATAAAATTTGGGTGCTTGATGCTGGTGATATTGTATCTCCGTCTGCTGGTACTGGGGCTTTCCAAAGTCCATTTGTACCTCCTGCCGAGGCTACAGTATCATTTTTTGTATACCAATAGAGATCTCCATTATAGTAGCGCATAGGTGTTCCCCAATATCCATACGATTTTATTAATCTTGCAGTATCTGCACTAACTGAACGATGGTAAATAGTTCCATCAGCTGTTCCAATATACAAATCCCCATCACTATCCCAATCAAAATCGAATGGGTTATTAACGTCAGTATCTGCTGGCATATAAGTTTCATAATCACCGCCGCCTGGAGGAATTCGAACTATCCCATAGTCACCCCATACAACTGCAGCGTAAAGGTACCCGTCTGGGCCAAAATGCATTTCACCTTCACCCCAGTGTGTTTGACCGAAATAACTTTCAGTTCCATCAGGAGTGATTTTATATACTTCTGCTGGATCTTGCCCGCGTGCATATAGGTTTCCATCTGCATCGAAAGCGATACCACCTTTTGTTTTAGGAAGCCCTGCAACCGTGATAATATCAAAAATGGGTAACAGAGTTATAGATACAGAATCACTAACCTTTTCATCTGGATCTTCAACATTGCGTACTTTTAGATTAGCGATTATTGAAACACCAACTCCACTTACATTAGGTCGGGTGAATTTTAATGATGTAACAGTCCCTTCTGTAGGTATAACCGATGCGAGTGATACACCGTTGCTATCTATCTCGATCAAATTCAATGATGAATTAGCGTTGAAGTTCTCACCCGTGATAGTGACTTCTTCACCAGGATATCCTTCGACAGGACTAATCGAAGTAATAATTGGGGTCGGAACTTCAGTATCTGCAGCATCTGCATCTTCTTCACATGATAAAAAGAAAAAAGTGAATACCGAAATAAGAGTTAAAACTTTAAAATATTGTTTATTCATAACTTGTTCTCCAAAAATTAGAAATAATGTTAATCTTAAATGCAAACGTTTGCATTTAAGTGTGTAAATTAGGCCACACATTCATACAATGTCAATTTTTTAATACATTTTCATTAAAGTAATGAATAATTATGAGAAGAAATTTGAAGAATATTGATATGATAATGGAAATAAAACAGATTATAATCTGGATTAGTAAGTTTTATCAAGAATACGGAGACACAAAATTGAAACTGAAGCACTGTTTTGTTGTTATTAGTATAATTTTTCTTATTTCAGGAAATGCAAATACTCAACCAGGTCAGAAATCTATTCTTCGAGCAGACAAGTTTAAAAATGTTATTAATCGTAAAGGTTCACCTGAGTATATGCGCGATTACAATTTTGATAATCATCAACGTTTTAATCCATTTTTTGACTATGGTGCATGGCATGGTCACCTGCTACCTGATAATGAAGATGGTATTGGTGGATTTCCTGGCATAGCTCTATTGACAGAAGAATATATTAACTTTATGGCAAATAACTTTGATCGTTTAAGTGTATACAAAGATAAACAGAAAGTGAAGTTTGCAATGGAAGCCTACAGTATTCCAGGTGCATTGATTCAAGAGTTATACTCAAAACAGGTTACGATAAAGATGACATTACGCTTTGTTTCAAATCGAACATCTCTGTTGGAAACAAAGATCACAACAAATAGTCCGGTAGAGTTGGTTTGGGATGGTGAATTATTAGAGAAATATCATGCTAAAGAAAATATCCCTCAATCGAATAAGACAATTGCTCAAGCTTATCCTGGTTACAAGCGTCAAATTTTAGTAATCGATGATGGTTTGAAAGTTACTTTTGGCAAGGTGCGTTCAATTTGGGATTTACTAACTTCTGGCGATTCGGAATATCAAATCCATAAATCTCTTCCAATGAAAACAGTAATCAATGATCACAAATTTATATCAAAGGCAAATATTGATGGTAGTACCAATATATATACCACTTATTCTCATGTTCTGACTGCTGAAGAAAATAGGATCGAACAAAATATAATTGCAGAAATTCTCAAAAATCCACAACAATATCTTATGGCATCACAAGAACGTTGGGAAGGTTATTTGATAGAAGGATTGACTAACCTACATGCAAATCTAGAGGTGGAGCGCGTTGCGGTAAAAGCAATAGAAACCTTAAATGGGAACTGGAGAGGGGTAGCAGGGGCAATGAAATTTGATTCAGTGACTCCATCCGTTACCGCTCGCTGGTTCTCTGGTAACCAGACCTGGCCATGGGACACTTGGAAACAAGCTTCGGCTATGGTTCATTTTAATCCCGATGTTGCTGAAAACAACATACGCGCAATGTTTGCCTATCAAATCCAGGCCGATGACTCCATTCGTCCTTGGGATGTAGGTTTCGTACCTGATGTAATTGCTTATAATCTAAGTCCCGATCGTGGTGGCGATGGTGGGAACTGGAATGAGCGTAATACAAAACCAAGTCTTGCAGCTTGGGCTGTTATGGAAGTATATGAAACGACTAGGAATATAGCCTGGTTGGAAGAGATGTATCCTAAATTAGTGGCATATCACAATTGGTGGTTAATTAATCGGGATCATAATGGTAATGCGGTGCCTGAATATGGAGCAACTCGTGACAAAATACATAATACGCCTAGCGGGGAAATGTTCTTTACTGTAAAACATGGTGATAAAGAACAAACTCTCGCAGGTTTGGATGAGTATAACAAAGTTCTAAAAAATGGCCAGTATGATCAATTAAAAATACCTGCTCAGATAGCTGCATCCTGGGAGTCTGGCCGTGATGAGGCCGCGGTCTTTGGCTTTATCGATGACAAACAATTAGAGATATATCTCTCTCAAGGTGGTGATCGCAATGATTGGGTTGTGGCCTTTGCACAAAACCACTCCGATGATGGCACATTATTAGGTTATTCATTATTGCAAGAGTCTGTTGATCAGGCCAGCTATATGTACAGTGAAAACCTATATCTTGCCGAGATGTCAGACTTACTTGGCAGACCAGGAAAAGCCAAGGATTTCCGTGCAAAAGCAGCTAAACTTTTTGACTACATCAATATCTGCATGTTTGATACAGTAACTGGATTTTTCTACGATATCCACATAGAGGACCAACTTCTAATCAATGGTTGTGCTGGAAAACCAATCGTAGAGCGCGGTAAAGGTCCAGAAGGATGGTCACCGTTGTTTAACGGTGCAGCTACGCAAGAAAATGCTGATGCAGTAGTTAAGACCATGACGAATCCTCAAGAATTCAATACCTATATCCCTCTTGGTACTGCAGCATTGTCAAACCCAGCATTTGGAGCAAATATCTACTGGCGCGGGCGTGTATGGCTAGATCAGTTCTACTTTGGCCTGAAAGGTATGGAGAAATACGGTTACAGAGAAGATGCTGTCAATATGGCTCGTGATTTTTTCGATAATGCAGATGGTCTGGTTCAGGATAGTCCAATCTGTGAGAGTTACAATCCATTGACTGGTGAGCAGCAAGGAGCACCAAATTTTTCTTGGAGTGCGGCGCATCTTTATATGTTATATAACAATTTTTTTACTAATGAATAAATTAGAGAGAAGATTGAAAATTATCTCTCATGTTAAATAGATTAGTGTAATATGCTGGATTATAAAAAAATATTAGAACTGCGTAGTAAACATTTAGGGCCATCATTGAGTGTGTCTTATGATGAACCCTTACATATTGTCCATGGTAAAGGACAATATCTTTTTGATTCAAAAGGGAATCGCTATCTGGATTGTGTCAACAATATACAGCATGTAGGGCACTGTCATCCAAAAGTAGTTGAAGCAGCACAAGAACAATATAAGAAACTAAATACTAACACACGCTACCTCGATGGAACGATAGTCAATTATGCCAAAAATATAACATCCACTTTACCTGATGGATTGGACGTGTGTTTTTTCGGAAATTCTGGAAGCGAAGCAAATGATCTAGCGTTGCGTATGGCTCGTCAATTTACCGGAGAAAAAACGACGATAGTTCTGGATGGTGCTTACCATGGAAATCTATTCTCATTAATTGAGATTAGTCCATATAAACATAATGGGCCAGGTGGAAATGGGGCACCAAATTTCGTTTATACACTACCTATGCCCGATTCTTTCCGTGGGAAATATAGAGGTGTGGATTGTGGAGAAAAATATGCACAAGAGATGCAGGCGACGATTAATGAAATTCAGAATAAAGGAAAGAAGGTCTCCACTTTTATTGCTGAGGCTTTAATGGGTTGTGGAGGTCAATTGGTTCTACCCAAAGGCTTTCTAAAAAAAGTTTTTAATTTAGTCAGGGCAGCTGGTGGGATATGTATTGCTGATGAAATACAGATTGGGTTTGGCAGAGTTGGCTCGCATTTTTGGGGTTTTGAAACAGATGGTGTTGTTCCAGATATAGTGACTATGGGTAAATCCATGGGTAATGGCCATCCGTTATCAGCAGTGGTAACTACACGAAAAATTGCAGATTCTTTTAATAATGGGATGGAATATTTCAATTCATTTGGTGGAAATGCTGTCTCATGCGCTGTGGGACAGGCTGTTTTGGATGTAATTAAAGAAGAAGCTTTACAAGAAAATGCTTTGGAAGTAGGGAACTATCTTTTAAATCAATTAAAAAATTTACAGGACCAACATGATTTAATTGGAGAAGTACGCGGCAGGGGACTATTTATTGGGATCGAGTTAGTAAAAGATGAACTAGTTCCTGCACAGGCTGAAGCACAAACCATTGTAAATCAAATGAAAAATAAAGGACTTTTATTGAGTACGGATGGTCCGGAACATAATGTTATCAAGATTAAACCGCCTTTGTTGTTTAATAAAAAAAATGCTGATGAATTGGTAGAAAAAATTGATAAAAGGATATCTAAGTTATGAAAAATACAATTTTATTCATTTTCATACTCGTATTAGTAGCGATATTTATAATAATGAAAATAGAAAAAAAATATGAAACCAAGGATCATTGGGAAGATCAAACTGTTTTTCAAATCAACCGAGAGGAACCGCGAGCAAGTTTTTTCCCATTTGAATCAGATGAATTGGCTATTAAAAATGATAAGTCTTTATCTAGTTACTATCATTCATTGAACGGTGAATGGAAATTCCATTTTGCTAAAGATCCTTCACAAAAAGCGATTGGCTTTGAAAAAGTAGACCATGATATCTCTAACTGGGAAAATATTCAAGTCCCTGGCCATTGGGAAATGCAGGGCTGGTCAGTCCCTATTTATTTAGATGAAGAATATCCATTCCCACCCAATCCGCCATTTGTTCCTCATGATTACAATACAGTTGGATCATACGTAAAGACATTTGAGTTGAATAAATTATGGTATAACCAGGATGTTTTCATTCACTTCGGTGGTGTTCGGTCTGCATTCTATTTATGGCTGAACGGTGAATTTGTCGGTTATAGTCAAGGTTCAAAAACTCCGGCAGAATTTGATATTACAGATAAAGTTAAAATAGGTGAAAATCGAATTGCGGTTCAGGTATATCGTTTCTGTGATGGTTCTTACATAGAAGGCCAGGATACCTGGAGAGTTAGCGGATTAGAACGAGATGTGTATCTTTATGCAGTCTCTAAAGAACGAATCGCCGATTATTTTGTTAAAGCAGAATTAAATGATGATTTAATATCTGGATATTTTACTCTTGACATTGATTATTTACAAGATGATGAAATAACAGAAGAAAACACTATCAAGGTTGTTTTAGCCGATTCATCTAAAATATTATTTGATTCGACAGTGGTTGCAAAAAAATCAATATTATTTGAATCGGTAATTCACAAGGTCAACCCATGGTCGGCAGAAGAACCTTACCTATATAATCTGCAGATTGTTTTATTTAATTCTCAAAAGGATATTATAGAAAGTTTTTACCAACAGGTAGGTTTCAAACGAGTTGAAATTATAGATGGTAATCTGCTTGTCAATGGTAAAGCCATTATGTTTCGTGGTGTTAACCGCCACGAGTGGGACCCTGTGCTCGGACGATCTATAACTGAGGAATCTATGATTGAAGATATTAGACTGATGAAACAGCATAATATCAATGCGGTTCGGACAAGTCATTACCCAAATCAGGAACAATGGTATAAACTATGCAATGAATATGGCCTGTATGTAATTGATGAAGCTAATATCGAAGCTCATGGTATGCAATTTCATGAAAAAAGTTATGGATATATTGCTGATGACAGTACTTGGACTGCTCAATGGATCGACCGAGGAAAAAGGATGGTAGAAAGGGATAAGAATCAACCATCGATCATTATGTGGTCCATGGGGAATGAAGCCGGAGATGGGGATAATTTTGTCAAATTATATGATTGGATAAAATCAAGAGATGATTCACGTCCTGTAGTTTATCAACCTGCGTGGTATGAACGTCATACTGATGTGGTCTTCCCTATGTATAAGAATATTGAATTCATATCAGAATACGCTGAAAAGGCAGTAGATAAACCGCTTATTTTGTGTGAGTTTGCTCATGCAATGGGAAATAGTGTTGGTAACCTAAAAGATTACTGGGATACTTTTGAAAAATATGATGCATTACAAGGTGGCTTTATTTGGGATTGGGTAGACCAGACTATTTTAAAGAAAGATGAAAATGGTAAAGAATATTGGGCTTACGGTGGCGACTTTGGGGAAGAATTCTCTGAAAATGATTCTAATTTTTGTGCTAATGGATTAGTTGGAGCGGACCGGTCTTTAAATCCTCATATTTATGAGGTTAAAAAAGTCTATCAGCCAATTAAATTTTCATTTATTTCAACTATGGATTTTCAAACTAAAATTGAAATTAAAAACCATTATGATTTTATTGGATTGGATCATTTAGAATTTTCATGGTTTCTTCAAGAAGATGGTGAGCCAATTAAATCGGGTAAACTAAATAAAATGAAATTATATCCAAATGAATCTGAAATAATTCAGATAGATCATTCTTTCAAAGCAAAGATAGGAGCTGAATATTTCCTTACAATTCAAGCCCACTCTAAACAGTCTTCTTCAATAATACCAAAAGATCATCTTATTGCTTGGGAGCAATTTGAATTGCCTAATAGCGGCGTAAATACAACTGTCGAGTCTTTTAAACTTTCTGAGATTGCTTATGAAGAGGATAAAGATTTTATAGACATTATAGGTACTGATTTCTTAATAAAATTTTCTAAAGAAAATGGACAATTATATCAATATTCATATAAGGGAAATGATTTTTTAAAAAGTGGATTAGAACCATATTTCTGGAGGGCTCCAACTGATAATGACCTTGGAAATGGTATGCAAAATCGTACTGCTATTTGGCGAAATGCTGGAAAAGAGTTTATTTTAAAAGAACTCACACATTCCATAAAAAATAATGTGATTAGTATTCAGGTGTCATCCAGTCATAAATCAACAAAAACAGAATTAAAAACAGATTATCTTGTTTTTGGGAATGGTTCAATTAAAGTAACTCATGATCTATTATCAACTAATCCAAGTAATCCAGAGATTCCTCGTTTTGGAATGAAAATGTCTTTAACTGGAGATTTCACCAATTTGAATTGGTATGGTCGTGGACCCCATGAATCATACTGGGATAGAAAGACATCAACTGCGATTGGCCGCTATAGCGGTAAGGTTTGGGATCAAACCCATCCATATATTCGCCCACAAGAAACGGGAAACAAAACAGATGTAAGATGGATGGCTGTCTCCAATGGAAGTATTGGTGTAATGATTAAGGGGTTACCAACATTTGATGGAAGTATACACCAATATCCCTACGAAGATCTAGATCATGTACCTCACAGTCAAAAACATGGGAAATTAGACTTATACCCCAAAGATAAAATTGATTGGTTAATTGATTATAAACAAATGGGTGTAGGTGGTGATAATAGCTGGGGAGCAACTCCTCGCCCGCAATATATTTTAACCCCCAGCCCCATGTCCTTTTCCTTCATATTCATACCTTTTGAAGATAAAGATGACTTAAATGAATTATATAGAATGGAGATTGGTTGGAAGAAACCTACAATAATGGAATAAAAGATGGATTAGAAACAAAATGGGATGAAAATGGACAAAAGGAATTTGAACGGAATTACAAGGATGGGGATTTAGATGGATTAGAAACACAATGGTATGAAAATGGACAGAAAGAAGAAGAACGCAACCTGGATGAGCTTGAAAATATTTAATTAATATCTAAGGTTAGTATTCTTTCTCTTCATAAACTGTTCCATCATCATTATAGAAAATCCATTTTCCACTTCTTTCATTA
>Ga0208764_10001151_pt1 | contig 17259 bp, 19 predicted proteins | sample ETNtaG_18_FD_185762 | JGI IMG/M metagenome (GOLD analysis project Ga0208764, IMG submission 185762) | Marine microbial and viral communities from oxygen minimum zone, Eastern Pacific Ocean - ETNP201302SV91 (SPAdes) (version 2) | ecosystem: Environmental > Aquatic > Marine > Oceanic ... | reverse complement strand
TATCTGTTTATACATCTGCGGTGACTGCGGCAGTGCATAGAATTTCCCTTTGTGGATGCGACTTGGAACCAAATAGTCTCTTGCACCTTCTGGTGTTGATTTCATTAAGATAGGTGTCTCAATTTCAACAAATTCATTATCAGATAAAAAAGAACGCACTTCCTGATAAGTATTATGACGTATTAATATATTTTTCTGCAATTCTTCCGTCCGCAATTCCAGGTAACGATATTTTAAACGAAGATCTTCCTCAGCACTATCTCGATCTGTTATGATAAAAGGGAGCGGCGCTGCTTCATTCAATAATACATGATCTGAAACAAAAACTTCAATTTCACCGGTTTCCATATCTGGATTAACTGCATTTTTTTCTCGTGGCCTAACACTACCATTAATTGATAGCACATCTTCCATGGATAACTTTTTGATAGCACTAAAATCACCACTAAAGTCATCTTGATTATACACGATCTGAGTCTTGCCATAACGATCTCTAAGATCAACGAAAACTACCTGCCCATGGAATCTTACTGCATTAACCCAGCCATTCAATGAAACTGATTCATCAACATTGGATAATGTTAATTCACCGCACGTATGTGTTCTGGTGTTCATTCTATTTATAGGTAAAAAAAAACCGCACAAAGTTACAAGCGGTTTCCCGTTATTTGAATGTCAATTTATTTCTTCGCTACTTGCAAACGATTCAATGCTCTTGATAATGCATTTTCCAATCGCGCCTGATCAAGATTTTCATTATCAGAACTAGATTTCCTATCCCTTGCACGCTGGAGCGCTGCTTCAGCGCGAGGGATATCTATATCCGACGCAGATTCTACTGTTTCAACTAAAATGGAAACACCATCATTAACAATTTCAGCAAACCCACCACTTGTGGATAAATATTTGGTTTCGGATTTTGTTTTAATCATTATTTCACCAATATCAAGACTAAATATACCTTCCTGGTGATTTGCCATAATACCGAAAGAACCATCGAGGCCTGGGCAACGAATATACGATACTACCATCTCTTCCAAATTACGGGTTGGCGTCACAACATCTAGATTGAATGTACTCATCAGGCTGCTAATTTTTTACCCTTCTCAATAGCTTCATCAATTGTACCAACATAGGAAAAGGCATTTTCAGGGCTATCATCTACTTCACCATCTAGAATTGCAGCGAAACCAGCTATAGTGTCTTCAAGTTCAACATATCTCCCAGGAGCGTTAGTAAATTGCTCTGCTACAAAAAAGGGCTGTGACATAAATTTCTGGATTTTTCTAGCCCTAGAAACAGCAAGTTTATCATCATCAGATAGTTCATCCATACCTAAGATTGCAATGATATCCTGTAAATCTTTGTATTTTTGCAATACACTCTGTACTTCCCTTGCAGTATTATAATGTTTTTCACCAATTACACGCGGATCAAGGATCCTGGATGTTGATGCTAACGGATCAACAGCAGGATAAATTCCGAGTTCAGCAATCTTACGTTCCAACACAGATGTTGCATCTAAATGTGCAAAAGCAGTTGCTGGAGCTGGGTCTGTTAAATCATCAGCGGGCACATAAACAGCCTGAACAGAAGTAATCGATCCATTCTTAGTAGATGTAATTCGTTCTTGCAGATCACCCATTTCGGTTCCAAGTGTAGGTTGATAACCAACAGCCGAAGGCATTCTGCCCAATAGAGCAGATACTTCAGACCCTGCTTGTGTAAAGCGGAAGATATTATCAATGAATAATAATACATCTTTTCCTTCATCATCACGGAAATACTCTGCCATAGTTAAACCGCTTAAGGCAACACGTAGTCTTGCGCCAGGCGGTTCGTTCATTTGACCAAAAACCATGGTCGTTTTCTCTATAACACCTGACTCTGTCATCTCATTGTATAAATCATTTCCTTCCCTTGTTCTTTCTCCTACGCCTGCAAAAACAGAATATCCGCCATGTTCTGTGGCAATATTCCTAATCAGCTCTTGGATCAATACCGTTTTACCAACACCCGCACCACCGAAAAGTCCTGTTTTTCCACCTTTTGTATAGGGTTCCATCATATCTACAACTTTAATTCCTGTTACTAAAATATCTGTCGATGTAGTTAAATCTTCATGTTTAGGAGCTGAGCGATGAATTGGGTACTCTTTTTTTGCTGACACATCGCCTTTTCCATCAATTACATTACCCGTAACGTCAAAAAGCCGACCCAATGTTTCTGGCCCTACTGGCATTGAGATTGGTTTACCTGTATCTTCCGCTTTTACACCGCGAACCAAACCATCTGTTGAATCCATTGCAACGGTACGCACAACAGAATCACCTAAATGTTGAGCAACTTCTAAAACGAGAATCCCTTCATCTCCACGATCCACGTTCAGTGCATTCATTATTTCAGGTAAATCGCCATCTTCAAAAGTGACATCTACTACCGCGCCCATTATTTGTGATATTTTTCCAATTGCTGCCATAAGTATTCCTTTGTTACTTCAACGCTTCAGCTCCGCCAACGATTTCTAGCATTTCCTTAGTAATAGATGCTTGACGAGCTTTGTTAAATTCAAGTGTTAGATTCTTAACCATATCTTCTGCATTATCAGTGGCGCTCTCCATAGCCACCATCCGAGCTGCCTGTTCACTGGCATAGGATTCCAATAAATATTTCCACATTTGAATGTTTAAATGTCTGGGGATTAATGATCTTACTAATTTTTCTTTTGATGGTTCATAAAGACGATCAACGTGCGCCATTGTATCTTCATCATCATATTCAAGAGGTAGCAATCGCTCTGACTGAATTGATTGGGTAGCTACATTGACAAATTCATTGTAAACCACATGAATTTCGTCGACTTCACCATTTATAAAATGGCTAATAATCCCATCACCCATTTTCATGACATGGGGGAAAGTCATATCGTTCCAAAATTCTATGTGGGATTGTACGATGTTATAATCTCGGTGTTTGAAATGATCTCTCGCTTTTTTCCCAACGCAGAAAAGATCAACATTTTGTTTGCCAATTTCATCAATTTCCTGTTGCGCTTTTCTAAGGACATTTGTATTGAAAGAGCCTGCTAATCCACGATCGGATGTCACAACAATATATCCAACCCGTTGTATCTGTCGAATATCCAAAAGTGGTAAAAAATCGCGATCAACATCTGGTAATAAATGATGAATTACTTCTGTTAAACGGCGTGTGTATGGCCGAGCTTGTTCCATTCGCTCTTGTGCTTTCCTCATTTTCGCCGCTGCTACCATCTTCATCGCCTTAGTTACTTTTTGTATACTCTTTACAGATTTAATACGATCCCGTATGTCCTTAAGATTAGCCATTATTTAATCAGCCCATGAAGCCTTTTTTAAAGTCAGTAATTGCTTTTTCCAAAGTGTCACTTACATCATCAGTTATCGTACCCTCTGTCCGGATAACTTCAAGATCCTTAGCATTGTTAGCATCAAGATAATCAAAAAGCCCTGCTTCAAATTCTGAAATCTTTTCTACAGGTATATCATCCAGATGTCCTTTAGTTCCAGCAAATATTATTGCTATTTGTTTAACCACATCCATTGGTGAATATTGTTTCTGCTTAAGTACTTCCACCATATGTTCTCCACGGGTTAATTGCGCTAAAGTTGCTTTATCCAAATCAGAACCGAATTTGGCAAATGCTTCTAATTCTCTGAATTGCGCCAGATCTAACCGTAAAGTTCCTGCGATACTTTTCATCGCTTTAACCTGTGCATTACCACCAACCCGCGAAACAGATAAACCCACATCAATAGCTGGACGTACACCAGAATTAAATAAATTTGTCTCCAGATAAATCTGACCATCTGTAATAGATATCACGTTTGTTGGAATATATGCAGCAACATCGCCTTCCTGTGTTTCAATAATAGGCAGTGCAGTCAAGGATCCACCGCCAAGATCATCTGATAATTTTGAAGCGCGTTCGAGCAAACGGCTATGGAGATAAAACACATCTCCCGGATACGCTTCACGGCCTGGTGGTCTACGTAGTACAAGCGACATTTGTCTATAAGCAACTGCCTGTTTAGACAGATCATCATAAATTATTAAGGCATGCTTACCATTATCGCGAAAATATTCTCCCATAGCACACCCAGAATATGGTGCAATGAATTGTAAAGGAGCCGCATCAGATGCATTCGCAGCAACAACAGTGGTATAATCCATGGACCCATTGGCTTCAAGTTCCGCCACTATTGAAGCAACGGTTGAAGCTTTCTGCCCTATGGCCACATAAATACAATAAACTGGATCTTCTGTCTCATGAGTATATTTTTGGTTGATAATGGTATCAATAGCAATGGCTGTTTTTCCAGTCTGGCGATCGCCAATTATTAATTCACGCTGCCCCCGTCCGATAGGAATCATACTATCAATGGGTTTAATACCTGTTTGAAGTGGTTGCTTAACCGGTTGACGTGCCATTACGCCTAATGCCTTTCGTTCGATCGGCAAAGAATCTTTCGCATTTATCGCCCCTTTGCCATCAATAGGTTGGCCCAATGGATTGACTACGCGACCTACCATTTCTTTCCCGACTGGTACCTCGACTACTTTTCCAGTACGCTTGGCAAGATCTCCTTCTTTCACAAGGCTACTATCGCCAAATAGTACCAAACCAACATTATCTTCTTCTAGATTTAACGCCATGCCAAAAGTATCATTTGGTAGTTCAACTAATTCTGAACTCATTACATTCTCTAAACCAGTTGCGCGCGCTACACCGTCACCAATCAATATAACTTCTCCAACTTCACTTACATCAACAGTGCCTTCAAACTTTGCAATTTGTTCTTTTAATAATGCAGTAATGTTGTCTGTCTTTATTTCCATAATATTCCTTAATGAATGATTATTGGAGTAAATCTCTCCTTAGATTATCCATTTTTGTTTTAATTGAAGCATCTAGATACGTATTCTCAATACGTAATTTTATTCCCCCTAATAAACTGGGATCAACTTTTAAATCCAGTTCAGTATCCTTTCCAATGCCCTTTTCAAGTGTTTTTTGTAAATCCGCTACCTCGACAATAGATAATTCATCTGCTACATAAGCTGTCACTGGTACAATATTTAACTCTTCCTTTACCATTGCATCAAAAAAATACGATAGATCACGCAATAGAATAGTTGGATTTTCGCCGATCTCAATAATGAGTAATTCCTGTAGTATTGGATGACAAACATCCTTTAAGCCAGATCTAATTACCTCGATTTTTTCTTTAGTTGTGAATCTTTTGGACTGCATAAAAGCACGAAATTGTGCATCTTTTTTTAATAATTCTAATACCAGTTTTATTGATCTTTGAACTTCATCTACAGCATCAATTTTTCTGGCGACTACTAAAAGTGCAGCAGCCATATTTTTTGAATTTGATCTACGCTTCATACCCCTTCACATTTTTTAATGATTCATCGATAAGAGATTTATTATCTTCTTTACTAAGATTTTTATTCACCAATTTTTCAGCAATAGAAAGTGAAAGGTTTACAACTTCACCTTTTATTTCTACAATCGCTTTATCACGCTCGATTTTTATTTGTTCTTTTGCCGCTGACAAATTAGCAGTTGCTTCTTCTTTTGCTTTATTTAGAGTGGTTTCTGTTAATTTCTCAGCCGCTTTTTTACCTTCACTTACAATTCCCTGTGCTTCAGAACGGGCTTTGGCTATTATTTCATCACTTTCTTCGCTGAGACGCACTAACTCTTCTTTTGCTTTTTCCGCATCTTTAAGAGATTGAGATATCTCATTTTCACGTGTCTCTAGTGCTTTTAATAACGGTTTCCAAGCAAACTTTGTTAAAACACCGAGTAATATCAGGAACGTAATGATTGTCCAAACGAATAGACCTGGGTCCAATTGAACTAGGGGATTATCCATACATGGCTCCTCCTGTAATGTTTTTAATTACTGCTTATTTCATTAATACAATGAGGAGTACAAATACTTCTGCCAAAATAGCCACACCTTCAAGTAGAAAGAGTGGTAAGTTTACGGCACCAGTAATCTTATCTGTTGCTTCTGGTTGACGAGCAATCCCATCTGCTGCTGCTGCTGCTAACCGACCAATTCCCAATCCAGCGCCAACAACAATAAGGCCAAGACCAAGAGCTGCTCCGAAATAATGAATAACTTCCATTATTATACCTCCATGTTTTCTTATTTAATGATGAACATTAATGGCCATGCCAATAAACACAGCCGATAAAAGCGTAAATACATACGCCTGTACTATAATTACAATTATTTCCAGCCCTGAAATAGCAGCTGCCAAAGGAACAGATATTAGGGCAACGCCAAGTCCAGCCAATACACTATGAAACATATCCGCAAATATGGCCATAAAAGATAAAATTGCAAGCAATGCAATATGCCCGCCAGTCATATTGGCCGCTAAACGCATTGTTAAGGCAAAGGGTTTCACAAACATTCCAATGATTTCAATTGGAATGAGGATTACATAAACGAAACCAGGTAATCCATGCGGTACAAGATTCTTCCAGTGCTGTATAAATCCATGTGCTTTGGTGCCAGCAATAATAATAGATAGGAAAGTGATAATTGCTAACGCGGCTGTCACATTGAAATTACCTGTAGCCGTTGGTCCACCATGGAGTAAACCATTGATAAAATTATGGCTGTCATTAGCCGGAACATGAAATATAAATCTATTTATTACACCCAATACATCAAAAATTGGGATCATACCAATCGCGTTGGCAAAAAATATAAAAAATAGAAAAGTTAGAATTAATGGTGCCCAGCTATTCACCCACTTTGGTCCTACATTTGGTTTCACTATTGAATCACGGACAAAGGAAACTATTAATTCGAGCGCATTCATAAGTCCGGTGGGTATTAATCTGCGTTGCTGAACATATCTTTGAATAGGAAGGATTACAACCAAACCAACAGTTAAGGCAACAATCCATAACATAAGTACATGTTTGGTAACAGACATTGCCGCTAGCCATGAATGTAGTGGATGAGTAGGGTCAATATGAAACAAATGCGGGAACGAGAATATTGGGTGGCCTATATCAGAGTTTGAAACGTGGCGAATGATATTATCACCGACTTGTTCCATAACACCACCTGAATTTTGTGCACTAGTACTAACTAACATATTATATCAATTTAAAGATTATATTGGTTTTTGTTTGATAATGAACCTTAACGTAAATGCTTCTAATATATGGAGCGCTAAAAAATAGCCGGTGAAGCTAATAATAAAAGGCAGGGGGTTAAAAGATATAAAATTGAAAATTATTATCAATAAAAGGCCATAAGACATCATTTTTATCAACATAGCTGTAGTCATATGTTTTATAAGTTTTTCCGGGTGCAGAATATATACGGAACGGGTTTTCACAATAGAAATTAATGATATTGACCAAGGTATAACCATCCCTAGAAATAGCTCTTTTACATAATAAGGAAAAGCTGCGCTTAATAATCCCCATGTACCAACACAAGCCAAGCTAATATATAAAGTTAATTTCACTACTTATTTGACCATATTACTTTTACCAATTCATAAAACCCAACTAATAGTCCTAGGAATGTACCGCCAAGAGTAAACCAGGGTGATGACTTGTAATGATTATCAATAAAATACCCAACAAGAGCAAACAATAATACGGCGCCAATAAGTGTATAGGATGCGGATGCAGCTGGACCTGATTTAGCTAAAAATTGTTGAAAATAATAAAAAGATCGGTTGTGCGAAGATTCCTTTGAATCAGGCATTTGGCTCAGAAGATGGGGATGCCATAGTAAATCGAAGTCTTGCCTCTGATACTAAAGAATCTGAAGCATCCTGCTTATTGCCGATAACGGTGCAAGATCCTTCAAATTGAGCGCCATCTTCTATTACAAGACTATGGTAAATCAAATCCCCTTTCAACTCTGACTTGCGACCGAGAACTATTCTATTAGAAACGGTGACATTACCTTGTATACTACCGCCAATGTGCGCATCGCTAGCCTGGATATCCCCTATTACCTCTCCTGATATAGTGATACGTACCGGTCCTTCCGTATGGATGTCACCATAGACTTTACCATACACAATAATTCCGCCACGCAATTTAATTGGACCATTGACAACTGCTTCGGCACCAATCATTGTCTGCACATTTTTGAAATCAATCTTTGCCATACTATTCTGCGCTCAAATCTTTATCTTTATACTCAGGAAAGAATTCTAATGGATCCAAAGGATTTGATCCTTCCCACACTTCGAAATGTAAATGTGGTCCAGAAGATATACCAGTATTTCCTGCAAGTGATATAACATCACCGCGTTTTACAATATCTCGTTTCTCGATGAGATTTACCTGATTATGCCCATAAAATGTAAAGTAGTCATTTCCATGGAAAAGAATGACCATATTACCTAAATCTGTTGACCAACCAGAAAATATAACTATACCTGCCGCTGAGGCTACAACGGGATCTCCCTCCCGAACGGAAATATCGATCCCATAATGATTATTTTTCCAAGCATGAGGACGAACTACCATCCGCTGGGTTACGTAACCATCAATAGGGGCTTTAGTAGGAATATTACCAATTCGATCTGTAGAATATTTTACATCATTTCTTTTTGCATCATTATACACTAAACCACCAAGATCTTCTTCATTTTTAGACAGTTCCAGATCTGCACCAAGATTCTTCCGCAATAATCCTTCCATCTGCTGCAAACGCTGTAGATCATGGTATAAATTCATAACTTTAGATCGTTCTGTCACTAATTCATTATACCCACTTTGCATTCTTTGATAATCTAAAGCTCGAGGAATAAAAAAGTATCCAGCAATTCCGATTGAGGTAATTATTGCAACAGTCATTGTAATGATTAAAATAAACCAACGGCGCTTAAATGTAAAACTTTTACTCGCTGATTCGTTATCAGGTATAAGCAATATAGTATATTTATCGGGCCTCATTGCTAAATTATTCTATTGACCTTAGTAAATCTAATACCCTATCCAAATCATCATCAGAAAAATATTGTATTTCAATCTTCCCGCCTTTTTTGGAATAATGTAGCCGGACCTTTGTACCAAGGACTGAAATAAGTTCATTTTCAATACTCCTGATCTGATGATTAGTTCCAAGAGACCTACTTCTTGTAGGTTTTGACTTTTTGGTTGATTTGCCTTTAGCAAACGCCTCAGAAGCCCGCACACTAAGATCCTTTTCAATAATAATCTTATATAGTTTCATCATTCCTGCCGCTGTTTTCATCCCTAAAATTGCGCGGCCGTGACCAGCGGAAATTTTTCTATCACGAAGACTATTTTTTATATCACTAGGTAATTTTAATAACCGTAATGCATTTGAAATTGTAACCCGCTTTTTACCCACCGCACTTGCTATATCGCCCTGCGTACGGTTGAATTTGCTATGTAGAATTGCATATCCTTCTGCTTCATCAATAGGATTGAGATTTTCACGCTGTATATTTTCGATTAATGCTATTTCCATCATTTCAGATTCATCTGAAATAGTTACCACATAGCCTGGTATCCGTTTTAATCCTGCTAACTTGGACGCACGTAAGCGTCGTTCTCCAGCAATAAGAATGAAGTTGTCTTTTTCATGTTGAACAGTAATTGGTGTTATCACACCCTTTTGCTTAATCGACGCGATTAATTCCTCAAGACTTTTTTCATCCAGACCGTCTTTCCGGGGCTGCAATGGATTGGCAACAATATTTTCTATAAGTATATCTGTTATTCCCGAATGCCCTAAATCCGATCCTTCGGGGCCGTGTATCAATGCTTCAAGACCTCTTCCCAACCGTTTAGCTACCATTTTTAATTATCTCCTCTACAAGTGTCATATAATCCTGTGACCCAACTGAATTGGCATCGTATAATAATGCCGGTTTTCCAAAACTAGGTGCCTCACCCAGTCGTACATTGCGATGAATAACAGTATTAAATAATTTATCACCAAAATAACCTTTTACCTCACCAAGTACTTGTTTTGACAAGTTCAATCGACTATCAAACATTGTAATTAATACACCCGCAATTTTCAAATTTTTGTTTAAATGTTGCTGTACCAATCGAATAGTATTCAGTAACTGACCCAGACCCTCCAATGCATAATACTCTGCCTGAATTGGAATAATTAAAGCATTTGCAGCAGTCAGGCTATTAAGTGTGAGTAAACCCAGTGAAGGCGGACAATCAATGATTATATAGTCGTACATCCTTTTGACCTTTGCCAATGCTTTTTTTAATTCTAATTCCCGGGCAATAACACTAACCAATTCAATCTCTGCACCAACCAGGTCTTTTGTTGATGAAATTGCATCAAGATGATTAAAGGTTGTTTTTGAAATAGTATCTTTAATTGGTATTTCATCCACCAATGTGTCATAAATGGTATTTTCGGCAGGCTTTTCAATAATTTCTGCTATACCCGTGGTGGTATTTGCCTGGGGATCCATATCGATCAATAGCGTTTTGATCTCACTCACTGCTAAACTGGCAGCAATATTAACTGCTGAAGTTGTTTTACCAACACCTCCTTTTTGATTTGTTAGGGCAATAATTTTGGTCATATCACAGATTTAAAAAATGTATTATCTATCAAGAAAACAAGACAAATTTAATTGTCTCTCCAAGGTTTAACAAGAGGGTTACATCCCTGAATATCATATTAAGCCAGTTAGTGCAACATCGCAATTTGCATAAATTTTAAGACAATGATAACATTGCTAAATTTTATTATGTTCTCACTATGAGTTTCATGAAAGCATTGGTAAAAAAATATCCAGAGAAGGGACTTTGGCTAGAACAAATGCAAATACCGGATATTGGCACCAATGATGTATTAATAAAAATTATAAAAACGGCGATTTGTGGTACCGATCTGCATATATATCACTGGGATGATTGGTCCCAATCCACCATTAAGCTACCGTTAATTATTGGTCATGAATTCGTAGGAGTTGTCGAAAAAATTGGTCTGGGGGTATCCCATTATAAAAAAGGTGATATAGTATCTGGTGAAGGCCATTTAACCTGCGGTTATTGTCGTAACTGCCGCGCTGGGTTACGGCATTTGTGTAATAAAACTATTGGTATTGGCATCCAACGTAATGGTGCTTTTGCTGAATACATGGCATTACCAGAAGGTAACCTATGGCCCGTGCACAACGATATTGACACGGACGTCGCTGCCTTTTTCGATCCGCTCGGTAATGCAGTACACTGCGCTTTGAGCTTCAGTATGGTAGCAGAAGACATTCTAATAACTGGCGCAGGACCAATCGGATGCATGGCAGCCTCTATATGCAGACAACTTGGTGCGCGCAATGTTGTAGTTAGTGACATCAATGATTACCGTCTGAATCTTGCTTCTAAAATGGGTGCCGATAAAATAGTGAATATTCGGAATGAAAAAATTGAAGATTGTTTCAGAGAATTGAAAATTTCCAGTGGATTTGATATTGGTTTGGAAATGTCAGGAAATCCCAGTGCCTTACAGGACATAATCCGCACCATGTACCATGGTGGAAAAATTGCGCTCTTGGGTATTTTGCCTAACGACACATTGGTCAATTGGGATGACATCATATTTAAAGGTCTCAGAATAAAAGGTATTTACGGTAGAGAGATGTTTGAAACATGGTATAAAATGACACAGCTTTTACGTGGTGGATTGGATGTGTCGCAAATTATCACCCACAAATTTAACGCTGAAGACTTCCAGCAAGCCTTTGAAGTGGTTGATAATGGTCAATGCGGTAAAGTAATACTGAACTGGGACTAGTATGTTTTTACCCAAGAAAATTTTCAGTGACAAATTGGCTAAAATAAAAGCAGAAGGTCTATATAAAAAAGAGCGAACACTTACCACGCCACAGGGTATAATAATTGCCACACTTGAAGGCGGCGAAGTCCTCAATTTTTGTGCCAATAACTACTTGGGTTTATCGGACAATACAGAAATCAAAGCTGCTGCACAAAATGCACTGGAAAATCATGGTTTCGGCATGTCTTCTGTTCGCTTTATATGCGGTACACAGGACATCCATAAGGAACTAGAACAAAATATTTCAGAATTTTTCGATACTGATGACACCATACTTTATACATCCTGTTTTGATGCTAATTGCGGTTTATTTGAAACATTATTAGGTCCAGATGATGCAATAATATCAGATGCGCTGAACCACGCATCTATCATAGATGGAATTCGACTCTGCAAAGCTCAACGATTTCGTTATAAGAATAGTGATATGGCCGATTTGGAAATTAAACTCCAGGAAGCACAGAATAACCGTCTGCGAATGATTGCTACGGACGGCGTTTTTTCTATGGATGGCAATATTGCCAAGCTAGATGAAATTACTGAATTGGCAAATAAATACGATTCCCTGGTTATGGTAGATGACTCTCACGCTACTGGATTTATAGGCCAGACCGGGCGTGGATCTGCGGAATATCATGGCGTGATGGATAAAGTAGATGTATGGACTTCTACGCTGGGAAAGGCGCTGGGTGGTGCTTCAGGGGGTTTTACAACTGGAAAACAGGAAATTATAGATATGCTGCGCCAACTTTCGCGGCCCTATCTTTTCTCCAATACATTAGCGCCAAGCATCGTAGCTGCTGGCATAAAGGTGTTTGATATGCTTTCAGCTAATACAGAACTTCGCGATAAACTAGAAGTAAATACGCTTTATTTCAGGGAAAAATTAATGAATGCTGGATTTGATATTAAAAAAGGTGAACATCCCATAGTACCGGTTATGCTCTATGATGCCGTCCTAGCTAAAAAAATGGCTACCGAATTATTAGAAAAAGGTATTTATGTCATTGGCTTTTTCTATCCAGTTGTACCCAAAGGAGAAGCAAGAATCCGCGTTCAAATATCTGCAGCTATGGATACTCATCAACTAGATGAAGCGGTGGATGCATTTACTGAAGTTGGGAAAAATTTAAACGTATTAACGTGAAATTTTATTCCGGAAATAAAATTTGGTACCTCATTTCTATGCTCGGTATATTCGCAGGCTTTTTTGATAGAATAGCAATTCAATAAATAAAATGTCTAAAAACCTTACACCACGTTATATCATTATTGGCATAGTTCTGGCTTGGGCACTTTTAACGCTGTGGCCTTCTATTAAATATCAGCAATTATCACCTGAAGATATTCAATATATGCGCGAGACCGGAACACTTGAAGATCTCGAAAATAAAATTATCAAGCAAGGGTTAGATCTCAAGGGAGGCATTTATATTGTTCTAGAAGTAGACCTGCCGACACTTGTTACGACTCTAGCTATTAATAAGGATCCAAAATTTGAACGTACAGTAAATGAAGTACGAAATATCCTGGCTGAAAATCCTCAGCGAAAATTTTTTACTGTCTTTACTGAAAAGATTAATGAGAACGGACTGCGATTACCACGATACTACGATGTGGATTATGGTGCCAAAGCTGAAGATATAATAAATAGCATTCGAGAACAGGCAGATGACGCTATTAACCGTGTTTTAGAAATACTACAGAACAGAGTTGATCAATTTGGTGTTTCTGAACCAACAATCCAAAAACAGGGTAATCGACGTATCATTGTAGAATTAGCTGGAATCCAGGATTCTGAAAGGGCGCGAGCATTATTACAAAGCACTGCACAATTGGAATTTTTTATGGTCAAATCCCCTGAAGCTACTAACGATATTTTGTCTCAGATCGACAAAGCTGTTAGGGGAGATGAGGAATTGGAGGCCTTAGTTGCTGCAGTTGATGGTGAACAGGCACAGACCGAAGATGGAGAGTTAGCAGTAAGTAATGACCAAACTATTTCCATTAGTGAACTTTTTGGCGATGATGGATTGAGTTCAGAGGATGCAGGAAGCGGAGATACAGCAGTTGTGGTAGATCAAAATATTTTTCAAGAACGACCTTTTTCTTCCATGCTGCGTGCCCTAGGAAATAATATTGCTGTACCGGAAAAGAATTTATACGCTATAAAAAAAATCATTAATAAACCTGAAGTTCAGGATAAACTATCTTTAGGAAATGGTCGTTTTCTTTTTGCCCCTGAAGCAGAGAATTACACAACAAATACGGGGCTGGAAGAACCACTTGTTTCCATGTATTACCTGGAACATGATGCTGATCTAACTGGTGGTGTCATTGAAGAAGCGAATGCGACTATAGGCGGCCAAGGATCAAGTGCTGTTGGGCAACCAATAGTTATACTTGACATGAATAGTGATGGAGCACGTACGTGGTCCCGGATCACTGGGGCAAATATCGGTCGACGCATAGCTATAGTCTTAGATAAAAAGGTTCATATGGCACCGTCAATCCGCACAAAGATAACGGATGGTGGAACCCTGATCGAAGGTTTTGCCAACATGGATGAAGCTAAAGATATTGCCATTGTACTACGCGCTGGTGCTTTGCCCGCCCCAGTGAAAATAATTGAAGAAAGAATTGTAGGCCCTTCTCTCGGTGCTGATTCCGTTAAAAAAGGAACGTATTCTGTCCTTCTTGGTTTGACACTGATCCTAGTATTTATACCTTTTTATTATAAGCTGTCTGGCATAATTGCAGATTTTGCATTGATCTGGAATATTTTATTAGTACTTGCTGTCTTGGCATCACTTGGTGCTACACTGACATTACCAGGTATTGCCGCCTTGATACTAACAGTAGGAATGTCCGTTGATGCCAATGTTATTATATTTGAGAGAATTCGCGAGGAATCAAGAAAAGGGAAAACACCTCGAACGGCAATTGACAGCGGTTATGCTCGCGCACTTACTACAATTATTGATGCGAATGTTACCACATTGGTGGCGGCACTTGTACTTTATCAATTTGGCACAGGCCCTATAAAAGGTTTTGCAACAGTATTATTCTGGGGAATTATTATATCTATGTTTACAGCTATTTTTGTCACCCGTACAATTTTTAATTCGTTCACAGAACGTAAAGGTCTAGAAAAACTAAGTATATGAGACTCATCAAAGAAACTAAAATTAAGTTTATGGCACAATCCCGATTAGGATTATACTTATCTGGTGCGGTGATCGGTGCGGGTATCATTTCCTTAATACTAGCAGGCGGACCATTATTAAGTATTGACTTCAAAGGAGGCACTCTCTTAGCAGTGCATTTTGCTGACCCAGTTGACGTGAATGATATCCGTTCGGCAATGAGTGTTGTATCTATAGATGGTCAACAATTTGATTTTAGTAAAGCAGAAATAAAACTTTTTGGCAATAAACAGGATATTTCCGTCCGTATACCTCATATGGATGAAGAACCTGAGAATTTCGCTCAAAGAATTATCTCTCATCTTAGGCAGTCCTTTCCTGATGAAGTTCCAGAAGTGGAAAGTGACTTCATTCTTTCAATCGAAAAAGTAGGACCCAAAATAGGCTCTGAACTTAGTAATAAAGCCGTTTTGGCTATCATTTCATCGTTGGGGCTAATACTGCTTTATATTTCTATTAGGTTCGAATTTAATTTTGCTTTAGGTGCTATTGCGGCGTTGGCACATGACGTATTTGTTACTCTTGGAATTTTTTCTATTATGGGTTATGAAATATCATTACCCATTATAGCAGCTTTTCTTACTATTGTCGGATATTCACTGAATGACACCATCGTTATTTTTGATCGCATACGTGAAAATGTAAAATCCATGAAACGACTGACTTATACACAAGTTGTTGACCATAGTATAAATGATTCTTTGAGCCGAACAATTATTACATCCGTCACTACTTTTATTGTTGTACTAGTGCTTTGGCTATTTGGCGGTGAAGTAATAAAACTTTTCGCGTTCGCCATGATGGTTGGGGTAATCGTAGGTACGTATTCCAGTATTTTTGTAGCCTGCCCTTTCGTGTTACGGTTGCACGCTGGCAAATAACTCTACTGTACATCAAGAATATTAATAAATCTCAATTTATTTTATGATATTCTACAGCACAATGTCATCTCCTATTGGTCAATTAGGCATTGCCAAATCAAATAATGGATTAAGGCGAGTAATGTTTTCGAAACATGCACCCTTCAACCAGTATTTACAAACTTTATACCCTCAGGATAATATAAAACGAGATGACGATGAATTAACTGATCCTATCAATCAGTTAAATGAATATTTTCATTTATTACGAACGAAGTTCGAACTAAAATTGGATCTTGTAGCGCCTCCTTATTATAAAATAGTATTAAAGATGGTAGCTAATATTCCTTACGGTAAAACAGCTTCATATAAAACTATTGCTGAACAGACCGGTAATTCGAAAGCGGTTCGTGCAGTAGGTGGTGCAAATGCAAATAACCCCATACCGATAATTATACCTTGTCATCGCGTATTGACACATAGCGGTAAACTTGGCGGCTTTGGAGGCGGCGAAGAAAAGAAGGTATTTCTATTAGAACTGGAAGGATCCTTGTAGTTAGATTCAATATACCAAAAACATGTGGGCATTTTTTAAACGCATTACATTTGCTGGTCTATTTGCAATAGTACCACTAGCACTCACTTTTTACATCATTAAAATTATAATTGTATTTCTTGATCAGCTAACTGCGCCTATTTTGGAAAAGATCAAGTTGGAAATCCCTGGTTTTGGACTAATTCTAACATTACTGATCATTTTTTCGTTGGGAATATTCGTAACGAATGTTCTTGGACGGCGCTTGTTTTCATGGACAGAACGACTAATTTCATCAATACCTTTGGTAAATAATATCTATAATACCCTAAAACAAATAACTAATGCTTTCTCAGGTGCGACACAAACAGAAAATTACCAACGAGTTATCTATATCCAATACCCGCGAAAGGAATTATGGACAATCAGTTTTGTTACAGGTGAGAGTGTAGATGGATCCGGTAAAGAATACTATCATGTATTTGTTCCTACTACTCCGAATCCTACATCCGGTGTTTTCATCATTATTCCAAAAAAGGATTCGATTGAAGCTGACCTGACGGTCGAGGAAGGATTAAAGGCAGTAATCTCAGGCGGATTGCTGGCACCAAAACAAAGTCCTCTGGACAATTAAGAATTCTTAAACGATTATTCCATTTTTTTTCAACTAATTCCTAAACTTTAACCAAATGATTGAACTAGTAATATTATTGTTAACCAGCTATATCACGGGATCGTTCCCCACCAGTATTGTTATGACACGTGCAATAAAA
>Ga0208764_10001149_pt1 | contig 17266 bp, 16 predicted proteins | sample ETNtaG_18_FD_185762 | JGI IMG/M metagenome (GOLD analysis project Ga0208764, IMG submission 185762) | Marine microbial and viral communities from oxygen minimum zone, Eastern Pacific Ocean - ETNP201302SV91 (SPAdes) (version 2) | ecosystem: Environmental > Aquatic > Marine > Oceanic ... | reverse complement strand
GCGCCACGATGTGAACATACATTTCTAAAAGCACGAACTTTAGAGTCCTTATCTCTTGTTATAAGAACTGGTATCCCAACAACCTCCAGGCTTTTGTAATCACCTTTATTAGGGATCTCAATCGATAAAGCTAGCATTAAAGGTAACTCTTTAAATATCTTATCCATTTCAGATTCCCATCTTTTTTCACAAGTATAATCAGAAGTTGGGATTGAAAGTATATCATTAGCTTGGTCGGTAGTTTTATTCTGAACATGAGAAACTACTCTTTCAGCAATTTTATTATATTCTTCTTTTCTATTCATTTGTGTAAGCTCTCAATTAATAATACTTATATAATACAATTACATTGTATCTCAAAAAAAGTTAAATATTTTTTATAATTAACTTTTTAGAGCTAAAAAGGTGTTGGATTTAAGTATTAACCTCTGTTAAGAATATATTGGTAAGGAAGTAATAATAATTACTTTTTTTAACTGACTGATTACTATAGGAATTTGTAATATTATGGATATAGAGTTTACAAAAGAAGATGAAAATTTTCGACTAGAAGTAAGAGATTTTATTGATAAGAATTTTCCTCAAAACATCAAAGATATAGATAAAAGAACTGATTTAACAAGGGATGATATGTTTTCATGGCATAAGGCTCTTTACAAAAAAGGTTGGATAGCTCCGCATTGGCCTAAAGAATATGGGGGCACAGGTTGGAATATTACTCAAAGATATATCTGGGATCAAGAATGCGCCAATGCTGGAACTACCCCCTTAATTCCTTTTGGATTAACTATGTTAGGACCAGTTATCATAGGTTTTGGTAATGATAACCAGAAGGATTGGGTTTTAAAGGGTATTTTATCTGGAGAAGATTGGTGGTGTCAGGGCTATTCTGAGCCAGGAGCAGGATCAGATCTAGCGAGCTTAAGAACTAAAGCTGAAAAAATTGGAGATCATTATGTGGTTAATGGACATAAGATTTGGACAACTTTAGCTCAATTTGCCGATTGGATGTTTTGTTTAGTTAGAACAAATAGTGAAGGAAAGCCTCAAGAAGGCATTTCTTTCTTATTAATAGATATGAAAAGTGAAGGTATAGAAGTTAAACCTATAATAACTATGGACGGCGGACATGAAGTAAATGAAGTTTTCTTGGAAGACGTTAAGGTTCCAGTTGAAAATCTTGTCGGAGAAGAAAACATGGGTTGGACTATAGCTAAATATCTATTAGGAAACGAAAGAACAGGTATAGCAGGTGTAGCGCGTTCGAAAAAAGCTATTGAAAGATTAAAAGAAATTGCTGGATCAGAGTATATCGACGGTAAGAATTTAATTAATGATAGCGATTTTGTAAGAAAGATTTCAGAGTTAGAAGTTGATTTAACGGCCTTAGAATATACTGAATTAAGAACTCTAGCTAAAGAAAGTAAAGGTGAAGGAGCTGGAGCCGAATCATCAATTTTAAAAATTAAAGGAACAGAGATACAACAAAGGATAACTGAGTTAACAGTTGAGGCTATTGGACATTATTCTAATCCTTATTTAGTGCCGGCCTTCGAAAGACAAGGATCTAATTATCTTACAATAGGCCCAGATTATAGCCATGGAGCTGCTCAAAATTACTTTAGTACCAGAAAAACATCTATTTATGGCGGTTCAAATGAAATTCAAAAAAATATAATAGCCAAAATGGTTTTAGGTTTATAGGAGATAAAAAATGGACTTTTCTTTTAGTGAGGAACAAACTTTATTAAGAAATACAATTCAATCCTTCGTACAGGATAATTATGATTTTGATAAAAGGCGAGAGATTATTCAATCCGAAGAAGGAATAAAGAAAGAGAATTGGCAACAATTTGCTGAACTAGGTCTTTTAGGGGCTCCTTTTTCAGAAGAGGATGGCGGTATGGGTTTTGGTTCAGTAGAAACTATGATAGTTGCTGAAGAATTTGGTAAAGGCCTTGTAGTAGAGCCATATATTCAAACTATTGTGACATGTGGAGGTTTTTTAAGGAGATCAAATCCTGCACAAAGAGAAAAATATATTCCTGGAATTATTTCTGGTGAAGATATTTGGGCTTTTGCTTATGCGGAACCTCAAGGAAGATATAATCTTAATGATTTAACAACAACAGCAATATTAGATGGTGATGAATATACTGTTAACGGCTACAAATGCGTTGTTTCCGGAGCACCATGGGCAAATAAATTAATAGTTTCTGTAAGAACTTCTGGTGATCAAAGAGATAAAGAAGGTATATCTTTGTTGATAATAGAAAAAAACTCTGATGGTGTATCTTTAAGGGATTATCCTACAGTAGATGGAAGTAGGGCATCAGAAATTACTTTTGAAAATGTTAAAGTTTCTAAAGATAATTTAATTGGAGAAGAAGGAAAATCTGCAGATTTACTGGAGTTAGTTGTTGATGAAACAATAGCTGCTGTTTGTTCTGAAGCAGTCGGAGCAATGGCAATTTTAAATGATGCTACTGTTGAATATTGTAAAACAAGAAAACAATTTGGACAACCTATAGGTAAATTTCAGGTTTTACAGCATAGAATGGTTGATATGTTTATGCAGTATGAGCAGTCAGTTTCAATGACCTACATGGTTAATCTTAAACTTGAAGAAGATTATCCTGAAAGAAGAAAAGCAGCTTCAGGAGCAAAAGTTCAGATTGCGAAGGCTGCTAAATTTATTGGGCAAAGCGCTGTACAGCTACATGGTGGTATGGGTATGACTGATGAATTAAATGTAGGTCATTATTTTAAAAGATTATCAATGATTGAAAATGTATTTGGCAATATAGATCATCACTTAAAACAATATTCATTAGCGGATTAAGAGCAATGAATGAATGGTTAAAATTTGAAAAAAATGGATCAATTGCTAAGTTGACCATGAATCGTCCGGACATAAGAAATCCTTTAGGTGAGCCTGAGGATGTCGATAATTTTGAAGAAGCAAATAAGATTATAAATAACGATAGAGATATTAGGTGCGTTATTCTTACTGGAGAAGGCTCTGCTTTTTCTGCTGGGGGTAATGTAAAAAATATGAAAGAAAGATCTGGAAATTTTTCTGGATCACCAGTGGCTCTAAGAGAAAGATATCGTTATGGAATTCATAGAATTGTAAAAGCTGTTTGGAATATTGAAGTACCAGTAATTGCGGCCATTAATGGACCTGCGGTTGGCTTAGGAAACGATGTTGCTTGTTTAGCGGATATTAGAATAGCCTCGGAAAATGCATTATTTGGAGTAACATTTCTAAAAATTGGTCTTATTCCAGGTGATGGGGGTGCTTGGTTGTTACCAAAAATTATAGGTTTATCTAAAGCTTCGGAATTACTTTACACAGGAAAACTAATTAAACCTGATGTAGCAAAAGATTGGGGCCTTATTAGCAATATTTACTCTCCTGAAAAACTCATTGAGGAAGCTAACAATATTGCAGAAGAAATAGTCAAACAACCTCCTGACGCTCTTAGGATGGCAAAAAAACTTCTAAGAGAAGGTATGACCACTAGTTTTGATACAATTCTTGAAATGTCAGCAAATATGCAAGCTTTAATGCATTTAACCGAAGATCATCAAGAAGCTTTATCAGCATTTTTTGAAAAAAGAGATGCTAATTATAAAGGCAAGTAAATAGGAGATAAATGTGGAACTAAGTTTTAATGAAGAAGATATAAAGTTCAGAGAAGAAGTAAGTAAATTTATCAGTGAAGCATATACACCTGATATGAGGGAAACTCTTGCCTTATCCAAGAACGGCTCTGCAGATAAAGAACTCCATATTAAGTGGCAAAAAGCTCTTTATGAAAGAGGTTGGATTGCTCCTAATTGGCCAAAAGAATACGGAGGTCCAGGTTTTACCCCTGCTCAAAAATATATTTTTGAATCAGAAATGGCTAAAGAAGGGGCGCCTAGAACAATACCATTTGGATTAGCAATGGTTGCTCCGGTTATTATGGAGTTTGGCTCACAAGAACAGAAAGATAAGTTCTTACCAGACATATTGGAAAGTAATGTTTGGTGGTGTCAGGGATATTCTGAACCAGGATCTGGATCTGATTTAGCCTCTTTACAATGTAAAGCTGAAAATAAAGGAGATCATTTTCTTGTAAATGGTACAAAAATTTGGACTACAATGGCTCAACATGCTGATTGGATATTTTGTCTCGTCAGAACATCTAAAACAGAAAAACCCCAAGAAGGAATTTCATTTCTTTTGATAGATATGAAAACTCCTGGAATAGAAGTAAGACCTCTAATTACTCTTGATCAAAGCCCAGAACCTCATCAAGAAGTTAATGAAGTCTTTTTTGAAGATGTTAAAGTTCCTATTGAGAACTTAATTGGGGAAGAAAATAAAGGGTGGACTTATGCAAAATACCTCCTCGAATTTGAAAGAGGTAATGCTTACTCTCCTTCATTATATAGATCAATTAAAAGCCTTAAAGAAATCGCAAAGGATACACCTATAGGAAATGGAACATTTTTAAGCGATGATAATGACTTTGTGAATAAAATTAATGATTGCGAAATACAGATTCAAGCTATGGAGTTTGTTGAATTAAGGATATTTTCTGCTTTATCAGCAGGTCAAAGAGTAGGTCCCGAATCTTCAATATTGAAGACCAGAGGAACAGAAATTGGTCAATATTTACAAGAACTTGCCGTCGAAGCTATAGGTTATTGGTCTTATCCATTTGTTGAAGATACATTTGCTAATGTTAATGAGCCAAATATTGGTCCTGATTTTGTTACTACGATCACACCAAGTTATTTTAATGGAAGAAAAACTACTATTTATGCGGGTTCTAATGAAATCCAGAGGAACATTATTTCAAAAGCTGTTCTTGGACTTTGATAAATTTCCATATTGATATCCGATAATTTATTGCGACTCAGGATAGATTAAGAAAATGTCTACTTGGGGTAAACTAGCTGGGGCAACTGCCGGGTATCTTGTCGGTGGTATTTTTGGTGCTGTTGTTGGTGCTGTTGCAGGTCACTATGTTATTGATAAGGATGATGAAGATGTTGCATTTGCAATAGCTTTAATAGCTTTATCAGCAAAAATGTCTAAAGCAGATGGTGATATTTCAGAGAAAGAATTAATAGCGTTTAATGAGATATTGAGTGAGGTTCCAGAAGAAGAACTTAATAATGTGTTAAAGATATATAATTTAGCTCAACAAGATATTGCAGGATATGAAGCTTATGCAGAACAAATAGCTGTAATTTTTCAAAATAAATTTGATGTTTTAGAAAATGTATTAGATGGGCTTTTCCATATCGCTAAATCTGATGGTCCCGTCAATAAAAGTGAAGTTACTTTCTTAGAAAAAGTTGCTGGTATATTTGGTTTTTCATCTGCAGAATTTTCTAGAATTAAAGCAAGTCACATGGCAACAGAGATTGATGACCCTTGGTTAATATTAGGCATTGATTCTGGATCTAGCCTAGAAGTAGCTCAAAAAGCTTGGAAAATATTAGCTGCACAGAATCATCCAGATAAATTAATTGCTAATGGTGTGCCAACTGAGCTATTAGGTATGGCAAATGAGAAATTAGCTATTATAAATGGTGCTTATGATAGAATAGTTAAGGCTCATAAAATGAAAGCAGGTTCTGAAGAAGCGTAATGTCACAAGATAAAAAAATAATAGCAGCTGAGAAAGCAATCGAATATGTTAAAAACGGCATGAAATTAGGCTTGGGAACTGGAAGTACAGCAGATGAATTTACAAAAATACTATCCAAAAAAATTATAGAGGGGCTTGATATAATTTGTGTTTCCACATCTAAGAGAACAGAAAAATTAGCTATCGAGCTTGGTATTCCTCTTTCAACGTTAAGTGAGTTAGGTTCTTTAGATTTAACCGTTGATGGCACTGATGAAGTTGATAATAATTTATCTTTGATAAAAGGTGGAGGTGGGGCTTTATTAAGAGAGAAAATAATAGCTTATAATTCTAAATCTTTAATAATTATTGCTGATGATACAAAAAGAGTAAAAAAACTTGGTGATTTTAAGCTTCCTATTGAAATTAGTAGGTTTGAACATTCAGCAATTAATGAGAAAATCCTAATAAAACTTGAAGAAGTTGGATATTTTGGCAAGAGCTTTATAAGAGAAATAAATAATGAAAATTTTATTACCGATGGTGGAAATTTTATTTACGATTTTTCAATAGGTCTTATTGAAGAACCTTATATAGTCAACCAATTAGTTAATTCTATACCAGGAGTTGTAGAAAATGGTTTGTTTGTTGATATGGCTGATGTAGTTATAATAGGTGAAAATGGTAAGACTGAAATATATGAACGATAATTAAATTGCTCCAGCCTTTTTAGCATATAACCAACCTGCTTCAGCTAAAGGCCTTACCCTATCAGCTCTATCCTCAGCATGTTCACTTGCTGCTGTTCCATCTCTAACCCTCCCAACTATACCTTGTAAGATTCCGGCTAATCTAAAAAAATTATAAGAAAGATAGAAGTCTATATTTTCAATACCTGATCTATTTGTATTTTCACAATACATCTTAATATAATCTTCAGCAGAAGGTATACCAAGAGATCCTAAATCAGAATTTGTTAATGTTTGAGTTCCTACTGCGTTCCCGTCTCCCGGCATGTACCATTGCATAAGATGATATGTAAAATCACCTAAAGGATGTCCAAGAGTAGATAATTCCCAATCAAGCACTGCAATTACTTTTGAACTATTTTTATCTATAACCATATTGTCTAATCTATAATCTCCATGAACAATTGATGTTTCATCGCCTTCAGGAATATTATTTGGTAACCAGTCAATTAGAGAATTCATTTCTTTAATCTCCTCAGTTTCTGAAGCAATATATTGTTTTGTCCATCTTGATATCTGTCTAGAGAAATAGTTTCCGGGTTTACCAAAATCTTCAAGACCAATACTTTTATAATCAGTATTATGAAGTTGAGCTAAAGTTTTATTCTTTTCTTTGAATATTTCTGAGCGCATTTTATTATCGCATTCTGGTAATGCGGGTTCCCAATAAATATTCCCATCAACCATCTCCATTACATAAAATATTGTACCAATAATACTTTCATCTAAGCAGAGGCAATATGTTTTTGGTACAGGGTAATTATTTAAATTAAGGGCTGTAATAACTTTGTATTCTCTGTCTACAGCATGTGCAGAAGGTAATAATTTTCCTGGCGGTTTTCTTCTTAAAACATATTTCTTTTTTGGTGTTACTAATTGATATGTTGGATTTGATTGACCTCCCTTAAATTCTCTAACTTCTAAAGGACCTTCAAAATCAGAAACTGTGTCATTTAGATATTTTTCTAGTTCCTTTTCAGGAAACTTTAATTTCTCTTGAACTGGCATAGTGCCAGTAAACTTTTCTGTTGATGTTTGTTCTTCGTTATTCATTTTCAACCTTTAGTGCTCTCCACCCAATATCTTTCCTATAGTAACATCCAGGCCAACTTATAAGGTTTAATATTTTGGATGCATTCTCTTTTGCAATTTTTAATGTTTGGCCGTATCCGTTAATATTAATAACTCTTCCGCCTGAGGTCAAAATATCATCTCCAACTCTTTTTGTTCCTGCATGATATACTTCAAAATCATCATTAATACTTACTTTATCCAAACCTTCTATTTTTAAGCCTGTTTTATAATCTTCAGGATATCCCTCTGAAGACAATACAAAAGTAATTGAATAGTTATTTTTCCACTCTAAGTTATAATTTTGAAGGTTTTTATTTTTTACATTAATTAATAAATCAACCAAATCATTATTTAATCTTGGTAGAATTACTTGGCATTCAGGGTCTCCAAATCTGACATTATATTCAATTAATTTAGGTTTATTATCTTTTATCATAAGGCCGGCATATAGAATACCTACAAATGGATTCCCAGAATCTTTCATAGCTTTTAAGGTTGGTTCAATTATATCGCTTATTGTTTTATTAATTAATTCTTCTGTCATAATTGGGGCGGGAGAATAAGCTCCCATACCGCCTGTATTCAATCCAGTATCACCCTCGCCAATTCTTTTATGATCTTGAGCTGATGTTAATGGTAAAAATGAAATTCCATCAGAAAGCACAAAAAAACTTGCTTCTTCCCCCTCTAAAAACTCTTCTATAACAACTTCTTTACCTGCAGAACCAAATTTTCCTGAAAAGATATCTCTTATTGATTTTTCAGCTTCATTTTGACTACCGGCAATTATAACTCCTTTTCCTGCAGCAAGCCCATCAACCTTTATAACTAAAGGGTAGGAATTATTTTTTGTGAATTCAATTGCTTTATCTTGATTTATAAATTTTTCATATTTAGCAGTTGGAATATTATAATTTTTACATAAATCTTTAGTGAATGATTTTGATCCCTCTAATCTTGATGCCTCTTTATTAGGCCCAAAAGCAAAAATATTATTTTCTGTCAAGTAATCAGCTAGACCTTCTACTAAAGGTATTTCAGGCCCAATAAAAACCATATCTATATTATGATTAGTGCAAAAATTTAAAACTTCTTCTTGATTAGAAGTGTCAATATTTTCACAAAATGCGATTTCTTCTATTCCTGCATTTCCTGGTATGCAAAATAGATTCTTTAGAAATGGACTTTCTGCTAACGATTTTGCAATCGCATGCTCTCTACCGCCACTACCTATTAAAAGAATATTCATGTTATATATAAACTTAATTAATAAATTTATTATAGGATATTTTGATATAAAATGAAGCTCTCAAATGAATAATGATATAACAAATAATCTAGAGTTTACTGTATCCGAGTTATCTTTATCTATAAAAAAACTTATAGAGGATAATTTTGAATATATTCGTTTAAAAGGTGAGATTGGTAGAGTGTCTAAACCTAACTCAGGCCATATTTATATGGACCTTAAAGATGACACATCTGTAATTTCAGGTGTTATTTGGAAAGGTAATGCTCAAAAATTAAATATTGCTCCTGAAGAGGGGCTCGAGGTTGTTTGTTTTGGAAAAATAACAACTTATCCAGGACAATCAAAGTACCAAATAATTATTGAAGATATGGAGCCTGCTGGAGTCGGGGCTTTAATGGCGCTTCTTGAAAAAAGAAAAGAAATTTTACTTAAAGAGGGTATATTTAATGAAGAATATAAAAAAGAAATTCCATTCTTACCCAAAAATATTGGAGTAATCACTAGTCCATCAGGAGCAGTGATCAAAGATATAATTCATAGAGTAAAGGATAGATTCCCAACACAAATAACTATTTGGCCTGTAAGAGTGCAGGGAGAATCTTCAGCTGAAGAAATAATTGATGCTATAGAAGGGTTCCATTTGTTACCTCAAAGTGAAATTCCTAGTCCAGATGTTATTATTATTGCTAGGGGTGGGGGTAGTATTGAAGATTTATGGGGATTTAATGATGAAAAATTAGTTAGAAAAGTATTTTCATCAAAAATACCAATTATATCTGCTGTAGGCCATGAAACCGATACAACATTAATTGATCTTGTTGCGGACCTTAGAGCTCCCACACCTACTGCGGCAGCAGAAATGGCTATTCCGGTGAGAAAAGAACTATTAATTACTGTAAAAGATTTAATTTTAAGAGCTAATAATACAGTATTGAATAAAATTGAATATGAGAGACGATCGCTACATTTAATTAATAAGGCAATTCCAAAAATTAGTGTCTTAGTAAAAGATTATAGTTTAAGGTTTAACAAAGTAAGTTCGATTTTAAAAATTGCATTATCGTCCATGATTAGGAATTATAATAAGAATTATTTTAATGCTTCAAAAACATTAAAGATAAGCTTTTTAAGTAAAAAAATTGAAACATTAAGAAATCAATTATTTTTATCTAATAAAAACAACAATAGATCTATGTATGAAATAATTTCAATCAGTGAATCAAAACTAAAATTACAAGAAGGTTTGTTGGATGTTCTAAGTCATAATAATGTTTTAAGAAGAGGATTTGCGCTTATTAAAAATAAGAAAAATAAAATTATTAGGAAATCAAAAGGTCTTAAGGAAAATGATGATTTGATTATCGAATTTTATAATGATGATAAAATTAGTACTAAAGTAACTAAAGAATAATGATGTAAGTATGGAAAAAGAAGCAAAGTTAATTTATGGGGATGGCACTTTTAAAATTGCTGAAAGTGGTACTTATGTAGTTTGTGCAAAAACTAAGAAAAGAATTCCAATTAATGAATTAAAATACTGGTCAGTTAAAAGACAAGAAGCTTATTTTGATGCCGAAAGCTCTCTGAAAGCTAAAATTGAAAGCAATTAATTGAATCTTTTATCCCATCTATTATGTAGCCAGAACCAATCTTCAGGTTTTTCTCTTATCTTTAATTCAAGAAATTGATTAATTTTATTTGTAAAATTTAACTCATCTTCTTTTAAATTACCTGTTTCTTCAACCTTAATTTCTGGTAAAAATTCTACCTCAAAATTTACATCTTTAATTCTTTTTACTGTTAAGGGAACAACGGGATACCCATACTTTAATGATAGGGCGGCAGGGGTAGAAGCTGTCATTGCTTTCATACTAAAAAAATTCGCACTAACTCCATTAGAGAGCTTTTGATCAACTAACATCGCTACACTCCCATTATTTTTTAAGAAATTTAGAATTTCTTTAATTCCGGTAGGGCCTTTCGAAAATTGATTATTAGTAATTATCTTTCTTTGTTTAATCATCCAGTTATTAAATAAAAAATTATTTGAATCCCTATAGACTGCTGCTACATTTTTACTTTTTCTTAATATTGCTATTGGAATTATTTCCCAATTAGCGAGATGACCAGAAACAAAGATAACTCCTTTATTTTTATACTCTTCAAGTATTTCTTGTCCTTTTATCGATATTCTATCTTCTGTTTCTAAAAGGGTGCCTAAGTTGAAGAATTCAGCAGAAGTTCTTCCTAGGTTATTCCACATCTTTTTTATAATTTCTTTACGCTCTAAATCGTTTAATTCTTCCATGGCTTTTTTTAAATTATCATTTGCTCTTTTTGATATACCAAGAAAAGGACCTATAGATTGGGCTATATATCCATAAATTTTAGAACTTTTATCAATTTTTAGAAATTTGCATAATATGTATGAAGACAAAACAAATTGCATTTCAAATAGATATCTTATGGTTTTTCTTATTAACATATATTTGTTATAACATATTTTTAACTCTAACTTCCTTTATTGTTTTGGAGATATATATGTCTGAACCATTAGAAAATGAAATTGATGAAGAACTAAGAAGAAAGCAACTTAAATCCCTATGGGATAGGTTTGGTTTATACCTTATTTCTATAATTGTAATAATTATCTTATCATTTGGAGGTTATGAGTTTTCTAATTATTTAGCTAGAAATTCTTCTGAATCTGCTTCTGATTTCTATCAAAAAGCTTTGGAAGCTAATTCTGATTCTAGAGAAGAAGAGGCAAAGGAAATTTTTAATTCATTAGTTAATGAAAAAAATGGCTATTCAGGCCTATCGTTATTTAATTTAGCCAATATTTCTTATGATAATGGTCAAATCGATGATGCCTTAGATTATCTTGTTCAAGCTTCAGAAAATAATAAATTATCAAAAAAGGTAAGAAATTTTGCTATCTTAAGGTCAGGATATATAATGCTTGAAAATCATAAAATTACAGTATTAGAAGAAAATCTATCATCTTTGCTGGAAGGAGTTGGGCCTTTTTCATTTTATGCTAAGGAAATTGTCGCTTTGGCATATTTTAGGGATAATAATTATTTGGAGTCTTCAAAAAAATTTAATGAAATAGCTAATGATGCTTCATCACCTAAAAGTATTTCCTCTAGAGCAAAAATTTTTGCTGACCAAATCTCTAGCTATAATAAGAGTAAATAAAATGTATAGATCATTACTTATTATATTAATTATTCCTTTATTGATTTCTTGTGAATCTTCAAACGGTCTTTTTGGCGGAAAAGATATCGATAAGGATAGAATTAAAGGGGATAGAATATCTATTCTTAATTTAAGAAAAAATCTTACTTCTGATCCTCAAACTTTACAAAGCAATATAGCACTTCCAAAATCATACAATAACTCCAGCTGGTCTTATCCAGGAGGTTCATTAGATAACGCATTGCAAAATATATCAGGTCCAAATTCTTTAAATAAAAATTGGAGTTTAAAATTAGGATCTGGTTCAACTAAAACAGCATATTTAATTTCTATGCCCATTATCGCAGATGGAAAAATATTTTCATTATCTTCTGATGCTAGAGTCAATGTTTTTGATTTAAATAAAAGAAAGAAAATATGGAATAAAAACTTAACTATTAAGAAAGAGAATAAAAAAGAAGGATTTGGGGGAGGTTTATCTTATTCTGAAGGAGTAGTTTATGTATCCACTGGATTCGGTAATGTTTATGCTTTTAATGCTGATTCAGGTGTTAATTTATGGGAAAGAAATCTACGTATACCTATTAGATCTTCGCCAATAGTTTATGAAAATTTTGTTTTTGTAATGACTCATGACAATCAACTTTTTGCAATTGATAAAGAATCCGGTGAGGTTATGTGGACACATAGAGGAATTATTGAATCTGCTACAATCTTATCATCAACATCAATTGCCGCTAAAGACGGTTTAATCTTTGTTCCATACTCATCCGGTGAGATATATGCAATTAGACCATTAAATGGATCAGTTATTTGGAATGATTCACTGTCTCGGACTGGATCATCAACTTCACTTTCAGAAATAAATTCTATAACTGCTAGACCAATAATTGATGATGGTAAATTAATTAGCGTAAGTCATGCAGGAAGAATGGTTGCGATAGACATTTCAACTGGCGAGAGAGTTTGGACTATGGATATGTCTAGCACTGAGACACCTTGGATTTCTGGTGATTGGCTATTCGTTTTAACTACAAATGCTGAATTAGTGTGTATTTCTAAACGCTCAGGAAAAATAAGATGGGTTACTCAACTAAAAATGTATAAGAATGAAGAAAAGAAGAAAAACCCTATACAATGGAGCGGGCCTGTAATGGTATCTGGCAAACTTCTTTCAATTTCTTCTGACGGGAAAGCTATATGGGCATCACCCTCTGATGGTGAGTTAATTAAAACTGAGAAAATTTCTGGATCAAGTTATTTGCCTCCTATAATAGTAGACGAAACAATTTATATTTTGAACGATAACGGGGATCTAACAGCTTATAAATAAGCTAAGGTTTAAATTTCGTGACTAAAACAATAGCAATTATTGGAAGGCCTAATGTAGGTAAATCTACTCTATTTAATAGGTTGATAGAGAAGAGAATAGCTATTGTAGCCGATGAACCTGGAGTAACGAGAGACTTTATAATTGAAGGCTATGAGGATAAAGGAATTAATTTTAATCTAATTGATACAGCTGGAATTTATGAATCTAATAAAAAAAAATTATCTAAAGTTTTAAAAGAAACATCTAAATCGGCAATAGAAAGATCAGATATTTTAATTTTTCTTTTGGATGCTAGAGAAGGTATTACATCTGATGATTTATATCTCTCCAAACTTTTAAGAAAAAGTGGAAAGGAAATTATTTTGGTTGCTAATAAATGCGAAACACCCAAACAGGACAATGAAGCGCTAGAATTACACTCATTAGGATTTGGCGACCCAATTCCTATTTCTGCCGAACATAATAGAGGTATCAGTGATCTAAAATCAGAAATTTATAAGTTTGGAAAAAAAGTCGAATTTGATTTTAAAGAAGAGGTAAACGATTCATTTGTTCAAAAAATTTCTATTTTAGGTCGTCCAAACTCAGGAAAATCAACTTTAACTAATTTCCTTATTCAAGAGCGCCGACAACTAGTAGGAGAAGAATCAGGACTTACACGTGATGTAATATCACTAAATTTTAAATGGTTAAATAAAGATTATATTATAATTGATACTCCTGGTTTACGAAAAAAATCTAAAATTGATGATAAAATTGAAAAAAAATCTACTAAAAATAGTTTAAAATCAGTTGAAAATTCTGATGTTTCAATATTAATGGTCGACGCATTACTTGGTTTTGATAAGCAAGATCTTAATATTGCCAACTTTATAGAGGATAAAGGTAAACCATTTATTATTGCTATTAATAAGTGGGATTTAATTAAAAATAAGAAAAGTAAAAAAATTGAAATTATTGAAAAAATTAATAATTCATTATCTCAATTTAGAGAAGTTAAAGCGGTCTTTATTTCTTCAAATACAGGAAAAGGTTTGGATGAGCTCATTATGAAGGTTAATGAGGTAATTGATGTAAGTAAATTATCTATATCAACGAATAACCTAAATTCCTTTTTAGAAGAGGTTATATCCTCTCATACTCATCCAAATATTAATGGTAGAGCATTAAGATTTAAATATATAACTCAAGTTAGAAACAGTCCTTTAACATTCATTATATTTTCTAATAGACCTAGTGTAATTTTAGATTCTTACAAAAGATATATAAGTAATAATTTAAGAAAAGAGTTTGGGCTAGAGGGCGTTCCAATAATAATTATGTATAGAAAAAGTGAAAATCCTTATCATAATAAGAATTAGATTATTTGGTTTACTTTACCAAAATTAATTTTTTTATTTATAAACCCCTTGATAATTTTTTTAGCAATTATTTTTGGGTTTTCAAATTCTGAATTATTTGCTCCAGGAATAATTTTTTTTCTTAAGGATGTATCCATTTTTGGTGGGTAAGAGCTATATACTCCAATTTTATGGATGGAGACTTCTTTAGCCCATATAGCTATTAATTTATCTAAACCCGCTTTACTGACCGAATATGGAATATGAAAAGGTTTATTATCTTTTGTTTCTTTGTCTAAAATAAATAAGGCCTTTCCATTTTTGGATAATTTAAGCAAATACTCAAAAGATCTTATAAGTCTATAATTAGTGGTTAAATTTGTTTTAAGAGTTTTTTCCCAAATATCTGGTTTTAAATGAGAAATAGGCGTTAATTCATTTGTTATAGCCGCATTAGATATTAAAAAATCTAATTTTTTCCATTTTTTATTTACTTCAAAACCTAAGTTATCAATTGCATCAGAATTATTTAAATCAAGAGGTACAATAGTAGAATTAGCACCTATTTTTTTTATTTCATCATACAGCTCCTCTAGTGCTCCTACAGTTCTAGAAACAAGAATTGTTTCAATACCTTTTTTAGCTAATTCTAATGATAGAAATTTTCCTAGACCCCTGGATGCGCCTGTAATAAGTGCAACTTCGTTTATGAGTTCTTCCTTCATAAATTAAAATTGACTTTCATTTTCAGACAATAATGATAATTGTTCTTGAACTTTCTCGCTTTCGTAATCGTTTAGTGGAGTAGGATAATCACCTGTAAAACAATGATCTGTATATTCGGGATTTTTTTCATTCCTTCCATTTTTATATCCCATGGCTTTATATAGGCCATCAAGCGAAAGAAAACCAAGACTATCTGCGCCAATATAACTACACATTTCCTTTAAATCTTTGTTAGACGCAAGTAACTGTTCAGTTTCTGGTGTATCAATTCCATAGAAATCAGGGAATTTAATTGGCGGACAACCGATTCTCATATGAATTTCCGCTGCACCAGCCTCTCTCATAAGTTCAACAATTTTTACAGATGTAGTTCCTCTAACAATACTATCATCAATTAAAACAACCTTTTTACCCTTAATTGAGCCTCTATCTGGATTGTGTTTCAATTTAACTGAAGATTGTCTATTGGATTGAGTAGGTAAAATAAATGTTCTTCCAACATAATGATTTCTAATTATAGAAAGCTCAAAAGGTATTCCAGATGATTCCGAATAACCAAGTGCTGCAGGTACGCCAGAATCAGGAACTGGAACAACTATATCAGCATGAGCAGGCGACTCTTTGGCAAGTTCTTTTCCAAAAGATTTTCTACACTCGTAAACTGATTTACCATCTAGAATAGAATCGGGTCTAGAAAAGTAAATATATTCAAAAATACAAGGTCTAGATCTAGAGTTTGGGAAAGGTTTAATACTTTCTTCACCGTCTTCAGTTATAACGACAATTTCTCCTGGTTCAATCTCTCTAATAAATTTTGCTCCAATTATGTCTAATGCACAAGTCTCAGAAGCAAGAATTCTTGCACCATCTAATTCGCCCATTACAAGAGGCCTTATTCCGAATGGATCACGTGCTCCTATTAGTTTTTTATTAGTTAAAACAACAAGACTCCATGCGCCAGATATTTTTAATAATGCATCAACTAAACGATTTAATGTTCTATCAGCATCTGATCTCGCTACAAGTTGTAAGATTGTTTCAGTGTCTGATGTAGATTGAAAAATTGAACCTTTTTTTATCAATTCATCCCTTAAAGATAGTGCATTTGTGATATTCCCATTATGTGCTATTGCAAACCCTCCGCCCCATAAATCTGCGAAAAAAGGCTGAATATTTCTTTGAATTGTTGCTCCTGTTGTAGAGTACCTATTATGCCCAACTGCACTCTTACCTTTCAATCTTTTCATTGTGGATTGATTTGTAAAATTATCACTGACAAGACCTGGGTGTCTTTCAGATATAAATTTACCTCCATCAAATGTAACTATTCCTGCTGCCTCTTGACCTCTATGTTGTAATGCATGAAGCCCCAAGGCTGTTAGAGCCGCAGCATCTTCATGTCCGTATACTCCAAAAACACCACATTCTTCATGAAGTTTATCGTCACCAAGAGGTATATTATTCATCAATTTGATCCGTTTTATTTATACTATCAGCTTTTTCTGATTCTATTAATGTATCAATATTAAAGAAATCGAAATTTTTAGTTATTACTAATGATATATCTTCAATAAAAGGAAGTAATTTTGAATTTTTAGTTATTTCTGGAAAAGCATCTTTTTCATTTGGGAGCAATGTATAAATATATAATATACAAGCAAGTGCAATAATTCTTAAAATTCCAAAAATAAAACCTAATACTTTATCTAGGTAACCAATTGAAGAAGATTTAAATATTTTCAATATTGGAATTGATATTATTCTCCAAATTAAGAGAGTTATAATAAATATTAAAGATATTGCTATTATATCTCTTAAGGAATCATTATTTATTATTTTCTCTAATGGAATAGAAATAAGTGGCATAAATATTTTTATATTGATGAATGCAGCTACCCAGCCTAATAGCGCTAAAAATTCTTTAAAAAAGCCCTGAAATAAAGCTAAAGATCCCGAAATTA
>Ga0208764_10001146_pt1 | contig 17288 bp, 18 predicted proteins | sample ETNtaG_18_FD_185762 | JGI IMG/M metagenome (GOLD analysis project Ga0208764, IMG submission 185762) | Marine microbial and viral communities from oxygen minimum zone, Eastern Pacific Ocean - ETNP201302SV91 (SPAdes) (version 2) | ecosystem: Environmental > Aquatic > Marine > Oceanic ... | reverse complement strand
CAGTTAATCCAAATTCAACAAAAGAAATTTCAGAAAAAGTTATTGCAACAGGCACAGATTATTTAGAAATTCCTGTCATGGGAGGACCAAATGTTGCAATTGATGGAAAATTAGTTTTAATGGCATCTGGAGAAAAAGAAATTTTTGAAAAATTTAAACAGGTTTTTGATTCAATAGCAGAGCAATCATTTTACTTGGGAAATACAGGTACAGCACATTCAATAAAACTTGCAATGAATTTACAAATCTCAATGCTTGCATTATCGCTTTCAGAAGGAATTACATTAACGAAAAAGGCAGGCTTTGATCCTGAAATATTTTTGAAAATTTTGAATTCAACTTATTTCAAAACAGGCATGAGTGAGGGTAAAGCATACAAAATGATCAAAGAAAGTTATGAACCAACATTTACACTTGCAAATTTAAAAAAAGATCTAGATACAATAAATGATGCAGCAGAATCATGTAATGCAGAATTACCAATGGCAAAACTCGCAAGAAAAATTTATTCAGATGCAAAAGATGCAGGCTTTGGAGATATAGATTATACAGGAATTATAGCATACATTAAGAAATTATCAGAAAAATAACTATTGTTGGTTTTCTAAAGAAGATAGCAATCTTTTATCCTTGTATTTTATGACATGTGAAACACCATGTTTTGGAAATACACCATAAATTAGACGTGCCTTTTCTACAACAGAATCTTTGAGTGAAACCATGATGAATTGACTACCTTCAGATCTCTCTTTAATTATATTAGATAATTTTTCTGCATTTGGAGCATCAAGATGTGCATCAACCTCATCAAACATGTAAAATGGAGACGGATTGAGTTTTTGAAGTGCCAATACAAATACAGTTGCAGCAAGAGTTTTTTCACCACCACTGATTGATGTAGATTCCCTTTTTGGTTTTCCAGGGAATTGAATTAAGTAATTTAATCCAGAATTAAATATATCATCTTCATTTTCAAGTTCTAACCAAGCACTTCCACCCGTCATCTTTGAGAATGCATCTTTTACTTGTGTGTCAACAACATCAAATGCATCAAGGAATGTCTGTCTCTTGTCTTTTTCTACAGATTCGATAAATGCAACAATTGTATTACGCTCTTTTTCAAGCATATTCTTTTTAGATGATGATGATTTGTAGCCATTAGAAATTTCAACATATTGTAAAGGTGCACCTGCATTTAGAGAATTCTTTATACGATTTTGTTCAGATTCAAGAGATGTAATGGTAGACTCTACATCAAATACTTCAATTGTAATATCAAATCCATATGTAGCAAGAAGTGATGTTATTTTAGATTCTTTTTGACGAAGATCAGTAAGATCACGGTTCAATGCATCAGTATTTCTTTCACGTAAACCGATTTCTTTTGTTGAATCACGTTCCTTAGAGTTTAAACTCTCAAGACTATTATCAAATTCAGTCATTTTTTCTACAGATGTACCAGAAGTTGAAATAAGATTTTGTTCTTCATCACGTAATTTGATTAATTCAGATTCAGATGTTTCTTTATCTTTTGTTGCACGACGCATATCAACTTCTAAATGATACTTTTCTTGATTCATTGATGAACATGTCTGCTGAAGATTTTTCTTTTCACCAGAAATTTTTGTATCATGAGCCATTAATTCAGCAAGATGTTGTTGTTTTTGTTTGAGTTCACTTTGAATTGGTGCTAATTTTTTATCTTGTTCAACTATTGCTTCATTTACAAGTGTAAGTTCATTTGCAATTCTATCCATTTGAGGTTCTGCATAATTATCCCTAACAAGTTTGATTTGAGATTCTAAAGATTCTAAATGTGATTTGCGATTAATTAATTCTCGTGAAATTCTTTCTTGTGTTCTTTTTAATTGATTAATTCTTGATTCAAAGGTTTTTTTGTTATTGGATGTTTGAGATATTTGAGATTTTAATGCGGAAAGACTGTTTGTAGTAGTATTCATCCCAACTTCAGATAAAGACAATCTTTTTTCATAATTTTTTATTAATAATTCTAGTTTTTTTGCACGATTTTTCTTTTTAGTTACTGTTTGTCTTAGTGCAGAAATCATTTGTTGAAGACCCTCAACAGAATCACTCATGTTAATAATTTTGGTTAATTTTGAGATTTTTGAGTTATTATCAATTACGACCGACGTTGTTTTAGCCTCAAAATATTCACCAGATACAGTAATTGTTTTGAAACCTGATTTTGATAACTCTATTGCAATATTACGTGATTCAACTAATACCACATTTCCAAAGAGGAAATTTTTGAGTGAAGAGAATTTTTCATCACATTTTACATAATCAGATAATACGCCTAAAACGCCATTTTGTTTTGGAGAATCAATTTTCACTTCAGGTATGGACTCCAATGGGATGATTTTGAGTTTTGGTAATTTTTTATCTGTGACAAATTCTGCAAGTGAAATTAGAGATTCAAAATCTTTTACAACTACTGCTTTAATCCAATTTGAACAAACTGCAAGTGATGCACGTTCATATTTTTTATCCCAAGAAAGTATTTCATAAACTAAACCCTCTATACCAAAATCTTGTGTACTGTGTTTTAGTTTTGATATTGAATAGTCTTCATGCATTATTCCTTTAGCAAATTTTATTTTTGTTTCATATTTGTTTGCACCTTTAGATGACGCATCTATTAATTCAGATAGTTCATGTATGTCACTTTCAGATCTTGTTTTATCATCAGCAAATTTTTTTATCCGTAAATTAATTTCAGAGATAGAATGTTTATGATTTTCAATTATACGTTCAAGTTTAATTTTTTGTTTGTCTAAAATTTCAAGACTTTGTACAATAGCATCAAACTTTTCTTGGTTAGATGAAAGTTTTTCATTTCCATTTGTAGAACCCGATTCAAATTCACCAACTCCTAATTTTGTTGCAGTTATTTTATCAGTTAATCGCTGAATTTTTTGATCAACATCGCGTTTTTGTGTTATCACTTGAGATTGTTTTCTTAACGCTTCAGTTTTTTGAATTCGGAGAGTTTTTGTTTTTTCATCAAAGGATTTTTCGGTTTCACGGAGAGTGTTTATTTTATTTTTAAAATAAGAAAGTTGTGATTCAGAAAATGCTTTTTGTATTTGTAAACTTTCAAGATTTATTTTATGATTAGGGAGATTTTTATCAATTTCAGTTAAACGATTGGTATTTGTTTTGATTAAACTATCAGCCTCATCAAATTTTCGTCTTTCATAACTTAATTTCGTCTCTATTTCAGATTTTGATTTATTGTATGCATTAACTTCATCCATAAATTTAGTTTTTTGAGATCTTATCTCAGATGCATCTTTTCGTATAGAAGCACGTTCTTCTTCTAGATGTTTAATTTCAGAATTTAATGAATTCAAGGTTTTATCTTTAGATGTTTTTTCAGATTGAATAGTTTTCAGATTTGTCGCAGCCGATATTGCACGATAACGATTTAATTCGCGTTCAAGAAGATCATATCGAAGTTTTTTATTTCGTTCTTCTTCTAATTCATCAATTCTTTTCTTTACTTCCCCCATCTTAGCCATTGCAATTTCGAGTTTATGATCAGCATCAGTCAATTGTTTTTCTGCTTCTTTTTTCTTTTCGTCAAAGGCAGACAGGCCAATCAAATCCTCTATGACAATTCTTTTTTCCTCAGAGGTCATTTCTGAAATTCTGGTAACAGTACCCTGCTGTACATTGTTAATTTGGTTTAAACCTGCATTTGCAATTTCCATAAGATCAAGGACTTTTGAACGTTGAACCTTCTTTTTATTAAGATAATAGATGTTGTCACCTTTGTCGCTCATTTCTCTTGTAATTGTAACAATATCAGAATCAACAGGAATTTTTCTATCTAGATTATCAAAATGAACACTTGTTCTTGCCATTTTAGGACCACGTCTAGCTGCACCTTCAACATCATGCATAAGACCTCGTAGATTTGGAGCACGCATTACTTTAGGTCTATTTTCACCAAGTGCGAAAGTGATTGCATCTAAAATGTTACTTTTACCAGATCCATTTGGGCCAGAAATAGATACCAATCCAGGTTCAAAATCTACGATAGTGTTTTTGAATCCAAATGATTTGAAACCAAAGATCTCAACTTTTTTTACATGAACCAATACAGATTATGGTATTTTGAATTGCATAATTAACGCGAACAAGTAATGTTGACTTTGGAAACAAACTTTGTAATGCTACGAGGTATGTTGTAGAGGTTATTCGTCCTTCACAAATGCTTCAATTTTGTTTTTTGCAACAGGATCAGTCATTTGTTCTATTGGATGTTTCATTAGATATGCAGATGCAGGAATAATTGGACCGCCCATGCCTCGATCGAGAGCAATTTTTGCAAGACGTATAGCATCAATAACTATTCCTGCAGAATTTGCCTTGTCATCAACCTCCAAACGAACTTCCATATTATATGGAATATTTGCCCATTGTTTACCTTCAATTCTCATGAACATGAGTTTTGTATTTCCTAGAAATGGAATAAAGTCTGAAGGACCTACATAGATATCATCATCATCTAATCTCTCGGATAATTGACTTTGAACACTCTCAGTTTTTGATATTCTTTTACTAACAAGGCGTTCTTGTTCCTTCATGTTTAGGAAGTCGGTGTTTCCGCCGACGTTAATTTGGTATGTTTTTTCTATTTTTGTTCCACGTTCATCACATAGTCGTGCTAGAGTTCTGTGGACAATTGTTGCACCAACTTGTCCTTTAATATCATCACCAATAATTGGGATGTTTTTATCGGTAAACTTCTGTGCCCATTCTTTATCAGATGCAATGAATGCAGGCATGCAATTAACAAATGCAGTGTTTGTATCCAGACATATTTGAGCCCAAAATTGAGTTGCCTTTTCTGAGCCTACAGGAAGATATGATACTATGATTTCAGTTCCAGTTTCTTCTAAGATTTTGATTATTTCTTCACGTAGTTCAGATTCAGATTTTCCACTTTCAATAGGTTTTACTTTGTTTTCAACCCATATACCAACACCATCAAGGGCAGGACTCTCATAGACATTTCCATTTGCTTTAGGCATGTCATTTTTATCAATCCAGTTTACCATATTTGGCGACTCATAGATGGCATCATTGATTGGTTTTCCAACCTTATTTGCGCCAACATCAAATCCAGCAACAAAATCAATATCATGAATAGTATAATCACGTAAATTCTCATGAATTATTCCAGTAACCTTTTGAGAAGGATTTTTTGAATAATATTCAATTCCCTGTATGAGACCAGAAAAACAGTTTCCTAATCCAACTAAGGCAACTTTGATTTTTTCAGTCATTCGTCAAATTGTGAATTACTTACAGTTTAAAGTTTTCCCAGATAGGCAAATTATTTTACAGGTGTTATATGGAGTATAGTATGGCTAAGGATATAGAAATCAAAGAAATTGTTCCTATAAATTTGGAAGGTGGCACACTGGTCAACGGATTCCCATCATCTGGAATTACAAGTGCAATAGCAACAGAATCTTTGATCAATACATCTAATTTTGAATTACAAGCAAATGTCGATTCAGATAAGTTTCCACCCATCAGTATTATAAAAAATGGTATGCCAGGTTATGCAACTAAAATATTTGTAAATAAAGATCTTAAAGTCGGGATATTTTCATCATATCTTACTCTAGACGTTACAATGCACAGAACTGCTGCAAGAATGATGTTAGATTGGGCAGAAGAAAAAAAATGTTCAACAATAGTTAGTAGTATTACAGTCAAAGGATCAAACGAACTTGAAGTATTTGGAGTTGCATCAACAGGTAATGCAAGAGGAAAACTTGTAGAAAATGGAATTAAAATGATAGATCATGCAACAATTCCAGGAATATCAGGCGTACTATTGAATGAGGGAGCAGCGCGAGGTTTAGACGTAATTGTATTGTTAGTTAGTTCAAACAAAGAAATTCCAGACTTTAAGGCCACATCGAATTTGTGTGAAACATTTTCTAAAATCATTCCAGGAATGTCTTGTAATTTGACAAAATTAGAAAATGAATCAAAAATTATTGAAGAACAATTACAACAAGCAACTCAAAATACAAAAGATTTAGGCGACCATATCTATCGTTAATATCTACAATAGATTCAATTCAACATGCAAGAGATAATTGGTTTTTTAGGATTAGTCATAGTAATTTCTGCATCAGGCGTTATGTCACCAGGTCCATTATTTGCAGCAAATGTAATGTACGGATTACGTGAAGGAAGAATTTCAGGAATAAAAATTGCCGTAGGACATACAATTGTAGAATTTCCATTAATAGTATTATTGGGAGTAGGATTTTTTTCTATAGAAAGTGTTCCTGAAATTAGAACTATGATTACAGTTCTAGGTGCAGCAGGATTGTTTGTATTTGCATTTTTACAAATTAGAACAGTGACAAAACAGGAATTTAGTTTAGAAACAAAATCAGGTCAAGGACCATTTGTAGCAGGAATTCTTCTCAGTGCATTAAATCCATTTTTTATTATCTGGTGGTTAACGATTGGTTTAGTATTAATTTCAGAATCAATACAAATTTTTGGAATTTTTGGAATTATTGTTTTATTCATATTTCATATTTGGATGGATTATGCATGGCTATTCACTATTGCAACTTTTTCTTCAAAAGCAAAAAATTATCTCTCGAAAAGAAATTTCAAGATTATAATTATTGGATTGAGTGTAGTGCTAATCTATTTTGGAATAGAATTTTTATTAAAATTATAATTATTTTGAGATATCAATCTCAATGGTAGAAACATTACGTGTTTTTCCATCACGAGATTCTAATGCATCAGAAGATATTCTCACATCAGATATTCTATAACCAATAGAATGCATACGTTTCATAATGAATTGAGATACATCTACAGCTTGAGTAATACGTTGACCTCTTGCCTTTATTGTAACAGTAGGTAAAGTCGATAATTGAGTTAATGTGGAATTGACATATGTTACCAAAGGTTTTACTCCTACCAAAATTAATTTTCGTGTAGGTTTTTCATTTGGACTAAATGGTTTTTTTTCAGATTTTGTTTCTGGTTCTGGTGTACTAGCAGGTTCTGGTGTACTAGCAGGTTCTGGTGTACTAGCAGGTTCTGGTGTACTAGCAGGTTCTGGTGTACTAGCAGGTTCTGGTGTACTAGCAGGTTCTGGTGTACTAGCAGGTTCTGGTGTACTAGCAGGTTCTGGTGTACTAGCAGGTTCTGGTGTACTAGCAGGTTCTGGTGTACTAGCAGGTTTTTTTGAATCTTCCAGTATCTCATCAAGAATATCAGATGCGTCAGAATTTGAACTCATTAATACATTAAAACAAGTTTATTGTTTTTTAAGCTTCTCTTTTTCAATGTAGGATTCAAGTATAGAATGTATATCTTCATCTTTTGAAGATTTGATTTTTTCTACTATTTCTTTTTCTTCAATTTCAAAACAATTTAGAAATTCTTGATGATCCTTGAAAACTAGAATGACTTTATCTTTGAAAATACAATGATAAAATTTCTCATTTTCCATGAGTTCAGGTTTTACCTTAACTCCATCATCATTAACTTCTATTGCAGAATCCATCATAGATTTTGATTGAGATTCAGATATAAAATTACGTAATTGTAATAAGAATTGAATTCTAAAACATACCATGGAAAAACGAATTGTATTTCATATCGATTTTGACTATTTTTATGCACAATGTGAAGAGATTAGGAATCCTAAGATCAAGAGTAAATGTGTCGCAGTATGTATTTTTTCTGATAGAGGAGGAGATAGTGGTGCAATAGCTACTGCAAATTACAACGCAAGAAAATTTGGAGTTAAATCGGGCATACCAATCATGCTTGCAAAAAATAAATTAAAAGAACAAGATGCAGTATTCTTACCAGCTGATTTTGATTATTACTCAGACATGTCATCAAAAGCAATGGAAATAATTGAAAAATATGCAGATGTGTTTGAATATGTTGGAAGAGATGAAGCCTATTTAGATGTCACACAGAAAACTGAAATGAATATTCATAATGCAGAACATTTAGCACAGCAATTAAAAAATGAAATTAGAAACAGTCTAAAACTTACATGTTCTATTGGAATAAGTCCAAACAAATTACTTTCAAAAATTGCTTCAGATTTTAAAAAACCAGATGGATTAACAACAGTAAAGCCTGAGCAAGTAGAAGAATTTTTGTCATCATTAAAAATTAGAGAGATTCCAGGAATTGGGAAAAAAACAGAGGATGTTTTTACACAAATGAACATCCATACAATAGAAGAATTAAGGAAAATTGATGTTTTTGATTTGAATAAAATGTTTGGAAGAAAAACTGGAACATATATTTTCAATTCTGCCAAAGGAATCGATGGAGAAACTGTAAGACCACGCCCGCCAACAATACAATTTAGCAAGATTGTAACTTTAAAGAAAAATTCCAAAGAGTTCGAATTTTTACGTGAAAATGTAGAAGAATTATGCGTTCGTTTGAATAAACTTGCAATAGAAAATAGCAAAATGTATCGTTCAATTGGAATTCAATTTGTTAATGAGGATTTATCATCTAAAACTAAATCAAGAATGATGAAAAATCCAGGGAATAATCTTGTTGAATTTAAAAAAATTGCATTTCAATTATTAGAAGAAGCACTTGTAGAACAAGAAATGTTAGTAAGAAGAATTGGAGTTAGAATTTCAGAATTTTCTGATATGGAAGGACAAAGCGATATTACAAGTTATTTTTAGATTGTTTTTCAGAGTCTAATCTTTTAAGACGCTTTGTTTCAACCGCTGTGACTACCAATAAGAAGATGAATAGCCATGGAAGGAACATAATTTCGCCTGCAACAGAATGAAATTCTTCCCATGCTTCAGGATCAGTTGTGACCTTTAATGCGTAAACAGATAATGAGAAAATTCTAATCATGTTTACAAATATTGTTCCAAGAATTCCTAAAATAAAATATATTATTTTACGATTTCGTGGAATTCTCATTTTTATGAGAAATGCCATCATTACAAGAGAATAGATGATAATACTGTGAACTCCAGCTGATGGCCAAAATACCTGTAAAGCAAATGGACCAAAATCACCATTCAAGAACATGAGATTATCACGTGCAGTTGCAACGCCAAGATCAAGTACTGTTATGACCCAAACATTTGCTTGTACAAAGTATGGTACAATGTATTGAAGTGGACCAAGTGTATCGTAAGGAAAAAAAGAATCTAAAGCAAGAATGATTGCATTACCAGCTAGAAAAATTGGACCAGCAGGACCAATTCTAATCCATTGTCTTCCAAATAAAATTGCAAGTGATGCAGTAACAAAGATTGCCATAACAGCATAATCAAATAACCATGGCCATGAATATTCTAAGACTCCAAAAACATCAACTAAGCTCATTATGTAATCATGTACACCAAATTCAAGTGAAACGTAATAGGCGATTGTAAATGCGACTAGAGGTATACAATAAAAGAAACGTCTTTTTGGTATGACAAGTTTTAGGCCAATTAGTTCAGCTGCAAGAAATGCACCTGCAAATAAGAATCCTCCACGACCCTGATTCCAACTCAAACTAAAGCTATCAGGATAGATAGCTATTGTAAAGAAGATTGGAGATAAAACAAGTAAAATTGCAAATATTATAGATTTATTTTCCATTCAGTGGTTTTTAATTTCCCGTCAATAAATATCCAAATATTCAAAAGAAATCAGATATTGCAGATTGTTTGAGGAGATTGAGCATATTTCCATGAAGTAGCCATTCATTCTTGCTAATACTCATCTTCTTAGTTGCAAGTTCAATTGCCTCATCTAGAGAATGAGTTTCCTGTGGAGATGTTTTCATTGCCTGACGAATACCTTCACGTACTTGCCACACACCAACAGGCACCGCATATTCAGGTTGAATTTCTCTAAATATCATCACACCAGATTGCTTCTGAATTTTTTCTAAATATTCAGTAACTGCAAGTTTTCCTGCAAAATAGGCACCAGCTATTGCCGGATCATGATCAATTCCTTGCGAGTTTTCAAAATCATTTCCAAAACCAATTGAACCGTTACTATGCCAAGCCTCTTGCATTTCAAAAATCCACCTATGTGGAAAAAGTATTACAGAAAATAAATTTCCTAAATGATTAAAGTAAAAAACATTGAAACTATCAATAACAGAGTATTCGAGAATTTTTGTCATTAAATTATTTGAGATGATTTGATCAGTAGCAGTGATACTCCATTTCGTTGGAACGAGTTTTCTATTTTTCCCAAACATTCCAATACTGAAACATTTTTGAATTTTTGATAACTCAATACCAGAATTGTACAGAGTCATTACAGCATCTTCTGCTTTCAAATCGTTATCATAATATGCATTTTCTATTGGTTTTATTGCAGAGTTTGGAGAAAATTTTGCAGACTTTATTTCACCTATAGGACCAAACGGAGCGTTTTGTTCATCAACAAATGCATGAGGTGTAGGACGTTTAACAAATTTCATTTCTGAATCAATTGAGCCAGACGACATTGCCAATTCTTGAAGATTTTCAATAAATCTACCTTCGGTTTGATCAATACCAGTTTTTTGAACTCCACGAACAAGATTCAATCTATAATTAATAATCTCTTCAAGATTTTTTCCTAACCAACGTTCAGGAGAATCAAGAAGAGTTGTATCTCCATGAATCGGAGGTAGCATTGGTCCAATACCTACTTTCGGATATCCATATGAACCGACAAAAACAGATGGAGGACTTGAACCACTAATTTCATCAGAAGAAAAAACATTTGCAAATTTTGATAAATACTCATGCCAGTTCTGTTCTATTCCTTTTCTAATGTCAGAACCACTTTGCGACATGATTTCTTATAAAAAAAATGAATAATAAGTAATCCACTTGTCAAAAAATTGACGTGGAGTAAATTTCATTTAAAATTTTTAAAAATATAGAAAGTTCTTTCTATTATTGATCGTCTGTCTCATCTAATTCATCAGCATCATATGCTCGTTTGGATGGACGAGTTGGAACAAAGAATCTTGACATATCAAGGTATTACAATTTTTAAAGTAATTTTAGTGGGTTGTAAAAAATTGTCTTTTTACACTAACAAAATTGAACAAAATTAGAATTCAACTTTACACTCATGTGAAAGAGACTTTGTTGTTACAAAAATCACAATTATGAGTATTCCAATAGATGCTAATCTAATTGGAATTTCATAAAGTGTCAAAAATGAGCTTGCTATACTTCCAGCTGTTCCAAATGTGGCAATAACTGAAAATGCAATTGGACCGCATGAACATGCACCTGCAGATGCACCAATGATAGTTCCAATAATACTTGACCCCATTTTTTTAGTTTCTTTGATTAATTTAACACGAAAGATATTCATCGATACTGCAATAGATGAGAACAATGATAATATTACAATTAAAGAAAAACTTAGTGCAGTTTCAGGATATATAGAAAATACTAAAAATGGTTCAAGAAATAGAAATTCTGAAATTATAATTAATGGTACAAATAGTAAGAAAAAAATTCCAATTGCTATTAAGATGTAAGATGGATTTGAATAAACAGTTCCAAAATTATTTTTCATTTAGAGTAATGAATCAATTATATTTTCAAATGTAGAATATGGATGTGCACCTACAATTCTCTGTGCCTCTCCAGATACTGAATTTATAATCATAAATGTAGGAGTACTCTTTGCTCCAAATTCAGTAACAGCAACTTGTTTGTTATAATTAACTCTAGAATAATGATCATCAGTGGTCATACACTTATCAAACTGTTCAATATCCAAACCTAAGTTAAATGCAATAGCTTGCAATCGGTTTGCATTTGCCCAACCACCATCTATTTCATCTTCTTGATATGTGAAAAGCATTGAATGGTATTCCCAGTATTTTCCTTGATCATCAGCACAATATGTTGCTTCAGAAGCAGGAGTTGAATCACTTCCTAAAAATGGCATATCCAGAAAAACAAGATTTACTTTTCCAGTTTCAATATAATTTTCAACTATTTGTGGTCGTGTTTCTTCAAACCAGAGTTTACACATATGACATTGATAATCACCAACTTCAACAATTGTTACAGTTGCATCTTTAGAACCTAATACAGGTGCTTGTTTTAGCTCAAGAGTTTGAAATTCATCTTCAGTGTTTGGAGCTCTTGAAGTTTCAAAGTCAGACATGTATGAGGATGCAAAGACAGTAACTATTGCAACCAATACTACAGCTGCACCTGCAACTGCAATTTTCTTTGTATCGACCATAAATGTTAACAGAGAAATTTAACTAAAAAACCTTGCATTGCCTCTAAAAGTGTATTATTTACGCCTAAACAAACTCATAATTTTTTGAGCGACAGAATCAATTGGGCATGAACTACATGAGACATCTGAATTTTCAGCCTCGATTTGAGTATCCACATCATTTTTCTTTTTTTCATCCATATCGTAATTAATCAAAAATAGGTTATAAACAATTTGACAGTTTTTTACAGTTATACTATTCACCATAGGAATCAATTAATTTCAAGCATGGGTTTATTAGACGATCGAATCGAGTGAGATTAGAAATAATGATGGATTAGGTTCGCTTTCTCTGTCATTGCTTTAGACAGAAAAAAAATGAACACATTTGATGAATTAAAAATAAATGAAGACATAATGAGATCCATTAAGGAACTCGGCTTTACCAAACCTTTTCCAATACAAGAACAAGCAATACCTGAACTTTTACAAGGAAATGATGTAATTGGTCAAGCACATACTGGAACAGGAAAGACAGCTACATTTGGAATACCAATGTTACAAAATATCATGCATGGAGGAGGAATTCAAGGACTAGTCATTGCTCCAACAAGAGAATTAGCAATGCAAATTACTGAAGAGATAAAGAAAGTTGGAAAGTATACTAAAATCAAAGTAGTAACTGTTTACGGAGGACAAGGAATTGGAATTCAATTAGATGCATTACGTAGAAAACCTGAGATAGTAGTTGCAACACCAGGAAGATTAATTGATCATTTGGATAATGGTTCAATCAGAACTGATGATATCAAACATGTCGTATTAGATGAAGCAGATGTAATGCTGGATATGGGATTCATAGAAGATATCGAATATGTATTACAAAAGGTTCCAGGAAATAGAATTACATCATTATTTTCAGCAACAATGCCGCCAGAAATTCTTAGACTTTCTGACAAATATCTAAACAACCCAAAAAATATTCTAATTGATTCAGATGATTTAAGTGGAGAAGGAATTGATCAGTCATTTTTAGTAATCAAAGATAGAGACAAACACAAGTACCTTACAGATTTTATTAATGAAAATAGAGGGCAAGTCATTGTATTTTGTTCAACAAAAATTCGAACAAGAAATGTTTCAAGAGATTTACAGAAATCCAGATACAAAGTAGTTGCAATTGAAGGAGACATGTCACAAAATAAACGTGAATATTCTATGATGAAATTTAGAAAAAATCAAGCAGACATATTGGTTGCAACAGATGTTGCAGCAAGAGGAATAGATGTTCCTAAAGTGGGACTGGTAGTAAACTATGATGTTCCAAATCAAGACATGGTGTATTTCCATAGAATTGGACGTACAGCAAGAGCAGGTGCAAAAGGAAGGGCAATTACACTAGTATCATACTCATCAATTGCAGATTGGAAATTTATTAAAAAACAAATCAAATCAGATTTGACAGATTTGAATAAAAAAATGGGTATCGAAGTTCGTATTCCAGATCCTCTAAAACGTGACGTTGGACGACGTATTGCACAACCAATGCGTTCAGGATATGGACGTAGACCAAGTTATGGTGGCAGAAACAGACCAAGTTATGGTGGAGGAGGAAGATCAAGTTATGGTGGAGGACGTAGTAGAGATGGTCCAGCAAGAGACCAATACAAGAGAAGAAGTAGTTCACGTTCATCATATGGAAGACAAAGTCGCGATAACAAAAAGAAATGGTAATTAACACTTAAAGACAAGGATTAGCTACAGAGTGTAAGAAAAAATGCATAAAGGATTTGTTTTATTAAATTGTGATTTGGGTGCTGAAGAGTATATTTTAGAAGAGTTGCAACAAGTGAATGAAATTAAAAATGCATATGTTACATTTGGTGCTTACGACATAATAGCAGAAATTGATGCTGAATCACAAGAAGACTTTGAAAAAACAGTTTCATTAAAGATTAGACAATTATCAAGAGTCGTAAGTACAATGACACTAAATGTCATAAAAGGCGAATGACACTTATACGAAAAAAAAAGTGAAATCGTGTTGGAACAAATTGAATATTCTGGTACTGTTTGGGCATTAAGTCACAATGATCCTGAACCATTAATTGAACACAGTATCAAAAAACTAGGAGATTATGGCGTGAAAAAAGAGGACATCAAAATAGTTGATGCACCAGACAATCCCGAAGTTGGTCAAGTGGTAGTAGAAATATGGCCACATGAACTAGTTATTGCCAGAATTAGAACAGTGAGAGGAGAATCTTTTATCAGCGGAACAGAACTCAACATAGAATTAAAATCTGATGAAGCAGGAAAATATATCGATTAGGAATTGAAAAAACGTAAAGCAAAGAAAAGTAAAAGTAAATTTCCAATTGTCATAGTAGGTTTAGTCATAATAGGAATCATTGTTTTCTACTTTTACTCAGCAGATCAGGCAAAAATTCGTGGATTTGCATTTGGAAATGAAATTCAAGCACTACAAGAAGAAATTCGAAATGAACAAGGACAGTTCATTTCAAGCATAGCAAAATGGAATGAAAATGCAATATCAAATGATGAAATGATTGGAATTGGTGAGAAACATCTTGAGACATTCAATGGATTATTGAACAAATATGATGAATTACAGCCGCCTGATGCATTTTCAAGATCTGTAAAACTGTTGAAATTATCTTTAGAATATCAGATTGAATCACATGAATATAGATTAGAATGGATAAAGACAGGAGATGAAACAGAATTAATTAGATCTCAAGAATTAACACAATTATCATTTGAAGCAGAACAGGCAGGATTGAAATCATTTAATGATGCAAAAGCAGGAATAGAACAGTAAATCTTTAAGAGTTTAAAATCATAGTATCTTTATGAAAAAAGTGCTAGTACTTATTCCATTATTGATTTTGATACAACCTGCTTTTGCAGATATCACTATACAAAATGATCAAACATACGTAGGAAACGATGGAGTACTACATATTGTTGGAGAAATAGAAAACAATTCTAAAACACCATTAAATAAAATCAAGATAACCGCCACACTTACAGATGAAAATGGAAGTGAGATAAAACGTATTGATGGCAAAGTGATGTCAAATACTCTCATGCCTGGAATGAAAACAGGATTTGATATCATTACCGTTGAAAAAATTAAAACGGACATGATTAATTATGATTTAGAATTAGATTACAAGATGGCTGCACCTAAAAGTCAAGTCATTGATATTGTTTCATCAGAATTAACAAGAGATAAAATGAATAATGTAGTCATTTCTGGAACATTAGAAAATAATGGAGATATTACAGCAAATATGATAAATGTAGTTGCAACATTGTATGATAGAAATGGAAATGTGTTAACAGTTTCAAAAATTCAAACACAACCTGATTTTTTGAGAGCAGGTGAATCAAGTCATTTTGTTGTTCCCATGTATGAAAAATCTCAATCTATTGGAGCAGTAGATTACTCAATTGTTGCAGAATCAGATGAATATGCAGCTGTACCAGAATTTCCATTAGGTTCAGGAGCGCTGTTAATAATTTCAGTATCATCGTATGTCATTTTTTCAAGAAACCCAGAAAAAATTACAAATGCTTTAGATAGATGCTCAAAGATTTTAGTTCGACAATAATTCTTATACGCATCAGAAGAAAGAAAGTTACATGGCAATTTCAGAGGAAAATAAAAAATTTTTAGAGGATTTATTACAATACTACATTGAACAAGCTGATTCCTATAGTCAATTTGCAAAAGAATACAGTGAATTTTCAAATTCTAATAGAGAAATAGCGTTTGGAGTGATAACAGGAACAGTGTATTCAGCATTTCTACAAACATATTCAAATCAACAATTAGAGGTAAAATTAGATGATATTCAACAATTTCATGAGTTTATGAGAGATAATATTGAAAAAATCACCAATGCGTTAGATAAAAAGAAACCATAGGTAAGAATAAATCCAAATAAAAAAAAGATTAGTTATGTCAGAAATAATTGGATATAAAATTCAACAGATTGTAGATAACGGTCAAGCAATTCAAATTTCACTTGCTGAAGATGTTCAAACAGAACCAGTATCACAAAAACAATTGATTATGGAAAATGTTTCAAAAAAACTTGATCAAGATACAAAAGAACAGGTCATGCCATTACTTGAAGCAATGCTTCAAGCACAACCAACTATTAAAATGAAAAGTTATGCACAAACAAATATTTCAATTACAATGCCAAAAAATAGATATGAAAGACTTGGAAGACCACAAGTTGGACAAGTTTTAAGAATAGATATACAAAAAATTTAGAGATTTTCTTCTATCTTAGACATTTCAGATAATGGTAACGAACAGGTAAAATTTTTACAAATAGTTACATTTGTTTTATCTGAAAATTCCTTTCCTTCAAAAAAAGGATATTTTGATAATAATTTCAAATTTTCTTCATTCTTAATTTCAATAATGATTCCTTCTGGTATGAATTTTTTATACAAGGAATTTACAATTTCAGAATTTTCAGAATTAATTATTGTGATTTCTGTAGGATGTTTTAGATATAGATTCATTACATTTAGTAGATAACCAAACGCAAATGGGTTTTCTGCAGCAGAGGTGCCATTAAGTTCTAAAATTTGTTTTGAAATTTGAAGAAATTTGTCATTATTTACAAGATGATGTAATTTAAGCAACGCATTTGCTGCAACAGAATTTCCAGATGGAACAGATAAATCATAATAATTTTTTGGACGAACTATTAAAGACTCATGTGTGTCAGCGGTGAAATAAAATGATTTTTCAGTTTCATCCCAAAAGTGTTCTATCAAATAATGTGTGATTTTTTGAGCCATATCAAGAAAATATGCATCTGATGTTATCTCAAAAACATCAATGAGTGAATTTACAAGGTAAGAATAATCATCAAGATATCCATTTAATTTTGGAGTATCATTTTTGAAGGTTCTGTGTATGAAACCATGTTTAGAAAATTGTTCTGAGAAATATTTTGCAGCGTTTACAG
>Ga0208764_10001145_pt1 | contig 17288 bp, 12 predicted proteins | sample ETNtaG_18_FD_185762 | JGI IMG/M metagenome (GOLD analysis project Ga0208764, IMG submission 185762) | Marine microbial and viral communities from oxygen minimum zone, Eastern Pacific Ocean - ETNP201302SV91 (SPAdes) (version 2) | ecosystem: Environmental > Aquatic > Marine > Oceanic ... | reverse complement strand
TAAAATGTTAAGAGTTCATGAATTAAAAGGAAAATATACAGGTGCAACATGGGTAATGATTGCTGCATCAATTACTATTATTATTTTTTCAAAAAATATTGCTATTCTATCTTTGATCTTCCTTAGCATTGGTGACACTTTTGCGGGATTAATTGGAAGAGAATATGGAAAGATTAAAATTGGTAGCAAAACCTTTGAAGGGTTTATTGCAGGGCTAATTCCATGCCTTGCTATTGCCTATGCTTACAGCCCATTACCATTTCATGTTTCAGGAATTGGCGCAATTACTGCAATGCTTCTTGAAACACTACCATTGCCACTTGATGATAATTTTAGAATTCCAATAGGGTCAGCTTTAATCATGACAATTATATTGGCTTCATCCTGATGTCATTTCTATTTCCATCTGTATTATGGGGCTTATTAGCATCATTAATACCTTTGATAATCCATTTAGTTAGTCAACGAGCAGTTACGACAATTGATTTTCCTTCGATTCAGCATATTAAGGCCCTTGAAGGCGAATCTATTAAAAAGTTACGAATTATTCAGTGGTTATTAATCCTACTTCGCGCATTGATCATTATTTGCTTGGTATTAATGTGCTCTGGACCAATTATGTTAAATAATTCAATATGGATTTCTAGTACAAAAGAATCTGTTGCCGTAATTATTATTGATAATTCTGCAAGCCTAGGCGTAAATAAAAATGGAAAATCTTTTTTTGAAAAAAATATATCAGCTTTACCAGATATTATTTCAGGATTTGAAGGTGTAACAAATTTACAAGTTTACCAGACCAATCCACCCAAACTTATTTTCAATGATTACGTGGAGCAAGGAACAGGGGTTAATCTAGAAAGCTGGAAAATAAATCAATCAATGGGAAATGACAATATCTGGTCTTTTATTGATTCGGTATTGCAGAATATTGATACTCAATTGCCAAATAAAGAGTGTTATATTCTCAGCGACATTCCAATAAACCCACCTTCCGGTTTTTCTAATAATTACAAAAAATGGCAATTTTATTTTTATGAAAATGAAAAATCATTTGATAATATTTCTATAAAAGAAATTTCATCTACCAATCAAATAAAAATACCTAATCATTTATTAAGCCTTAATTCAAAAATTGAAAATACTGGTAATATTGAAAAACGCAATGTCCCAATTGAGCTATATTTAAATGATGAACGAATTGGGCAAATTATCTCCCATTTTAAACCAGCTCGCATCAAGGACTTTCAATTTCAAGCTTACCCTGGAAAAAGTGGTGTTATTAAAGGAAGGATTGAGATAGGCAAGGATGACTTTGCTTACGATAATTTTAAAACTTTTGAGCTAAGCATTCCAGAGCAAATATCCTGTAAAATAATCAGCCCAAATATAAATAATTCATTTCTAATTAAGTCTGCACTTGAGTCGATCAGAGGTGAAACTAGTTTTATAGATATTGATTTAAAAGAAATGCCCATAATTGATATGTTATACTTAGATCAAACAGATATACTTATATTGCTTGATCCAAGCTTCTTATCTCTAAAAGCAATCCAATCTTTAAAAGAATTTCTTCAAAAGGATGGAACGATAATTTGGTTTAGCGGTAGTAATTACAGCTCATTAGAAGAAATAGCAATTTCTAATTTAAATTTACCTATGTTTCAAGAAATGATTAGTATTGATGGTGAATCATTTTTTTCAGTTGAGATAATTGATAGAGAAAATCCTATATTTGAAAAACTTAATTTGCGTAATCCTAATATATCTCTTCCAAAAGTGTTTAAATACAATCAAGTGAAGATTGGAAAGCTTCAAAAATCAATTCTATCATTAAATAACAATGATCCATTTCTGGTAGAGATTCAATCTAATAATGGACAAATATTATTTCTATCATCCCCTTTAGATTTAAATTGGAATAATTTTGGATTAAAAGGATTATTAATTCCTCTAATTCATCGAGCATTGATTTTAAGTGCTACGGATGAGTTTAACACAAAACCAGTTCTTGTTGATGAAATAAAGTTTGTAAAAGTTCCAGGTGAATTAATAAATAAAAAATGGAAATTAATCACTCCAAGTCAGAATGAAATCATGATTATTCCAAATTATAGGAATGAGAGATTAGAAATAAAAAATACAAGTGAACTAGGCTCTTACAATCTTTATGTTGATAATGAATTTTATACAGCCTTCTCAACAAGTTTATCTGAATTTGAATACCCAAATATCAGAGCAGATCTCAATGAAGTTATAATGCAATTTAAATCTAATAACGCAATGATTCTAAGGGATGAAAATAATATTATTGAATCAATAAAATCTCAGCGCCATGGTACATCGCTATGGAAATTCTTTTTGTTAATAGCTATCATCTTATTTTTAACAGAATCATATATAAGTCGTCCAGTTCGAGAACAAAGTAAACATTGATTGAAAAAAACAACCTAAAGACATATAATGAAAATGCATTTCTTATCGGGGCTATGCATAGCAACCTTAGTTCATCTAAAGTAAATGAGCATTTAAAAGAATTGGAGCTTTTAGCCCAAACAGCGGGGGCCAATGTCTTACACTATTTTGTACAAAAATTAAGTAAAATAAATCCATCATATTTTATTGGTCCTGGAAAAGCTAAACAGATAATTGAGCAAGCTAAAAGCTTGAATGTCTCATTGATTATTTTTGATGATGAGCTGAGCCCAGCCCAGATAAAAAATTTTTCTAATTTAAGTGAAGAGGTTAAGGTTATAGATAGAAGTTCGTTGATATTAGAAATATTTTCTCAGCATGCTAAAACTAAAGAAGCAAAAACTCAGGTTGAATTAGCGCAGCTTGAGTATTTGTTACCAAGACTAACACGAGCATGGACACATCTTGAGAGACAGATGGGAGGTATTGGAACTAGAGCAGGTGCAGGTGAAACGCAAATTGAGGTAGATAGACGACTCGTTCGAACAAGAATATCTAGCTTAAAAAAAGAACTAATTAAAATAGATCAAGAAAGAGAGACTCAAAGGAAAAAGAGAAAAAATAAATATAAAGTTGCATTAGCAGGGTATACAAATGCAGGCAAATCTACATTAATGAAATCTCTTTCAGGGTCAAAGATTCATATTCAGGATCAGCTTTTTGCAACCTTAGATACGACAATTCGCTCCGTATCTTTAGATAAAATACATAAAATATTACTCAGCGATACGGTTGGTTTTATACGAAAGCTACCACACCATTTAGTAGCTAGTTTTAGAAGCACCCTAAAAGAAGTTGTCGAATCTAACCTCATATTGATTGTGTTAGATGCATCTAGTGATTATATCTTAGATCATTACGAAACTATAGTTGAGGTATTAAAGGATATAGGAGCAAACAATCAAACAGTTATTGTACTTAACAAAATTGATAAAATAACATCAAAATCTAAATTTACTTTTTTAAAGAATACTTTTCCAGATGGTATTTTTATTTCTGCTTTAGATCAACTCAGGATAGAATCATTAATAAATTCTATTATTGATAAAATGGATAAAGATTATAAGACTATTGAAATAAAATTGCCGTATGAAAAGCCCAAGGAGATAGCATTCTCACAGCAAGGAGTAGATATTATTAAAAGAGATTATAATAATGACTATGTTTATTTGAAGATAAGAGGACCCTCTGAGCGAATAGATCAAATTCAACTTATGTTGAATAAATAAAAAACCCCGAAAGATTCGGGGTTTTTTCTTGCTACAGAATCGATTTCAAGGATCCGTATAAACACGGTAGAGCTCTCTGGCACTAGCAAACTTCCTTCATCCCAAATGGGAAAGGCCTGTTTTTTAGATTCAGAAGTTTGACTCTAGGATAAAAATTGAAGATCCTGAAATTCAAAGACTATAGCAATATTTTTAAATAACTAATAAAGTTTAAGTTTATATAAAATCAATTCAAAATAAATTGATTTAGAAATTTTTTAATTCACCTTCCGAAGATGCAACCGCAACCGCAACGCTTGCATCGCCAGTTACATTCGTTACAGTCCTTAGCATATCTAGTATTCTATCAACACCTAAAATTAGAGCTATTCCAGCGCTCGGAACGGAAATAGCTTCTAGGATAATTACTAACATAATCACGCCTGCCCCTGGTACAGCTGCGGTTCCAATTGATGCTAACACCGCTGTTAGAACTATCGTTAATTGTGCCCCAAGAGTTAAGTCCATCCCTAGAGTTTGGGCTATAAAAACCGCCGCAACTGCTTGATATAGAGCTGTGCCATCCATATTGATTGTAGCACCAAGAGGCAATACAAATGAGGAGACTTCTTCAGAGACACCGAGCTCCTCTTCACATCTTTCCATTGTTACTGGTAGAGTAGCACCGCTTGAGCTAGTGGAAAATGCCAAAACTTGCGCTGGGGCTAAACCTTTATAGAATTTTTTTAAGCTCATTTTTGAAAACATTTTTAATACTATTGTGTAGGTTATTAATGTTTGAAAGGTTAATCCAATAATTACAGCTAACATATAAAAACCCAGCGCGCCTAGTAGCTCTAATACATTATTTATATTATTTCCTGCAATCGAAGTTATTGTATCTGCGATTAGGGCAAAAACCCCATAAGGCGCCATCAGCATAATATTATCTACCAGTTTTATAACAAGCTCATTTATACCTTCAAAAAAATCAAGGACAGGTTTGGCTTTTTGTTTACTTATTTGAATGAGTGCTATTCCAATGATAATTGCAACGAAAACTACTTGGAGCATGTTGCGATTATTTGATGCAGAATTGAAAAAATTACTAGGAACCATATCGACAATTGGTTGTAATGTGCTTCTTTCTTTTACTCCTTCAGCAGCTTCAACTCTTCCAGATACCGATGATTGATATGTTTCTTGAAGCTTTGCCTTCATTTCATCAGGAACAGTGGCCCCGGGTTGTAAAATATTTACAGAAAACAAACCAATAGTAACGGCTATAGCAGTGGTAGCTATATAAATGGAAATTGTTCTTCCACCGATTCTTGAAAGTTTCTTTAAATCGGAAAGAGATGCAACTCCTGTAATCAGAGAAGAAAGAACTAGTGGTACAGCAATCAGTTTTAAGAGGTTAATAAAAATCTTTCCAAAAGGAGAAATCCAATTTGCAACAAACCCACCCCATCCTTGTGTAGCAGCGGCTACTCCAAATAAAAGACCAAGAACAAGGCCAATAATAATTTTCCAATGTAATTCTAACTTCATTTTTTTGTTTTCTATCTTAGTAAAATTATATAATTGATTTGATTAAAAAACTACAAACCACAATCAGTATATAAAAGATATAATATCATTATCATTAGAATTAACTTTAAATAGTTTTAATTATTAATTTGCCATTATCAATGATATACTTAATTACAATTCTGATTTACTTGCTTGCCCTAGTTGGGTTAGGGCTCTACAAAGCAAAAAAAATTAAAACCCAATCTGATTTTGCTGTTGCTGGTAGAACATTGACCCCTTGGGTTTTGCTTGGCACAATGCTTGCAACATGGATGGGAACGGGCTCAATTCTTGGTAATGCTGGCAAAGCTTACGAAACAGGTTTAGCCGCATTGATTTTACCACTTGGAGGGGTTCTAGGGGTAGTTGTTTTAACTCAAATTGCTGGTAAAGTCAGAGCCTACGAAAAGTTTACGGTTCCTGAAATATTAGGGGATAGGTTTGGCCCAGCAGCCAGGACTCTTTCGGTTGTTGCGCTCGTTATTGCATATATGGTTATTGTTAGTTATCAATACAATGCTGGTGGTGCAGTAATACATACAGTTTTAAAAGATGTAGTTCTTGATAGTTCTAACCAACCTCTGATCTCCATTGAAGTTGGAACAATTATTGCAGCAATATTTATTATCTTTTACACTATGCTTGCTGGGCTTGTAAGCGTTGCATATACCGATGTAGCAAACGGTATAATCATTATCGTATCCTTTATCATAGCAATCCCAATCTTTTTAGTTAAGGCAGGAGGATTGGAGGGTATGGCCATTGCATTTGCTGAAATGGATAAAGACAGTCATATGAATTTTTGGGGAGTTTATTCAGCAATGGATATAATAAATTTTTGCCTTCCATCGTTTTTATTGATTATGGGTGATGCAAATATGTATCAAAGATTCTTTGCAAGCAAAGATGCAAAAGGTGCAAAATCTGCCACCAAAACTTTAATTATAGCTGTTGCAATTGCAGAATTAATGATCATTGTTGCTGCCTGGATTGCTTCAAGCATGATTCCAGATGCTGAAGTAGGGAAGTATGTTTTAATTTATGCTTCTCATGAGTTTCTACCTCCTTTTATTGGAGCAATCATGATGACAACAATAGTTGGTATCATTATCTCTACAGCCGATAGTTATTTATTGGTTCCAACAACAACACTTATGAGAGATATATATCTTAATTATATTGATAAAAATGCCAATGAAAAAACAATTGTTCTATTAAGCAGAGCTCTTGTAGTTGTGCTTGGAATAATCGCCTATATTGTTTCATTGGGATTTGCGAAGTCCGAAGGGTTTTTTGAGAGAGCTCTATATGCCTATACTATCTATGGAGCAGCCATCACACCAAGTTTGGTTGCCGCTCTTTTCTGGAGAGGCGCAACGAAAGAGGGTGCGATAACATCAATTCTCGTTGGAACTCTAACCACTCTTTTATGGAAGGAGTCAGATTTTATTAGAATAATTATTCCAGATGGTATTTATAATAATATGGATGAAGTACTTCCAGCTATCGCGCTTTCAGTTTTTTCATTGGTGATTGTAAGTGTCTTTACAAATAAAAATAAATCCAAGATTATATTGAATTAACCTGCAAACTTTAAGAATCGCCTATAGTACTCAAATGTTTTATTAGTACCTTGCCAATTTTTTATTTCACCAACTAGTTCGATTTTTCCTTTAAATTGAGATGAAACCCCTTTGGCTACGTGCCCAGTAATAAATTCAATATTATCAATTTTCTCAGCCCTACTTAGATAAACTTTTTTGAGCATCTTTGCATAACCATTTTTTTTGAAGTCTTCCATTATAATAAAGGCATAGGTATATAACGTATTCATTTTGCCAAAATTTTCTTCTGTTCTTACCCAAGGCTCTTGATCAAGAGCTTCTAAGGGGATACCTATAATGTACCCAATTATTTCATTTCTATATCGCGCAATAAAGGGTAAGGATTTAGGATGATTAAAATATTTCTTTATGGTATTATCAGTTAACACAGCCCTCGAACCAAATTCACTTTCAAGAGATCTAGATATATTAATCAATTGACCAAAATCCTCTTTTCTAGTTTCTCTGAGAAATTCAATTTGGAAAACTCCGCTTGATGCTACAATATTTGATGAAGACTGTTGACTATTATTCATTTTTCGTTTCTAAATATATCAAAAATAAAAACAAATCTATTTATTAATAATTATAGATTCCCTTTTTGAGATTCTCTATTTATAGAAGTAAATTTCAGCAATGAATTCATTTAATTCTAGATTGGCAAGATCGATTCAAAGTAAGAAAAGCCACCTATGCATTGGTCTTGACATTAGCCCTGAAGGTATGCAGGATAATAGTGCAACTATTGAAGATTTAAAACTGCATACGAAGAAGGTAATTAATGCGACTCAAGACCTTGCTGTTGCATTTAAACCTAACCTTGGGTTTTTTGAACGATGGGGGTCAATTGGCTTCCAATGGCTTGAGGAAACTTTAGATCTTATTGATAGCAATACATTAATTATTGGAGATGCTAAACGTGGAGACATAGGAAATACAGCCAAGCAATACGCTAAAAGTCTTTTTGATCATTTTGGTTTTGATGCGGTTACCCTAAGTCCGTATATGGGCTATGATTCTATTCAGCCTTTTATTTCAGATCCTTTAAAAGGAGCATTTATTTTATGCAGAACATCAAACCCATCTGCTTCTGATTTTCAAAATATTGAAACAAAAAAAAATAAATTATTTGAAAGTGTTGCCAAGGCCTGCTATGAGTGGAATACAAATGATAATATTGGACTAGTTGTAGGAGCAACTGCCTCTGAAGAGATATTAAAAGTTAGAAAGCATGCGCCTGGCCTTCCATTGTTAATACCAGGTATCGGTAAACAGGGAGGCGATCTTAAAAAAAGTATGATTTATGGGAACAATAATGGAATTTCCATCATTAATATTTCGAGAAGTATTATTTTCCCACCTGATTTAAGCGAAAATTCAATTAGAAACGCTGCCAAGGAATACGTTTCAAGTATGAGGGAAATCATAGATGACAAGTGATGATTATATAAATATTTTCAAAGAGTCAGGCGCTCTTTTAGAGGGGCATTTCGTATTGACCTCCGGAAGACATAGTTCATCTTATTTCCAGTGTGCAAAAGTTTTGCAGTATCCTAGGTATCTTCAAATGTTTTCTGAGAAAATTGCTAATCATTTTCAAAATATTGAACTTGATTTAGTTGTTTCACCTGCTGTAGGGGGGATCGTAATCGGAACTGAAGTAGGAAGGGCTATGAATAAACGTACGATTTTCGCTGAAAGAGAGAACGGAGCAATGCGATTCAGGCGGGGGTTTGATATCAGAGATAATGATAAAGTATTAATTGTAGAGGATGTGATTACAACTGGAGGATCTGTTAAGGAGGTTATTCAATTAGTAGAAAGCCATGGTGGAAGAGTTGAAGGCGTGGGCGTTATAGTTGATAGAAGTAGCGGTTCTGTTGTTCTTCATCAAAATCAATTATCGCTTACATCGCTTGAGGTAAAAAGCTATGAACCTCAAGATATCCCCTCTGAGCTAGCAGCTATACCAGTTGAAAAACCAGGAAGTAGGAGTTTAGTAAAATGAAAAAAGTAGTATTATTAATTTCAATTTTTGGAGTAGTATTTATGAGTTGTGCAAAAGAAGAAAAAGTTGCTGTAATCTCAACACAATTTGGCGATATGATCGTTGAATTCTATGAAGATGTCGCACCCATGCATGTTGAAAGTTTCAAGATCCTTACGGATGAAGGTTATTTTGATAAAACAACTTTCCATAGGGTAATTCCAGGTTTTGTCATTCAGGGAGGTGACCCAAACTCCAAAGATGATAATCGCATGAATGATGGTACCGGTGGAAGGGCAGGGAAGTATTTTGGAATTGGTAGAGAGGATGACCCTAATTCATGGACTATCCCAGCAGAATTCAATGATAAGAAGCATGTTAAAGGGACATTGTCAATGGCAAGATCGCAAAACCCCAATAGCGGCTCTAGTCAATTTTTTATTTGCCATGCAGCTACACCGCAGTTGAATAATCAATATACGGTCTTTGGGCAAGTTGTAGATGGATTAAATGTTATTGATGAAATTGTTTATGTTGACAGGCCTAAAAAGCAAAATCCTGGCTATGGTGGACCTGATGGCGACAACCCCTTTGAAAAAGTTGAAATGACAATTACACTTGTTAAAAGAAGCGAAGCTTTGGAGAATTAAATAGAGATAGTATTATCTATTTAATTCTTTTTAGAGCGCAAGCATAAGATAAATATTAGTTAATTATAAATAAATGATTCGATCAATTAAATATTCCATGTTCTTTTTTCTATTCAGTTTTATTTGGGCTCAGTTTGAAACTCCGGTCACGCTTTCTGCTATTGAAAAAGAACCTGTTAGGGCAGGAGAGGTTGCAACGATTGTTGTTACAGCTAAAATGGAGAGCGAATGGAGAATTTATGCACTTAGAGATCAGGGGAAGGGACCTGTAGCGTCAAAAGTAACAGTTTCCGGTGAAATAGTTAAAGAAATAGGAATGGTTATTGAGAATGACCCTGTTGTCAAATACGATGATGCTTTTGAAACAACAACGCGCACACATCATGGCGGAACATCTTTTGAGGCTCCATTCATTGTAAATGATAAGATATTGGCAGGGCAACATGATGTGCAAGTGTCTGTTTTATATCAAGTTTGTAACGCTTCACTCTGCTACCCTCCTAATGAAGAGAAACTAATTACAAGCGTAAATATTCTTGAAGGTGACCCGAGAGATGGTTATAGTGAAATGATTCCTTACAAAGAATCTGTTTTTGATGATACTGGCAATATTAGCCTAGACGCCGCCATTCTTGAGGGTTTTTTCTCATTTATTCTTCTAGCTTTGTCCATGGGATTTTTATCTTTATTAACGCCTTGCGTATTCCCCATGATACCTATAACGGTCTCCTTTTTTATTAAACGCGGTGAAGCGAAAAAAGGGACGCCTCTATCAAATGCTTTGATTTATGCCTTGGGTATAGTAGCAACCTTCTCAATATTGGGTTTCATTTTAGCCTTAACATTGGGCGCTTCTGGGGCTAATCAGCTTGCAGCAAATCCTTGGGTTAATTTATTTATTGGAGGTTTATTTATCTATTTTGCCTTATCGCTTTTTGGTATGTATGAAATTGATTTACCCGATAGCATAAAGCAATTATCTCTGCGCCAAGAGGGGCGAGAAGGTTTTGTTGGTACGATATTTATGGCAGTGACCTTTACGCTCACAAGCTTTACCTGTACGGTTCAGTTTGTAGGATTGCTACTTGTAGCCGCATCTCAAGGTCAATGGTTTTGGCCGCTGGTTGGAATGGTGGTCTTTAGCGCTGCTTTTGCATCTCCTTTTTTCTTTCTTGCTCTTTTCCCGCAATATTTAGCGAATATTCCTAAATCTGGAGGGTGGTTAAATTCAACTAAGGTAGTAATGGGATTTTTAGAAATGGCCGCGGCTTTTAAGTTTATAAGCAATACGGATCTGGTTTGGGGTTGGGGATTCTTTTCACATAATATGGTCTTAGCCACATGGGCAATTCTAATGATCTTGTGCGGTATTTATTTACTTGGAAAAATTAGATTTCCACATGATTCAGTTTTAGAGGTTATAAGCGCACCTAGACTAATGATTAGCGTGCTCTTTTTAACGTTTGGGCTTTATTTAGGCTCTGGCCTATTTGGCCAGCGATTACATGGTTTAATTTATTCTTATTTACCACCCCAGATTAGTTCCGAAATTAATGGGAGCTCATCAGGTGGTTATTCATATCAAGAAGGCTTAACTTGGTACAAAGATTTAGATGAAGCCTTTGCAGTTTCCAAATCAAACGGCCAGCCAGTGTTTGTTGATTTTACAGGCTACACTTGCACTAACTGCAGATGGATGGAGGTAAATGTATTTATCAAACCTGAAATTAAAGAAAGATTTGCAAAAATGACCTTGGTACAGCTTTACACGGATGGTGGACCCAATCATAAGCAGAATCAAGAGTATGAAATTGATCGATTTGGAACTGCAGCGTTGCCTTTTTATGTCATCTTGAGCCCTGAAAATGAAGTAATAAGTACTTTTCCTGGAATGACAAGAAAACTAGATGATTTCATTGACTTTCTAGATTCAGGATTAGAGGGTTAATTATATCATGAAATCAGCAAAGCTCCTTATTTTTATTTGCGCAATTTCAAGTCATAGTTGTCAGAAAAAACAAAATATTCAAGAGGTCAGTGAACCTTCAGAGCTAGTTTCAAAATCTGAAAATCAAAAACGGCCAGAAAGACCGCATTATGCAATTAAGGCACCGGACTTTCAATTGAGAACAGTTCAAGGAAAATTATTTAAATTAAGCGATTATCATGGCAAGGTCGTTTTATTAAATTTTTGGGGAACCTGGTGCGGTCCATGCTTGCAAGAAATTCCAGATTTTAATAATCTGTACTCAAAATACAATAAAAACGGTCTAGAGATCGTTGGCGTCACGGTTCCAAGGTCAGGCGTTCCTGATTCAGATAGGCACCTTCAAAAGTTTATGAAGCGCTGGGATATGGACTATACAATAGTCAAAGACATTAATGGCTACGAAACACAAATGGTGATGATTGAATACGGACGAACCATAGGAAGGCCAATTACCGGTGTGCCAACAACGCTAATTATTGATCGTGATGGCTACATTGTTAGAGGTTATGTTGGTCCTCGTAAAGAGTCTGAATTTTATAAAGACCTGAAACCTTATTTATAATATAAAAAAACTGGAACCATACCCTAGATCTAGCATTAAAGTTTTTAGACTATCGAAAGCAATTTATGAAAAAAGTATTTATCACCATTATTTATTTGAGCGCAATTTATGCTCAAAATGCATTTCTTAAACAGTTTAGTGATCAGTTTGCTGATATTGCTGAAAAAGCTAATCCGGCAGTTGTTACAATATTAACAGAAAAAAAAATTGAAGTAAACCAGTCTAATCGCAATTCTCCTCAGGATGATCTTTTCCGTTTTTACTTCAATCAGCCCAGGCAAAAGGAATATAAATCCTCTGCATTAGGATCCGGTGTAATAATTGATTCAAAAAACGGTTATATCATTACCAATAATCATGTTGTAGAAGATGTAGATGAAATAACTGTTCGCCTATTAGATAAATCTGAATATGAAGCATCAATAATTGGAAAAGACCCAAAGTCAGATTTAGCAGTGATTCAAATTAAAGCGAAAGGTTTATCTGATTTGCAGCTAGGAGATTCGGATAGGCTTCGTGTTGGTGAGTGGGTTATTGCAGTCGGAAGTCCATTTTCTGCAAATTTAAGCCACACCGTTACCGCTGGAATTGTTTCCGCAAAAGGAAGGGGTAATATTATTCAGGGTGATATTTATGAGGATTTTATCCAAACTGATGCAGCAATTAATCCAGGTAACAGTGGAGGCGCTCTATTAAATTCATCGGGAGATCTAATTGGGATCAATACAGCAATTTATTCTAATAGCTATTTTGATCGAGGTAATAAAGGTGTTGGCTTTGCAATCCCTTCCAATATGGTCGAAAAAGTAATGTCTGACTTAATAGCCTATGGAGAGGTAGTACGTTCTTATATAGGAGTTCAAATTCAACCGATTAATGATACAGCAGCAAAAGCTTTAGGTTTACAATCAAGAACAGGAGCTCTTGTTGCAAACGTAATAGATGATGGCCCTGCAGATAAAGCTGGAATTGAAACTGGAGACGTAATTATTGATTTTGATGGATTGAAAATTAAGAGTGTTGATCATCTTAGAAACAATGTTTCTATTTCAAAACCAAATAATCTTTATAATCTAACCGTGATACGTGATGGTAGAAAAAAATCATTCAAAGTTAAACTTGAAAAAATGCCAAACGATGAACAGCTTGCAATAAATGAACAAAATGAAAATGCGAATGAGTTAGGGATCGAGGTAAGTGATTTAAATCGCTTAAATAGACAAGAATTTAATATTAATTCCCAAGATAATGGCATTGTTGTGACTCGAATCTTTCTTGATAGTCCAGCCGATGATGCTGGAATACAAGTTGGTGATTTAATTACAAGAGTAGGGTCCAGGCGCTGTAAGTCAATCAAGCAATTTGATAGCCTAGTAAAAAATACAAAACGCAGAGGGATGTTAATGTTGCATATTAAGCGTGAAGGCAATGCTCAATATGTAACCCTCGACCTAAAGAAAAACTAGTATTTGATCTCAAAAAGTTAGTTCCTCTATATTCTTTTCCTCTTTGTTGTCCTAAGTGAAAAGCCTAATTTTCACACCATAAAAAGGCAACAATAATTATTAAATGATTAAACGCGTTAAATCAAAGGCAGACTTTATAGAAATTGAGCATAAAATTCTTGATTTCTGGGATGCCGAATCTATTTTCGAAAAAAGAAGAAAAATAAACTCAAATAATGAACATTGGTCATTTATTGATGGTCCAATTACCGCAAACAATCCGATGGGCGTTCATCATGCATGGGGCAGGACTCTAAAAGATTTATATAATAGATATAAGTCAATGAATGGTTTCGACTTAAGACATCAACAAGGTTTTGATTGTCAGGGATTATGGGTTGAGGTTGAAGTAGAGAAGGAATTAGGCTTTAAATCAAAAAAAGATATCGAAGAGTTTGGTATTGAAAAATTTGTAAAAATGTGTAAAGACCGAGTAGAAAAATACTCGGCAATTCAAACAGAGCAATCCAAGCGCTTAGGCTACTGGATGGACTGGGATAATTCATATTTTACTATGTCTGATGAAAATAATTATACGATTTGGTCTTTTTTGAAGCAGCTATTTGAAGAAGGGAAAATATATAGAGGATCCGATGTTGTTCCGTGGTCAGGGAGATCTGGAACATCATACTCTCAAATGGAGATTATTGAAGGAAGGAAATTAGTTTCGCATAGATCCGTTTTTGTGCGATTCCCGCTTAAAGATCGCGATAATGAATTCTTATTAGTATGGACAACTACACCATGGACTCTTACTTCAAATGTTATTGCGGGGGTTAACGGGAATCTAGAATATGTGAAAATCAAAACACCGGATGGTTCAATTTATTATCTTGCTGATGAAAATTTAAATTTTAAGCGATTAGAGAAACAATTTAAAGAAAAAAAACAGTGGATCGAAGGCCTGCCAAAGCTAAAAACTATTTCTCAAATTTTTAAGGAAAGAGGAGGCTTTGAGATTATTGGTAAAGTATTGGGAAAAGATATGGTAGGCTGGACATATGATGGACCTTTTGATAATTTAGACGCCCAATTAGAACCTGGAGGGTATCCAATAAGAAATGATGCATTGGCCGACAAGGGTGAATGCGGAGTTTTGCAGCACCAAGTAGTGGATCCAGGTAAGGATAATATGGGTAGCGATATTGTAGTTAGTGGCGAAGGAACAGGCATTGTACATATGGCACCTGGATGTGGTGATATCGATCATAAGGTAGGAAAAAAGCTAAATATGGTAAGTATCGCACCTTTAGATGAAGAATCAAGGTTTACCAAAGAGTTTGGTTGGCTTAGCGGTAAAAAGGCAACCGATCCTAATACAATAGACGAAATCATAAATTATTTGAAGGAAAATAAATTTTTGGTCTACGCAGAAGACTATCCTCATATCTATCCCCATTGCTGGAGATCGGGAGATGAGCTAGTCTTTCGACTTGTGGATGAATGGTACATCAACATGGATTGGAGAGATGAAATAATAAAAATAGTAGATGATATTAATTGGATTCCAGATTGGGGCTCAGATAGAGAAAAAGAGTGGCTTGTTGGAATGGGAGATTGGATGATTTCCAAAAAACGTTTTTGGGGTCTAGCATTGCCAATATGGGAGTTTGAAGATGGATCTTTTTATGTTGTTGGTTCAAAAGAAGAATTAAAAAAGTTGGCTATAGAAGGCTGGGATGATTTTGAAGGAAATAGTCCTCATAGACCATGGATCGATAAAATAAAAATAAAACATCCCGATACCGGATTGGTTGGAAGTCGCGTTGAAGATGTTGGAAACCCTTGGCTTGATGCAGGAATTGTTCCTTTTTCTACCTTGAGCTATAATGAAGATAAGGACTATTGGAAAAAGTGGTTTCCTGCAGATTTTGTTGTTGAGTCTTTTCCAGGTCAATTTAGAAATTGGTTTTATTCACTACTAGCCATGTCTGCCAAACTTGAGAAAAAAGCTCCATTTAAAAATTTATTAGGCCATGCATTAGTAAAAGCCGAAGATGGTAGAGATATGCACAAATCTTGGGGGAATGCTATTTGGTTTGATGAAGCAGCTGAAAAGATGGGTGTTGATGTGATGAGATGGCTTTACGCATCACAAAACCCCGAACAAAATTTATTATTTGGCTATGAACATGGCAATGAAGTAAGAAAAAAATTAATTCAGCTATGGAATTCCTACTCATTCTTTGCAACTTACGCATCAGTAGATGGATTTGATCCTCAACGATCTAATCACAATACGAATGATCTTACCATAATGGATAGATGGGTTTTATCAAAACTTAATTTATTTATCAAAGATTCTAGAGAAGCATTAGATGAGTTTCGCGTTGATAAACTAATGCGCAAATTTGATGATTTTTTAGATGATCTTTCTAATTGGTATATTCGTAGAAATCGTAGACGATTTTGGAAGACTGAGGATGATAAAGATAAATTAACTGCCTACTTTGTTCTTTATAATGTTTTAGTAGATACCATAAAAACGATGGCACCTATTCTGCCATTTATTTGTGAGGAAATTTATCAAAATCTTGTTTCTAGCGTAGATAATGAATCCCCTGAAAGCGTTCATTTATGCGATTACCCTGAAGTTGATAATAATCAGATTGATTTAGATCTTATAAAAAAAGTAGACGCCCTTAGGAAAGTTGTTGAGCTAGGAAGATCTGCAAGGAATAAGTCCAACATTAGAATCAGACAACCCTTGAGTGAGTTAAGGTTTAGTGTTGAGGAAAATTCAATATCAGAATTTATCTTTTCTGAGAAAGATGTCATTATGGATGAGCTAAATGTAAAATCTATTAATAGGGCGAAATCTGAATCTGAATTAATTAATTATAAAATCAAACCAAACCTTCCTCTTTTAGGTCAGAAATATGGAAAAGATCTTAAAAAGATCGTGAAACAGCTAGATAATAATAAAGATTCACATGTTCTTGAAGAAATTAGAAAGAATAAAAAATTTCAAATAGATAAGAAGATATTTATTTTAAGAGAAGATTTAATAATTGAGCAAGATTCTCAAGAAGGATGGACCTGTTCTGGTGATGATAGCATTGCAGTTGGTCTTGATAAACACCTAACCGATGACTTGATTAAAGAAGGTGTTATTAGAGATATAATAAGACAGGTGCAAACTATGCGAAAAGATGCTAATTTCGCGGTCGAAGACCGTATTAAAATTTATATTAAGGCAGATGGATTAGTTGGTGATTCTATTATCGAATTCAAGGAATTATTTATGAATGAAATTTTAGCAGTTGAAATAGTTGAATCAACAGGTGGGGGTGAATTCTCTGGTTCATTTAAAATGAATGATCAAGTTTTCACTGTTGGCCTTGAGAGAGTAAAAATTGAAAGGAAATAAAGTTGGCTAATAAATATTCTAAAGCAAAACTAGAAAAGTTTAAAAAAGCAATAACAGAAAAAATGGGCGCTGTTTCTGAAGATATTGAAACTATCAAAGATGGTATTGGAACGGCTTCCAATAAGCAAGGTGGCGTAACACCTGATTCAATTTTTAGTGTTCATATGGCAGATGCTGGTACTGATTCTCATGAACAAGAAAAGAGTTTTATGCTCATGAATCGTGAAAGTGATTATTTTAAAAATCTAAAAGTAGCTCTTGAAAGAATTCAAGAAGGCTCTTTTGGTGTATGCAAGATTTGTGACGACTTAATTCCTGAAGAGCGAATGATGGAAGTCCCTAATGCGACCAAGTGTGTAAAGTGT
>Ga0208764_10001143_pt1 | contig 17302 bp, 16 predicted proteins | sample ETNtaG_18_FD_185762 | JGI IMG/M metagenome (GOLD analysis project Ga0208764, IMG submission 185762) | Marine microbial and viral communities from oxygen minimum zone, Eastern Pacific Ocean - ETNP201302SV91 (SPAdes) (version 2) | ecosystem: Environmental > Aquatic > Marine > Oceanic ... | reverse complement strand
CCCGTTGAGCTTCAGCGGCTTCAACCGCTTCGGTATTAATAACAACTTGGCCACCCTGCCCAACGACGACATTGCTGGATTCGTCATTACCACCGCCACCGCATGCCAGCGATGACACCAGAAAAGTAATTGTTAGAAAAGAAAGTTTGAAGCGACTCATATAAATCCTTAAGTATTGACTCTTTAAACTTAATGCATAAATAAGTTGGAGAATAGCTTCAAAAAGTATTCTTAATTAATTCTTACTTATGAACGTCTGCTTACACTAGGGTCACTTTGGTTTACTTTGGTGCGGATCGTAAGTATTGAATCACCCGAGAGGACTCCACCACGGCCAAAAAGCCGGCCATACTGCCAGTTAGATAACCCTAACTCAGGCCTATTCAACGCGTATTGCCCATCAACCCATCTTGTGAATCCATTCCCAACGAAAGGAGCATTGACATCTTCAAAGAAAGCCCTTTGTTCATTTTCGTCTTCCGCTATAAGGCTTACCACAAATTGTGGTGAATATTCATTGAAAAGCCTAACTGCTTCATCCACATCATTGACCACCACGAGCGTCACTTCTGGCGAGTTCTCCCATTCCCATTCTTTCCCAATGTCTTCCAATCCAATAATTTCAGTCTGTTTTTCAAGCACTGGACCCTCTGCTCGCTCAATTAAAGTCTCGGAAAGCCAGCTATCTTGGATGTATTTAACTGCACTTTCAGTTACATGCAATTTCGGGTTTGCATTCCGAAGGTCGGCTGCTTGCTTCATAGCATTGAGAAACTCGGGAATGAATTGAGGTGCGAAGCTCTCGCCTATGCAGCATGTATTGAGAGTGTTGCAAACTTTCCTATCAAGCGAGTTAAAAATCGCTCCGGCAAATTTCTTTGGATCGGCACTATCGCCAGCAATAATCCATGCCCCGCCTGTTCCATGAAGGCTTACGGGTACTCCCGCTTGCCTCGCCACGGATCCCAGTTGAGCTACCGCCGGACCTGACCCTCGGGCAACAGCTAAGGCTAATCGTTCATCAGAAAACATGGCATAACCTGCCGAACGTTCGGAACTATTGACAAGACTTACCGCCCCCTCTGGTAAACCTGATTCGACAATAGCTGGGTTTAGGGCATATTCAACAATTGCATTCGCTGTTTGTAACGCATCGGAACCAATCCGGAAAACAACAGTATTCCCTGAGCGAAGAACACCAGTCGCGTCAGCGAAAACATTTGGTCTGCCTTCAAAGATAAACCCAACCACTCCGAGCCCAGCAGAAACTAGGTCAACACTCCACCCATCATGTTCAATGTGCTCTATGCTTCTCCCTCTTTTAGGAGGTACGTTCTCCCAGAGTTGCAAGCCAGCAATCATGTCTTCGCGCATTTTCTCGGAAAGGAGTAATCGAGTGGTGGAACGTCCTTTGGATTTAGCTAGTTCAACGTCTTCAGCGTTCGCCTTAGCTATTTTTTTGAATGATCCGTCGCTCGCAAGTCGTTCCGAGAAAATGGAATAGAAATCAGAAATAGTATCATCGGAGACCGCTCCCATTTTGAGAAATGCGGAATGTGCGTTCCCAACTGCTTGGGAAGATAAATCCCACACATCTGATGGAATGTGGAGAAGGTCACCGGTTGTTTGTACCACAATGAGACGATCGCCTTTCTGAAAAGCTGAAGCGATCTCGTCGGTAACTACCGCAATCTTGTTGCCGCCATATGGAATTTTCATCCCAGCGATGAGTGAATCTAATTCATTGCCCATCTCGGCATGCTATCTAGGGAGAAGGCGCCTCACAAATACGCAAGCTAGGCAAAATTATATAAAACACCCAGAAGGCATCCACTAAGGTTTTGTAGTTGATTTCAACTAGATTCGCTTAGGTGGAAACCGATTGGAACCCGATACTTAAAAGTGAATTAAAGAAGGACTACTGGAAGGATCTTCAAAGGTTCATAGTTGAGGAAAGATCCAGCAACCACGTGCATCCCCCACACCCGCAAGTATTCAACGCGTTCCATTTAACCCCATATGCGAACGTAAAGGTTTTAATACTTGGACAAGACCCGTATCACGGGCACGGGCAGGCAAACGGCCTTTGTTTCTCGGTGGAACCAGAGATACCTATTCCACCATCTCTAAGAAATATATTCAAAGAATTGGAAAGCGATCTTGGGATTTCTCCTCCTAAAGACGGTGATCTCAGGCCATGGGCGAAAGAAGGCGTCCTATTGTTGAATGCCACCTTGACGGTTCGGGCGAATGAAGCTGGTTCCCATCAGGGGAAAGGGTGGGAGATCTTTACTGACCAAGTCATTAGGGAAGTTAATAACAAGGCAGAAAGAGTCGTCTTTATTCTTTGGGGAGCTTTCGCGCGAAGAAAAAAGGAATTGATAGATCTTCAAAGACATGTCGTTATTGAGTCTGCCCATCCCTCGCCATTAAGCGCCCATAGGGGTTTCTTGGGAAGCCGCCCGTTCAGTAAGAGCAATAAAGCGTTAAGTGAAGTTGGTATACAGCCTGTTAACTGGAACCTTTAAGGAGAAGATTCTTCCTCTGTCTATTTGTAGAAGTGCTCTTATGGTGTGCGACACTTAAATCGGTCAAGTTAAAGGAAGACATGGGCGACTATTTCCAAAATGGAGTCATCACTACACTCCACGACCTATCAGACCACCCTCCGACGCACTTAGAGGAGGATCTCACAACGTGGTCAAATGATCAGCCAATATCGTTGGTCATTCCTGCGCTGTATAGCGAATTTGAAGGTCCAGCGATGCCCAGGATTATCTCTGAATTAGAAAAAATAAATTACCTCAATGAGGTAATTATTGGTTTGGATAATGCTGATGCAGAACAATTTAAGCTTGTTAGGAAGCATTGCAGGAACCTTGAGCCACACTGTCGAGTCATTTGGAATGATGGTCCAGGGATGACTGAAATCCGAAAGGACCTCATGTCACAAGGGTTAGCTCTAGGGGAGCGCGGTAAGGGAAGTAATGTCTGGTTTGCAATGGGATACTTCCTTGCTTCAAAGAGAGGCAAAATTCTCGCGTTACATGATGCTGACATCCTCAGTTATCGGGCAGAAATGCTTACTAGATTGCTCTACCCAGTAGCTAACCCCAGCTTTAATTATGAGTTCTGCAAAGGATATTATTTTCGAGCTGATTCAAGCGGTTTCTATGGAAGAGTATCTCGCTTATTTGTCGCCCCATTGCTAAAAGCGTTAAAACACGAAATGGGCGCTAACGAATTTGTTGATTATCTAGATAGTTTCCGATACCCGCTAGCAGGAGAGTTCTCACTTCACGCACGAATCGTCCAAGATTTGCAGATTCCTTCTGACTGGGGCCTCGAAATAGGTGTATTGGCGGATCTATTTGAAGCGCTTTCTCCGAATCAGGTATGCCAGGTTGATATCGCGAATTCGTACAATCACAAGCATCAGGATGTCTCTGAGAATGATCCTTCAAAGGGTTTGCATAGAATGGCAACTGATATTTCAAAGCTTATTTTCGCGAAGTTGTCTGCGGAGACTGATCAAATGTCACCTGCTTTCTTCAATGACCTAACCAGAACATACAATGCATTGGCTAGCAATCTTGTAGAGAAGTACTCCCATAATGCGGAAATGAATGGCTATCCTCTCGACGAACAGCAAGAGTTGCTACTAGTGGAATTATTCTCAAAGATAATCGGCAAAACGGGGGAGGAGCGAGTATCAACCCCAAAGGAACCACCTTTGATTCCCTCATGGTCCGTGGTGCGCAGCAGCATGCCAGAAATTTCAGAACGTTTGAAAGAAACTGTTGACTTAGAGAATCAGCGCTAGCCAGCAGCGTTTCGTAAGGCTGGGATGCTTTTCCCTGAGATCAGTTTTTTCTCCTCAAGCCACAATAGAGTATCGCTGAAACTCTCTGACAAGGGTCGCCACTCCATAGATAGAGTTTCTCTTGTGTCGCGATCGTCACCGGGAACAAGTGTTGTCATGAACTCTGCCGTTGACAGGTCAAGAGGGAAATTTATGTTGAGATTCCCTAGGAAATCTCCCAAACGACCGAGAGAGCGAAAGACAGCATCTGGGAAACGAATGGTTTTTAAATCTCTGCCGGTAATTTCGGTCAGAAACCTTGCCGTTTCTGTCCAATCTAAATAATGTCCAAAAACCCCGAACCTCCTAGGCCCCAAACCTGACTCAAGGCATAGGCAGAGCACTTTTGCTAGATCTCTGACGTCGTGCATAAGTATCCCCCCATTTTTGGGTAACGGAAGGATGGGGCTCTTTAAGAGTCGAGAAATTCCATTGGCGGCAACGCTGACACCAACATCGTCTGGCCCAATAATACCTGAGGGCCAGACAATCACAATAGGACAGTCTTGTTCCTGAAGGGCCCTGGCAAGAGACTCTCCTTCTGCCTTTGACTCGGCATATGCTCCTAAAGGGCTTGAGGTTATGGGGCATTCGTTCGTGTAAATACCTCCTGGCGGGGGATGAAGCACACTTTGCGATGAAACATAAACAATGGGATCTAATTTCGCTTCCGATGAAACCTCAAGAACATTTCTTGATCCAAGAGCATTAGTTTCTTTTATTAAAGGAATAGATTTTTTCCCAGTAGCCGCCACAGCGGCAGTATGGATAATCGCATCGCAGCCATCAACCAAGTTTTGAATAGATCGCTTATCGGTTATGTCACCGACCACGGAATCAAAGTCAGGCAACGCATGAAGCCTTCGAACCTTCTCTAGCTTGTCTTCACTACGGATTAATGCCACAGGGTCATGACCAGCTTTCAAGAGTTCCCGTAGAGTGTGCCCTCCCGTGAATCCAGTAGCCCCTGTGATGGCAACGCGCATAAACCCAACTTACAACAATTTATATCTAGGTGGTATTAGTAGTTACTCAAAACGCTTGGGTTAGAGACCTATTCTTTGTGCGAGAAGTTCTCTATGGTATGTGGGGTCACCGAAGAGCAATTCCGAACTTTTCGCACGTTTGAAATACAGGTGAGCGGGGTGCTCCCAAGTGAAGCCAATTCCCCCATGGATTTGAATATTCTCAGCAGCAGCATGGAAATAAGCCTCTGAACAATAGGCTTTCGCCAGACTCGCTGTTGAAGGAAGCTCGTCGTTCATTTCTGCAGCGCACCATCCAGCGTAATATGCGGCTGATTTTGCTGATTCCACTTCAAGTAGCATGTCAGCACATTTGTGTTTGATGGCTTGGAATGATCCGATTGGCCGGCCAAATTGAACCCTGACTTTTGCGTATTCAACAGACATGTCTAAACACATTTGCGCTCCGCCTACCTGTTCTGCTGCCAAAGCTACAGCTGCAAGGTCGAGAACTGTCGAAAGCACATCCCAACCTTCGCCTTCACTGCCGATCAATGTTGCCGGTGTGCCTGAGAAGTCAAGCCTGGATTGTTTCCGTGTTTGGTCCATCGTTGCAAGAGATGTTCTTGTCAGCCCTTCCGCTCCCGCATCAACGTGGAAAAGGCTCACACCATTGTCTGTCTTCGCTGCAACAAGAATAATGTCAGCGCTGTTTCCATCAAGGACATACATTTTTGTTCCATCAAGCGAATATTCGTCACCTGAAGCTGAAGCTTGCATGGTTACTCCGGATTCATCCCACTTGCCGTTCTCTTCTGTGATGGCAAGTGTGGCTACCGTTCCGCTCGCGATCTGTGGAAGCAGATCGGACTTTGCTTGATCATCCCCGGAATGGATAAGCGTGTTTGCGGCTAGGACCACGCTTGAAAAATAAGGGGCGCAAAGAAGCGATCGGCCCATCTCTTCCAAAACAACAATTAATTCAACATAGCCGTAGCCTTGACCACCATATTCTTCGGGAATAATAAGTGCTGGCAGGGCAAGTTGCTCGCACATTTGTTGCCAGACATCTGCATCAAATCCGTGTTCTGTTTCCATTTGTTCACGGACAGCTGCCTCGTCAGATTTTTCCTCAAGGAAGCTTCGGACAAATTCCCGTAGTTGTTCTTGTTCATCTGAAAATGCGAAGTTCATTTAAATCTCCATAGTTTGTTTGCTTGCCAATGGTACGGGGAAATAAAGCTTCTGTCATATCCTAATCTGTACAAGTATGTACATAGATACTAAGATTGGGTTCATGAATGGGACCAATAAAGTCGCTATGAGTGTTTTAAGAAAGGAACTCGCTGGTTTCTTGCGTCGAGCAAAGAATGGAGAACGGATGATAATAACCGTTGATGGGAAACCATTCGCACAGATAGGACCGCTGGAACCCAATGGATCATTAGATATGGACCAACTAGTAGCATCCGGGCTAGTGAATGAACCAACAGCAGTAACTACAACAAATAAACCCACACAAATGTCATTTCCTGTAGACGTGTCCATTGAAACAATACTTATGGAGATGCGAGGATGAAGCAGCGAGTTGCCCTTGACTCAACAGCTATTCTTCAAAGATACCTTCCCGGAAAGCATCGAGAATTAGTTCTATCCGAAATGGGAGAAAGAAATTATTGGATCGCTACAGAACTAGCAAAAACGGAAATCCTGCTAGCTCTTCATCGAGCAGCAATTTCGCCCACGCACTATGAAGAACTTTCAAGAATTTTTCGGAATGACTGGGATTTGTTTCATGTCATCCCCATAGATAGCCGATGCCTAAACCATGCCTCACAGATAGGGGCACAATTTGGACTCAAACTTGTGGATGCATTGCATTTAGCAGCATTAGATCGGGTCCCGCGCCCTTTTAAGTATCTGACGTTCGACCATCGGCAAATGTCAGCTGCTGTTGAACTAGGGATTGAAGTAGTTGCCCCTGAGATAAATTAATCTTCCGGCAAGCATTCCGAGAGGTCAACTTGAACTGGAGACGATCCCGTTGCACGGTCGTCTCTGTAGCTAGGAAATATTCTCCTACGCTCAACTGCGGTTAGGGCTGCAGCCCTTAGCCATTAAATCTCGTTTTCAGGTCTACCAGTACCACCGCTTGGGATGCCTCCCATATTCGCGTTAAGGGTCGCTTTGGACATTAATTCCGCCATAAGTGGCCCTAAGTCCTGAGGGTCATCGGGCTGTGTACCTGTCGGACCTAACACCCAACCTTCAGAGATCCCTATTTGGTTTCCTCGAACATCAAATAACCTTCCAGTGACGTTGTTGGCTTCATCGCTGCACAACCAAGCAGCAGTTACGGCCTGCCAACGAGGAGACATAGCTTCCTTCTGCTCATCTGTCAGATTATCCATCCCAATAAGCCCAGCAGTCATTCTTGATAATGCAGCAGGGACCAGAGCATTAACTGTCACGTTGTATTTAGCAAGTTCCATAGCAGTGATCACAGTGAAAGCAGCGATCCCTGCTTTCGCAGCCCCGTAGTTGCTCTGCCCGATATTTCCATAGATGCCAGAAGGGGATGAAGTATTGATAACCCGCCCTGAAGTTTCCTCGCCTGCTTTGGCTTTGTTCCTCCAATAAACAGATGCGTGATGGGTAGGACTAAAGGTTCCTTTCAAATGCACGTTCATAATCGCATCCCAGTCATCTTCAGACATAGAAAAAAGCATCCTGTCACGAAGAATCCCGGCATTGTTTATCAAAATGTTGAGATCACCATAAGTATCAATTGCTTGGTCAACCATCTCTTTGGCATCGTTGAAATTCGCAACGTTGCCACCATTGACAACTGCTTCTCCACCGATCTCTTGTATTTCTTCTACAACTTTCTGCGCCTGGGTGAGGTCTTCCCCTTGGCCAGAGACGTCACCACCAAGATCGTTCACAACAATTTTGGCTCCATGCGATGCCAGCATTAGGGCATGTTCGCGACCAATACCGCCTGCTGCTCCCGTGATTAGCGCTACTTTACCTTCAACAAGTTTGCTCATTATCCTCTTCTTCCGAATTCGAGTTCTCCTCATGAGGTTACCTAAGTCATAGATGATGTGCGACTCGTGGCGAGCTTTAACCTCATTTGATTATCTTCAAACTTTGTTGCTACAGGAATATTTTTTCTCTACTGTTACGAAATCAACTGAATTTTAGAAGGGAACGATGTGGGTGCACTAAATGGAATACGAGTCGTTGATGTTGGGCTACTAGTGCAGGGACCACAAGCGGGACAGACGCTGGCGGATCTCGGCGCTGAAGTAATAAAAGTAGAATTGCCACTAATGGGAGACATGGCAAGATGGATTCCTCTATCCATGGAAGATTTACGAACCCCATATTTTGAAGCATGCAATCGAGGCAAAAGAAGCATTACGATTGACCTCCGAGTTGAAGAAGGCGCAGCAATTTTCCGGAAACTTGTTGACACTGCCGATGTGCTTGTAGCTAACTTCAAACCCGGAACCCTAGAAGAATGGGGTTTGAGTTATGAAACACTAAGTGAAACTAATCCAGGATTGATCTATGCGATGGGATCAACATTCGGCCCAGAAGGGAAAGGGGCGAATCGTGAGGGAGCAGACCTTGCCGGACAAGCAGCAGGAGGACTCATTAGCACAACTGGTTCTGATGGGGAGCCTGTTACGCCAGTAGGGGCAACAATCGCTGATCATATCGGGAGCATGAACATGACTGTCGGTATTCTTGCAGCACTATTTTCCCGCAACGAGACTGGGGTAGGGCAAAGGATTGATGTTTCCCTTCTTGGAGGTCAAATCTATGCCCAAGCATCGGAGTACACAGCGTATTTAATGACAGGAGAAGTACCAGGCCGTTCCAATGCCGGACACCCACTATTGCCAATGGCTTATGGAATCCTCGAAACTGCCGATGGCTATATAGCTCTTGTGGGAGTATTGCCAGATAAGAGAGAAGCATTTTATGAAGCAGTAGGAGTACCTGAATTGATTAACGATGAGCGATTCGCACCACTGATTTACACAACAGAAATCAGATTAGAATTGTTCAAGATTCTCGCTGATGGGTTCAAAACCAAAACCACGGGAGCATGGGCGCAAATATTAGATGATATGGAGGTGCGATACGCACCTGTCAATGACTATGACCAAGCAGCTAATGATCCACTTGTTCTAGAGAATAACTATCTAGTTGACCTTGAAGATATAAACGGAGAAACTAAACGTGTCGTCGGTTCGCCAATAAAAATGTCAGGGACACCCACGGAACCTTCGGTTTCAGCCCCAGAACTTGGAGAGCATACTGAAGAAATTCTTTTAGAACTTGGTTTTGACTGGGATAACATCGGCCAGCTCCGGGAAAAGAACGCAATCTGAGGCTGGACTGACGTCTACCTGAAGATTAACTTCGCTAGCATTCATTCGATGAGAACCTTTTCTCAGTGCCTAATAGCACTCTTACTTTTGGCTCCCTTATCTGCGTGCTCATCAGGGCAGGAGAAACTGGAAGAAGTTTCAGCAGAAACAGTTACTTTAGAAGTTGAGAATGGCACAGTTTTTCAAGACACAAACGAAATAATCGTTGAAAGAATAAAAGAGGAAGACACCATAGTCGTAGGTGTCATCATTGATGAAGAGAATTTGATGTCACCACATGATCGACAGGCAGGTGTGTCGTTTGTGGGGGAAATCAACAAACTCAATGAAGCCGGCGGAGTTCTTGGTAAGCAAGTAACCGTTATCCGCGTAAATAGCGAATCAAGACTATCAGTGGTAGATGTCGCAGCTAAAAAACTGATTGAAGCTGGAGCACAACTTCTCGTATTGACGTGTGAGCTAGATTATGCAGCACCAGCTATTCGTAGAGCCAAAGAAGCAGAAGTACTAGTAATTTCTCCTTGTGCCACGGAAACAGAATGGTCTACGGGATCAGTTGATAAGTTAGCTTTTTCCATGACGACACAAGCCCAAAAGTATGGTGCGGAACTTGCAAATATTCTATGGGATGAAGGAAATAGAACTGTAGGTGTTTTATGGGACAATTCAGCTCCCGAGACCATCCAAGAATGTAGCGCATTTAAAAGCAGGTGGCGGGCTCTAGGCGGGAGGACGACTATCGATAAAGCAATCAATATGGTCACCGCTACTGACATTATCAATGCTGGAGATCGTGCAAAAACCCTTGATGCTGATTCAATCGCTTTGTGCGCTTTCAACCGTGTAGGAACGCTTGCCCTTCAGCGAATCCGCGGAGCTGGTTGGCTCACACCAGTTATAGCCGGACTCACAATGGATAGTGCAGCATTCCGGCCTCTAGATATTTCAGGGATAGGAGATTTTCGGTTACTTAGTTTTGCCTCAACTTCAAATGATGATCCGTACCCTGAAGTCCGCGATGCAGCCGTCAATTTCGTTTCAGTTGATGGGGTACCACCAGCCAGTGGGCGGTTTATTTTGGGGGCAGATCTGGCAAAACTTTGGATTTATGCTGTGAATGCTGCTGGAACTGCAAACAGTGTCGCAGTTGCTGAAGAGATAAAATCTTTAGATTCCTTTGATGCTGTCTCTGGTTTAATCAGCTTTGATGGAACACAGTCTGTCATACGACGAGTCCTTCGGGTTCTCCAACAAGACAGTGGTCAAATGGTGTTCCAAAAAATTTGGGAATACTGATTAGTAGCCAGCCCCAATATCAATACAGCCTAATAAGTGCTCTCCGGCTATATATCTAGCTACATTCTCCTCAATTCGTTGTGAAAGGAGTTGAATACCCATCTCTGGAGTATTGCCGGTATGAGGCGTTATTAAGCAATTCGAGAACTCCCACAAAGCATGACCGGCAGGCAGGGGTTCCGGTTCTGTCACATCAAGCCCTGCCCCAGCGATACTCTTAATTTTTAACGCGTTAACTAAATCAGAAGTAACAATATGCCTTCCACGTGCAACATTTATCACTATTGCTTGAGAGGGAAGGAGATCTAAACGCTCTTTATTGATTATTCCTTCCGTTTCGCCAGTAAGTGCTAAAGCAATAACCAAAACATCAGTTTCAGGTAACACACTGTTCAACTCATCCAAACTAAGCACTTGACCGCACCCAGAAAGAGGGAGTGAGGATTTCCTAATAACTGTGATTGAACAACCGAATGGCTGCAACATAGGAATTAATTCCTCAGCTATGCCACCACCTCCGAGGATAAGAACCCTAGAGCCCAGCAAATTACTACCAAAAGGCTTACCCCAACTCTTACTTATTGAATAGTCAACTAAGCCACGTTTCAACGAAAGGATCATGGCTAATGCGTGTTCAGCAACAGCCGAAGCGTACACACCCTTTCCGCAAGTCCACACTCTTTGATCATCTAACAATTCAACGAACGGTTCTATTCCCGCAAAGGGCAATTGAACCCAGTCATGCTGATCTTTGACAAAGTCGGGAAGTACGTCAGGGTTTTCTGGTGCAGACCAAATGAGCGCAGTCGCCTCATCGGGTGAACAAACCGTTCCTCCAGCTCTTTCTGTAGCTGAAATTAATGCTTCTTTACGCCAATTATCAGGTTCAACAGCTATGAGTCCCTCTCGATGACCTGAAGGCGTTACTTTTCGCAATGTTTTATTTTCTGTCAAAATTTCCCTAACGTGTGGTGCAGACTTTCTTGACCACTATGGTCATTTACATGGATATAGCAAATTCAGTTCTTGAACTTATCGGACGAACCCCAATGGTTCGCCTCGTCCGTGTCACAGAGGGTATTGCATGTCCAGTCGTAGCAAAAGTTGAAACCACAAATCCTGGTGGCAGCGTTAAAGATAGACCAGCTTTGGCAATGATTGAAGAAGCCGAACGAGAAGGACTCCTAAAAGCTGGATCCACAATAATTGAACCTACTTCAGGGAATACTGGAGTTGGTTTAGCAATTGTTGCAGCACAAAGAGGATATGACTGCATTTTTGTTATGACGGATAAAGTTAGTCCTGAAAAAGTTGATCTATTGAGGGCTTATGGTGCTGAAGTTATTGTTTGCCCTGTAGATGTTGAACCTGATGACCCTCGTTCCTACTATTCAACTGCTGAGCGGCTCGCTAATGAAACGCCAAATGCTTACCGACCAAATCAATATGTGAATCCAGAGAATCCAATCTCACACTACTCAACAACTGGACCAGAAATCTGGGAACAAACAGGTGGGAAAGTTACTCATTTTGTAGCCGGTGCTGGAACAGGTGGAACTCTTTGCGGAGTAGGAAAATACTTGAAAGAAAAGAACCCAGATATTCAAATCATTGCTGCCGACCCTAAAGGATCGGTCTATAGCGGTGGGGATGGAAGACCGTACTTAGTTGAGGGAGTAGGTGAAGATTTTTGGCCAGAAACCTATGATCCATCAATCATTGACCGAGTAATTCCTGTAACGGATGCACAATCATTTCACCGAGCAAGAGAAGTATCACAGAAAGAAGGGTTATTGATCGGAGGTTCCTGCGGAACAGCTGTTGAAGCAGCTATCACGGTTGCTTCAGAATTAACAGAAAATGAAATGGTTGTTGTTCTCCTTCCCGACTCCGGAAGAGGGTATCTTTCAAAAATCTTCAATGATGATTGGATGACAAACTATGGTTTTCTCACCAAGGAAGCCCCGACTTTAGCTGAAGTCTTAGTCGCTAAGGCATCTGATATTCCGCCACTTGTTCATTTACAACCAGAAGAAACGCTTGAAAGAGCTATTGCGGTCATGGATGAATACTCAATTTCCCAAGTAATAATCGCTCAAGGAAACCTTCCTTTGGCAGCTGCAGAAGTCAAAGGAGTTTTAAATAGATCCGACCTAAAAGCAATAGAGGATTCTTTAGATCAGGAATGCTCACAACTGATGAAAGCTCCACTTCAAATCACTGGAGTAGGGGAGTCAATCGCAGCAGTGAAGGACATTCTTGAAAAAGGTCAGAAGCTTCTAGTATTTGAAGATGGGAGACCTATGGGAATTGTTTCGCATTCGGACATTATCGCCTATCTTGATCAGGTAGGGAGCTAGCAGAGATGAAACACAATACAAATGACCCAGAGTGGGGGATTGAGACAATAGCAATCCATGCTGGCCAGCAACCAGACCCGCATACAGGGGCTGTTACAGTACCCGTATACCAGACAAGTACATATGAGCAAGATGCAGTCGGTCAGGACCGAGGATATGAATATTCCCGAACAGGGAACCCAACTCGAGATGCACTGGAAACAAGCATTGCGTCTCTTGAGGGCGGAGATTTCGGTAGGGCTTTCGCTAGCGGTATGGCTGCAGAAGATACGATTCTGAGACTTTTAAATCCAGGTGATCATGTTGTCATGGGCAATGATGCCTACGGCGGCACTTTTCGACTTATTTCAAAAGTATTAACCCGCTTCAATATTGATTGGACTGCAGTTAATTTCGCTAACCCCACTGAAATTGAAGAAGCGATCACAGGCAACACACGAATGCTTTGGACTGAAACCCCTTCAAACCCTCTTCTATCTGTCGTTGACATAGAAATGCTTGCTGCGTTAGCCCATGCGAATGGTGCATGGTGTGTAGTTGATAACACATTCGCCACGCCATACTTGCAACAACCACTCTCGCTTGGCGCTGATTTTGTAGTTCATTCTGCAACGAAATATCTCGGAGGTCATTCAGATGTCGTTGGCGGTTTCATAGCGATGAATTCTGCTGAATTGGATGAGAATATAGGATTCCTTCAGAATGCGATCGGAGCAATCCCAGCGCCTTGGGATTGCTATCTTCTTCTGAGGGGTATTAAAACGCTGCCGGTGAGGATGGACAGACACTGTGAAAACGCAGAAAAAATCGTTGATTTTCTAACGACGCACAAGAAAGTAGATGAGGTTCTCTATCCGGGTTTGGAATCGCATCAGACGTATAAGGTCGCTGAAAAACAAATGAAGAAATACGGCGGAATGGTGTCATTTACCGTTAAAGGCGGAGGAGAAGAAGCGAGAAAAATAGTTGGACATACTAAAGTCTTCACTCTCGCTGAATCACTGGGGGCAGTAGAATCACTCATTGAGGTTCCCGCTGCCATGACTCATTTATCTGCAGAAGGTTCACCCCTTGAAGTTGATGACTCATTAATCCGACTATCAGTAGGGATAGAGACAGCAGATGATCTATTAAACGATCTAGACCAAGCCTTGAGTTATTAAAGGATTCAATTCAGCAAAAATCTAGTTCTGCAGGTGAAGGGCATTACTAGCTAATGATTCAAGTTCAAAAACCCAATCATGTGGTTCAACGTAGGGCACTAGGATAAATTTACTAGCACCAGCGTCAATGAATTCTTTGATACGATTTTCTATTCCCGCCTGTCCTTGAACAACGATATCTGTTGCTTTCAAGTCTGGGCGACGTGCCTGCACTGCTTTCACGATCGGCTCAGGCATGCTCCCGTCTGATGTGTAAATAATAAGAGCTCCAAAATGTTCCCGATCAATTAGTGGCCGCCCAGCTTCCTTGGAGTGCGCATCGATTACAGGGATTCCCGCTGCGACATCTTCAGCTGTGCAGAAACTTGGCAACCAGCCATCCCCTAATCTCCCAACCCTCCGGAGTTCGCTAGAAGCGAGACCGCCTAACCAGATCTCAAGTGGTTTCTGGATGGGCTTTGGCAGGACACGCACTTGTTCTATGGAAAACCGGTCCCCATGATGGGTAACATTATCTTCTTCCCAGAGGCGCCTCATTAAAGGAAGCGCTTCATTAAACCATGGTGAGCGATCCTCTCGGTTAACTCCGAAAGCTTGATGCTCACCAAGGTTCACTGCACCTAAACCAAATGCTGGAAGGACCCGCCCATCAGAAATAACATCAAGACTTGCCAAAGATTTCGCTAGGAGTACAGGGTTTCTCCCGGGGACCACCATTACGGATGGACCGAACTTAAGCTTCTCTGTTCTAGCAGCAATCCAACTCATGGCAACAAGTGGGTCTAACGCTGAACCAGAGACTCGCTCTGAGAACCACAGAGAATCAAATCGTAATCGCTCTAAATTCTCCACAAAGACACCTAAGGTTTTAGAATCCGTAGTCTTTGGGTTCGTTCCTAACCCCAATCCAATTCTGACTTTCAATTGTGTACCCTCATTCGTTTCGTTACATCTTCCACTGAACAACATTAAATAACGGATATCAAATAAACGACTAAATCTATCAGTGCTATGCTTTTGCATTATGGAAGCAACCGAGGACCAATTTGACCTAGGAAAGAGTTTCCTTGACCCTGCAATACAGGACGACCCGTTTGAAGCCTATGACGACCTTAGACAGCATTGCCCCGTCTACAAACTTCCGGAAACCGGTCTCTTCATGGTGACACGATACGAAGACGTGCGTGAAGTTCTAACCACGCCATCGGTCTTCTCCAGTAGGCCAGGAGCAGGAGCGGGAGGGGCAAATGAAGCGTCAAAAGCCCATGCCGCAGTATTCGCTGAAAAAGGTTGGGTAAAAGCAAGAACTCTTCAAAGGACAGATCCTCCAGAGCACACGCATTATCGGAAACTACTCGGTCGAGTATTCACTAATAGGACTGTAGAAAGAATGCGTCCAAGAATTGAAGAAATCACACATGAATTAGTAGATAGTTTCATTGATCGAGGTTCTTGCGAATTTGTTTCGGAATTTGCTCTACCTCTCCCTGGAATATTCATCTGCGAGCAACTCGGTCTTCCAGCTCAGGAATATGCAACATTCAAGAAATGGGCTGACGCAATGTTGGCTATGTCACAAAAACCTTTAACGCCTGAAGAGGCAACAGTCCAAGCTGGTTTAGAAGTCGAAGCTCAGCATCACCTAGCAAGAGAATTCGAAAAACGCAGGGAGGACCCATCTGACGATTTAATTTCTTTGATTGTGCATGCTCATCAAGATGATGAAGCATTCACCATGGAGGAGTTGCAGGATCTGATGCATCAACTCGTTACTGGAGGATTTGAAACGACAACTGCAGCGATTTCAAAATCAATGTGGCTACTTTTGCGGTATCCAGAACAGATGAACAAATTACGCTCTGACCCTTCATTAGTTAAGAACTTCATAGAAGAAAGCTTGCGTTTTGATAGCCCTGTTGCTGGACTGTGGAGGGCGACAGCTTGCCCAGTTGATATCGGTGGTGCAGCGATACCGGAAGGATCGCCAGTGATGCCAAGGTTTGCATCTGCCAACAGAGACCCAGAAGTATTCGAATCTCCAGACGAATTTGATATCGAAAGAGAAAATGTTAATCAGCATGTAGCCTTTGGCCTCGGAAACCATTTTTGTCTAGGGGCATCACTCGCAAGAGCAGAATTATTAGCTGCTTTTACAATAATCCTTGAACGCATGGACGACATTCACCTAATTGGGGAAATGGAGAACGAAGCCCATAACTTTAGTTTTTTCTTAAGGCCGATGAAGAAACTTGAAATAGGTTTCTCAAAGAAATAAATAACTAAGAATTCTGAAAAGAAGCTATTGTTGCTGACACTTTTCGAAAAGGCCAGCGCGACAGGCTGAACATTTTCCGCATCCCGATAACGAACCGGCGATGATTTCGCTCCCATCACTGGCAGTTAAGGGACTTCCTGCATATGGAGTTGGGTCTCCAATTTCAGGGATAGCGGGCTTAGACCAGTGCATTTGATCTGCAACTCCGGAAATGACTTCATTCCACTCACTCGGGTTCCAACCTTGAGCGGAAGCAATAAGTTCAGGGGCCTGATTGATATGAACGATCCCTGGAGTTTCGGTAAAGCCAAGATCTTGGATGAAGATTGCATCAGGATCCGTGAAAGTTAACAGATCATCGCACCAAGGGCCTAAGAAACTTTTCGCCTGACCCTCTGTACCTGCTACTACCCACCCAACTCGGCAATCAGCGCCAGTGAAATTCTTCAAAACTCTTCCGGCAGTTTTTACAATCCATGAACTTTCACGGGTAAACGGATCAAGAACGACAAGAAGAAGATGGAACGAAGTTACCCAACCTTTTAAAGGTAAGGACTGGCCACCCAAAGAAGTTAGAATTGAGTTCGGATCGGGTGATTTGTGCACAGATAAAAACTAGCGCATTGTCATTTGAATAGGGAATTTAAACAGCAATAGCTGAAAATCATTACAAAAATTAATGATGCATCAGACATTCAGAATTAAGATTCCCAGAGGTGAAACCTATATGCGAGGCATAAATCAATTCTTTTTCTACGCAGGTGCGTTACTAACTCTCTTTGCGGTATCTTCTTGTGCGGAATCAATGGACTCAACCCAGAAAAACAATCAAACAGAGACTCTAATTTCATCCATTGAAGAAAGACCTACTCTTACTCCTACTCCTACTCCTACTCCTACTCCTACTCCTACTCCTACTCCTACTCCTACTCCTACTCCTACTCCTACTCCTACTCCTACTCCTACTCCTACTCC
>Ga0208764_10001142_pt1 | contig 17306 bp, 17 predicted proteins | sample ETNtaG_18_FD_185762 | JGI IMG/M metagenome (GOLD analysis project Ga0208764, IMG submission 185762) | Marine microbial and viral communities from oxygen minimum zone, Eastern Pacific Ocean - ETNP201302SV91 (SPAdes) (version 2) | ecosystem: Environmental > Aquatic > Marine > Oceanic ... | reverse complement strand
CCCATCACTTATTGCAACATCCGATGGAATAACACCAACATCAGCTGTTCTTTCAACAAAAATTTTGTTATAGGTTAATAAATTATTGTATTCTTCAATTTGGGGCTCAAAGTAATCAAGAAAGCCTATACATATTTTCTCGAAATCTTTTGGCAAATCATGAGAAACTCCGCCAACCCACATATAATTATAAAGCAGTCGAGCACCGCAGGTATATTCAAACATATCCAATATTCTTTCACGATCTCTTAACATATATAGAAAAGGTGTAAATGCACCTATATCAAGACCGTATACTCCTAGGGCCAATAGATGACTCGCAATACGATTCAACTCACCCATGATTACACGTATGTATTCAACACGATCTGGAACTTTAATTTCCATTAACTCTTCCATTGCGACTACATACCCAAAGTTACTGTTCATCGCAGCAAGATAATCGCAGCGATCAGTAAAGGGAATTACTTGTTCATATGTAACATTTTCAGAATGCTTCTCAAAACAACGATGTAAATAACCAAGATGAGGTTTAATCTCTGAAACAATCTCTCCATCTGTCATCACCTCAAGACGTAATACACCATGTGTACTTGGATGCTGGGGACCAATATTTAGAACCATTTGATCTGCCTTAACTACTCCCAACCTTCTTCCTCCTTAATTTTTGGCACTACGATACCATGATATGATTCCTGACCTTCATAGTCTTTCCTCAAGGGCCAACCTTCCCAGTCATCTGGGCATAGAATTCTTCTTAAATCGCGATGACCCTCATATGTAATTCCAAACATATCATAGGTTTCACGCTCAAACCAATCTCCAATTCGCCAAACTTGTTCAATGGATGGAACTTTTGGATTTTTTCTATCATGATTAATAACTATTTCAACTTTATGACGGTGTTCCATTGAATGTAAGTTATATCTGGACTGAAGGCTTCCCTCATCCCCAGTGTCAATACCTGTAATACATTCCAATTGATCAAAGGATAGATTAGGATTTTCTTTCATAAAGGTTGCAACCTTTAACCATTGAGATCCCTCAATCTCAATTTGATGGTTTAATAAATCCTCATTTTCAATGACCGATCCAGGATACTGATCTAATATAGTTGATTTTATTTCTGCTAGGATCATGCAGTTTTGCGAGTAAGGGGACGCTCAGTTTGAATTTTTTCTTGTAATTTTAAAAGCCCCTCAATTAATGCTTCTGGACGGGGTGGACAGCCTGGAACATAGACATCAACAGGGACTACCAAATCAACTCCTTTTAAAACATGATATCCATGCTGCCAATAAGGACCACCACTGGTTGCACAACTTCCCATTGAAATTACATACTTTGGATCTGCCATTTGTTCATAAAGCTTTTTAACTCGAAGAGCCATTTTCATGGTAACTGTTCCAGCAACAATCATTACATCTGCCTGCCTAGGAGAAGATCTAGGCATCATTCCAATGCGTTCTAGGTCATGTCTGCTTGCTGCAGAAGCCATCATCTCAATAGCGCAACAAGCTAAACCAAACTGAAAATACCATGGAGAGGTAGATCTTGCCCATCCTAAAATTTTATCTAGTGAAGCTACAATAACATTATCTTGAAATTTATTTTCTAAAACACCCATTTCTACTCCTGAACTGTTTTGGGTTTTTCAAAGAGATTCGCATAACGACCTCGTCCATATTTAACATTATATTTCACCCAATCTAAATCAGCTCTCTTCCATACATAAGCAAGACCTATTAATAAAATAATTAAAAATATTGCCATTTCTATAAATGCTAAAAGTCCTAAATCATTAAATACAACTGCCCATGGAAACAAGAAAACGACTTCAACGTCAAAAATAAGAAAAATAAGTGCTACCACATAAAACCGAATGTTGAATTGAACCCATGCTGATCCCTCTGATTCTTCACCACACTCATATGTGGCCAATTTATCAGGATTTGGATTGTTAGGCGCAATAAGTTTCTGAATGAGCAATGGCAAATAAACGAGGACAATGCCCATTAGAATAAAAATAAATATAGTTCCGAAGTCGCGATACATCGATTTATTACCCTTCTACAGACAATAAATTTAGATTACTCACTAAAGGCTCGTCAAGGTAAAGTTCGCAAAATTTTGTTATTTTTTATTATTTGAAGTAATAGTTAATATTTTATTCTATTTACAATTGTTGAAATTTCAAATACAGTGATAGATTCTGCAATCTATGTCGTTACTTAATTCATCTATTGCAACAATAATGCCTTATCTGCCAAAATGGTTTGCGAGACCATTCGCTAAACCATATGTTGCTGGTGAAACATTTCAATCTGTAATTGAAATAGTTAAAGAGATAAATAATAATGGCTTTTCAGCTACAATTGATATCTTAGGCGAACATGTGCATTCAGAAAATGAAGCAAAGAATATTCTGAGCCAATACACTAAATTAATTAATAATATTTCAAAAAATAATTTAGATAGTACAATTTCCGTAAAATTAACACATTTAGGCTTAGGCTTGAGTGAAAAATTAGCAGAAGAAAATATTATTGAACTAGCTCAGTATGGAAATAAGAATAATATTGGAATTACTATTGACATGGAGAACTCAATCTATACTTCTGTAACACTAAAAGTATTTAAAAAAGCTTTAGCAATTCATGAAAGCTTAGGAGCTGTAATTCAAGCTTATCTTTATCGAAGCATTAAAGACCTTAAAAAATTAGAGTCATCAAAATTAAATCTCCGCATTTGCAAGGGCATATATAGAGAACCTTCAAATATTGCCATGAATAGTCGAAAAAAAATTAATGAAAATTATCTTTTGTTAGCTAAAACTACTTTATTGGGTAAAGGATATGCATGTATAGCTACACATGATATGGAACTGATTAATCATCTTGAAAATTTTGTAGAAAAGAATGGGATCTCACCCAATAAATTTGAATTTCAAGTTTTATTTGGTGTGCCAATGGGTAATAAGCTAGAGCATTTAAAAGAAAAAGGATATAAAGTCCGTATATATGTTCCTTTTGGAGAAGCTTGGTTTGATTATTCAATTAGAAGATTAAAGGAAAACCCCAAGATTATTTCTTATATTATAGGTAACATATTTAAAAAATAAATCCCCTATTTAATATTAAAAATATTATGACGAATAAAAATAAAATATCAACAAATGCAGTTCTAGCTATTTTACTCTTTTTAACATTTAACAGCACTCTACTTGCCGCTGTGAGTGAATCCTCTAAAAATATTTCTATCTTTTTATTGCTTACGGGTCTACTTGGCGGGATGGGGATGTTTCTTTATGGTATGGAAATGATGAGTGATGGAATGAAGATGACTGCTGGCAATAGCATGCGTATTATACTAGAGAAATTAACATCTAATAAGTTTTTAGCTGTTTCTGTTGGTGCTTTTGTTACGATGGTAATTCAAAGTAGTAGCGCTACGACTGTTATGCTTGTAAGTTTTGTTAATTCTGGTTTACTCAATTTTACTCAGGCTCTTGGAGTCATTTTAGGATCAAATATAGGTAGTACAGTAACTGCTCAAATTGTTGCATTTAAAGTTACAGATTATGCATTATTATTAATTGCGATTGGTGCGATGATGTCTCTTTTTTCAAAAAAAGAAACAGTTAAAAATCTTGGATTTGTAATTTTAGGTTTTGGACTATTGTTTTACGGAATGAAAGTGATGTCAGATACAATGAAACCTTTGCGTACAGATCCAACATTTAATAGTATTTTGACTAGTTTTGAGAATCCATTTCTAGGAATCATGGCAGGTGCTATTTTCACTGCATTGGTTCAAAGCAGTAGTGCAACTACAGGAATTGTTATAACGTTAGCAAGTGGTGGATCAATCACTTTAGAAGCTGGTATTCCACTTATTTTTGGTGCCAACATAGGCACTTGTGTTACTGCTCTTCTAGCTGGACTTAACGCTTCGAGGGATGCTAAGCGAGTAGCTATTGGACATGTCACATTCAACTTATTAGGAGTGCTTTTATTTTGTTTTTGGATACCAACCTTCTCTGAAATCATATCCCAAACTTCAAATAATATTCCTAGACAAATCGCAAATGCACATACTATTTTTAATATTTTAGCAACGGTTATATTTATTCCCTTTACTGGGTTGATAGCAAAAACAATTATCAATTATTTTCCTGATAAGTTCGAAAATAGAGATATTAAAAAACCAGCTCTATTACACTTAGACGAAAAGTCTTTAAATCAACCAGAAGCTGCAATCAATAATGCGCAGGCTGAAATTAGTGGGGTTGTTGGTCTTATGGAACGCGTAGTGGGTACATTAGTACGTCCCTTTATTGATAATCAAGAACAAACTGATATAGAAGATTCAGAACTTGATCTAAAGACTGGATTAAATCAGCGACTAGAAAAAATTGAATATTTAAATAAAAGTATTTCTGATTATTTATTGAAAACAAGTAGAGGTGATTTAAGCTCAGCTCAATCAAAGGAAGTATTCTCTTTAGTGTCTACAGTAAACTATCTCGATTCAATGAATAATGTAGTAAAACTACGCTTTGAAAAACTTACATCTAATAAAGAAAGTTTAGATGGGAAATTTTCTGAACAAGGGCAGATGGAAATTTTGGATTATCATAAAAAATTAGTAAAGCAGGTTAAGCGTTTAAATCAATTTTTCAATAAATTTGACCGCTCAAAGGCAGAGAAGATAATGCAAAAAGGGCAGAAATATAAAGATGTTGAAGAAAAGTATCGTTTAGAACATTTTCAAAGAGTTAGCGGAGATATAGCTGAATCTGTTGCTACGCATGAACTTCATATGGAACTAATGGATATGCTTAAACAAATGAATGTCTTTATAGAGTTAATTGCTTCAACCTTACTTAAGCTTGAATCAGATAATAATTAACTTTTTCCTCTTCTTCCCCAACCCATTTTTAGCATCAAAGTTTGAAAATAGTTTGAATCTTTGAAGCTAATCATTCTGATATCATATGGAGATTTTTGAATAATTATTTTTGTATCTGGATCTAAATATTCATTTACTTGCCCATCAACGGCAAAAGCAACTTTTTCATGATCTGGGAATTTAATTTCAAGAAGTTGATCATCAGGCACTACAATCGGTCTTAATGTAAGGGTATGCGGACTTAATGGAGATACAACGATTGCCCGTAATTTTGGCATTACTATAGGGCCACCCGCTGAAAGTGAATATGCCGTTGATCCAGTTGGTGTGGCAAAAACTAAACCATCTGCTTTATACTCAGATACAAATTGACCATTAGAAAATAAATTCATTTTAAGAATTCTTTGAGATTTACCACGATCGATAACAAAATCATTTAAGGCATAAAAAGTTTTTGAAATTTCTTTATTATCTATATTAGCCTGTAGTACCATTCGACTTTGGGTTAAATACTCCCCTTTCGCAACTAAGTTTAATCGATCAAACATTTGATCAATAGTAACCTCAGCAAGGAAACCTAATTCACCAAGATGAATTCCCATAATTGGTATTCCTCTATCTCCAATTGCTCTAGCTGCAGATAGCATAGTTCCATCTCCACCTAAACTTAGAATAAAGTCTAATTTCAAAAAATCAGCAGCAGAATTAATGATATTTAGATTATTTTTAAATTTATGCGGAAGATTATCTTGAATTCTTGTAGTGATATGTGGAACTATTTTTTTTTCGTTTGCCCAATTTAAAATAGGCTCTAATAATTCCCAAAACTTGCCTTTATCAGTGTTACCCCAAATACCAAATGTTTTTGGAGTTTTATTATTTGGCATCGCTAACTTATATCTTCCTGATTCATGTCAACTTCTTTATCATTTTGCAAAATTTTAATTCTCTGCTCTGCATTATCAAGCTGCTTTCGAAGCTGCTCAGCTAGCTTTGTCCCCTTTTCAAATAATTCTAAACTTTTTTCAAGGGATTCATTTTCTCCTTCAAGCCTTTCAACAATTTTCTCCAGATCAATCATTGCCGATTCAAAATCAAATGTTTTTTTTGTAGTCATATATTAGCCTAAACGATGTTATTAGTTTACTTAATTTTAACTAGATAAACTTTTTTTCTTTTTGGCTTTCATTCTCCCTTTACCAGTTCTAAGAATAAAACTCTCACCAATTGACACATCATCTTCCCCTCGAATAATATTACCGTCTTTTTTAAATGCGATACTATAGCCTCTATTTAGAACATCAATTGGACTTAATGCTCTAATTCCCTTCTCCAAGCCAACTATTTTACTACGATTAATTGATATCAAATGGTTAATAGATATTTCAAGTGTTTTCGATAACTTTTTTGCAGATTGTCTGTGCCTATTAATAATTGAAACGGGTTTCTGCAATGCATGTCGTTCTGATAAAAAGTCTAACTTTTGCCACATTTGATTTGAATAGTACTCAAAGTAAGAATTCATGCGTTCAATTTTTTGATTTATAATTTGCTTTAATTCTAAAATACTTGGTATTGCTATTTCAGCAGCTGCAGAAGGAGTTGGCGCTCGAAAGTCTGCAACCATATCACTAATCGTAACATCAGTTTCGTGTCCTACTGCTGAAATAATTGGAATTTCACATTTACTAATTGCTCTAGCTAATAATTCCTCATTAAATGGCCAAAGATCTTCAATAGATCCTCCTCCTCGAGCTAAAATAATTAAATCAATATCATTTATTGATGATAATCTATTGATAGCGTGAACAATGTCCATAGAAGCGCTCTCACCTTGTACAATAGAAGGACACAATACCAAATTAGCATATGGTGCACGTCTATTAAAAATATTAATCATGTCCTTTAATACTGCACCTGTTCGAGATGTAATTAATCCTATTTTTCTGGGAAACTTTGGAAGCTCCATTTTTTTTGATTGATCGAATAATCCTTCAGAGAGAAGTTGTTTTTTCAAAGCTTCAAAAGCTAAATAAAGAGTACCTATCCCTGCTGGCTGCATCGACTGAACAATTAACTGGTATTGACCTCTCAATTCATATAAAGTAATTTTTCCCTGCAATAAAATATCCATACCATTTTCAGGCTTAAATTGAATTGACCTGTTTAGACCTTTGAACATAACACAACGGAGTTCTGAAGATTTATCTTTTATTGTGAAATACATATGTCCAGAAGAATGGTGCTTAAAATTTGAAATTTCTCCACTTACCCAGATATTTGAAAATTGAGGTTCAATTATACCCTTAATTTTTGCAGTAAGTTCTGATACAGTTAGAGAATTTTCAGATGAATTCATCTTAGACTTGGTCTACCTGCTTGCTCCCAACAATATTGCCAAATAGATGCTAATCTAATAACCGAACGACCCATACGATCCTTAAGAAGATCTCCAGTTTCATCATATAAAACTTCTAAATATGGTTTTTCAAATGGAAGTGGGTCATATGAATTAAGCATCTCAGCTTGTTCTTTTGTAAGGAGTTTACGCGCTTTGGTATCTGCATCTAAAATAAGTTGATGTAATTGGAAAGATTCTCTAACGATTTTCATTGAAAATGACCAGGGATCTTCAACTACTTCGATTTTACCAACTGGTTTAATGTCTTTAATGTATTCGTCTACTAATCGATGTTCCCACCTTTTATGTATACCATCATTTCCAGTTAATTGACCATTGTAATTAATTATAGTATGCAGAGGCATATGTAAGTCAGCTATATAATGCCCTAAAATACCCAAATTATATATTGCAGCATCTAATCGATTCTTTTTTAATAAATCAATTATTCTATCGCATGTTTTTTTTATTGTCCATGGAGCCATTCCATATTTGCGAATATTCTCTTCACCATATTGCTCAACCAGATCTTCATATTCTTTAGGAATTTTAGAAAAAGGATACTCATCATAGTAATCTGTATCAATAAAGTGCCGATGAAATTCGTTAGGATCTATATCTTTATTGTAGTCTGGAGCTGCTCCGTACCACTTTAGAGCTTCGGAGTTATACTTAAGAAATTGGCCAAAAGAGTCTTTCAAATATCTAGAAGCTTTATAATTTATTAGCCTATGACCTGCAAGACCCCATGCCCCAACAGTAATTGGATAAGCTATGATTAGCGTTATAAACCATATTTTTATGGCCCATCTCATAAGTTAAACTATTTTAAACTTTTTTCTTTTTATGACGATTAGCGCGTAAGCGTTTTTTCCGCTTATGAGTGTTCATCTTGCGCTTTTTACGTTTTTTACCGCAGGGCATTTTACCTCATTATTTTGAAAGATTATTGTTTACGTGTGAACGCATATATTTTGATGGTTTAAAGGTAGGCACATTACGTTCTGGCAAGAAAATTGCTTCTCCAGTTCCAGGATTTCGTGCTTTTTTTGGCATTCTATGCTTAACACCAAAAGTTCCAAATCCTCTCAACTCAACTCGTTCATTTCGACCAAGTGACTCAATTATTGTAGTCATTACGCCATTCATAACTGCCTCTGTTTCAACCTTTGTTAGTCCTGTAGCTTCTGATACAATATTTACTATATTTTGTTTAGTCATAGTAATTACTCCATTCGCCAGCGATATGCGGGTAAGTCATCAAACCAACCACTGACGGTTTGCTCCAAGCCTCCAGATAACCAATCTAAAATTGAGGAGCGTTTTTTATTTACTTGCACTGTTTTGGGTTTACCTGATATTTGACCCAATGAACCGGCTAATTCAATAGCATCTTCATAAGTTCCAATTAAATCAATTAATCCCAATTCTTTTGATTGCAAACCAGTATATACTCTACCATCAGCTAACAAAATAACATTTTCTTTATTTAGCTGAGGTCTATTATCTGAAACAGCATTTACAAATTGATCATACATATCATTTACCATTTCATTCAAGTGCGCTCTATCTGATTCTGTAACTTTTCTTGAGTATGATCCTACATCTTTTAGGTCACCACTTTTTACAGTTTCAAACTCAACACCAACCTTATCTAGTAATTCTGTCATTACTGGATAATTGATCACAACTCCTATACTACCAACAATAGTACCTGGATTTGCAATAATTGTATCAACACCTAATGCAATATAATATCCGCCAGATGCTGCTACAGTAGCCATGCTTGCAATAACAGGCTTTAAATCACTTAAAGATTTAATTTTTTCATATATTTCTTGAGTTGGGGCAACTAAACCACCAGGAGAATCAATACGAATTACAACGGCAGAAATATCATTTCTTATACTAAGTTTTTCCAACTGTTCTACTGTCGACTCAGCAGAAACTATCGGTCCATTAATATTTATTATCCCTACCTTTTTTCCTATTCCATCGCTATCAGCTCCAGCAGACCACGCACCTAGTTGAAAAGTAAAAACTAATCCAAAGAAAATACCGATTGACCACCAAAGCCAATTTAAATCAGAAGATGGACGCTTTAGCTTTGTTTCATCCATAATGTCAGTTTTTGTCCTGGATAAATTGGTTGACCATATTTTAAGCTATTCCATTTTCTAATATTTGATGCACGAGTACCATAATCCTCAGCTATATGCCCCAATGTATCTCCTCTTCGTACTTTATAAGATACCTTATTATAACCTTGCATCTGTGTTCTTGGAATTGATGCAATGTTCATTCCTGGTACTGGAATTGTTAACTTCTGTCCAATACGAATCATGCTTCTGTTACGAATCTTATTAACCGCGACAAGATCATGAATTGATATTCGATATTTTCTTGCAATCGTCCATAAACTCTCACCATTGCGAACTTTATGAGATACAAATTGTGGGGCAAAACGTTCACTCTCTGGTAGAGCATTATAATTTTTAATAAATAAATTTTTATTACCTTTTGGTATCTTTAACATGTAAGATTCACTTGGCGTGGCAGATTGTCTTAATTCAGGATTTAATGTTTGAATCATTTTAAAAGATGTATTTGCTGCATTAGCAAGAACTGTCAAGTCTGCACTTTTTTCAATCGTAACTAGATCATATGAAATCGGTTTTTTGTTTTTTTTTCTTTTGAATCCGTACTTTAAAGGATTTTTTGCAATGATACTAGCTGCCAAGAAATAAGGCATATAATTTCTTGTTTCGCGAGGCAATGAATGAAGTTGCCAAAAATCTGAAGTTTGATGGAGTTTTGTAGCTCTTCTGATTCTTCCTTCACCTGCATTATAAGCTGCTAGAGCTAAATACCAATTATCAAATTCATTGTATAGATCAGTAAGATAAGCACATGCAGCTCTAGTTGCTTTTTCAGGATCTCTTCGCTCATCCACATACCAAGAACGATTTAAGCCGTATATTTTTCCTGTGGAATAAATAAATTGCCACATACCATTTGCTGCTGCCTTTGAGTGAGCCTTTGGATTTAGTCCTGATTCGATCATAGCTAGGTATAATAGTTCTGGTGGTAGATTACATTCTTCAATAATACCAGAAAGCATTGGACCATATACATCAAGTCTATCTAACCATATTTCAAATTGCCGACGGCCTTTAGTTCTAAAGTACTCAATGAATTGATCGACCTTTTTATTTCTAACTAATGGAATATGACCATCTCTGTCTTCAATTACGGTAAATTGAGTAGCCCCCATTTCAACTTCTAATGGTTCAGCCATAGAGGTCAGATCCATTCTCATATTTTCGGCAGTTAAAGCGGCATCAGTTTTATCTAGTGTAGCAAATTTTTTTGTATATAATGAAATTAATGATTCTTCAAACCTATCAAATTCATCTTTATCTTCAACATCCATTTCTCCATACTGGTCAGCTTCAGCAAGCAAATCGAAGATTCTATTAAGATTATAAACAACTTCTAAAGTATCTGACATAACATCAGCAATGAATGCATCTGAGAGTAGAACTTTAACATCTCTTAGAAGCTCTGGTAAGCGATTCTCTGGTAAATTAACTCCATTTTGGAAAGTTTTTTGACCATTACTACCTTGAGACAAACTAAAGTTTATACTTATAAGCAATAATATTGAAATCGTTCTAAGTGTCTTATTCATTTATATTTAGAGTAAATTTTGTGGCGAAGTTAGTCGGTGATATCTTGGCCAGTCAAGCCTTTTTCTTTTATAATTTTAGTAGTACTATATCCTGGAACAAGTGGAAGAATAACCACTTCCCCTCCTTTTTCTTCAACTTCTCTAGCTCCTACAATCTCATTTTTCTTATAATCGCCCCCTTTGACAAGGATATTTGGTTGAAGCTCATTAATTAGATTTTGAGGTGTATCTTCATTAAAAATTATTACATCATCAACTGCATCCAGATCTAATAATTGCTTAGAACGGAAATTTTGTGAATTAATAGGACGATCTGAACCTTTTAAATTGGAAACTGATACATCAGAGTTAAGTCCAACAATTAAATAGTTACCTAATTTTCTTGCATGATTTAGATATCTCAGATGACCTTTATGCAAAATATCAAAACATCCATTGGTGAAAACTATAACACTACCACTTTCTTTCATTTTAATAATTTTCTTTTTTGCAATAATTATTGATATATGTTTCATCTTGTTTTTGATTTTAATTGTATGACTTCATTCCTTACATTATTAACAAAGCCATTTCTATCTTCGTAAGATAGAGAAGAAGTTTGAAATGGTTTTCCAATTCTTAATTCTAAATTATTTTTATTTAAAGTCATTTTATTTTTACCAAAACTTTCAAATGTGCCACATAATGCAATTGGAACAACTGGTAAATTCATCTCCATTGCTAAAACAAGGCCACCTTTTTTAAATAATCCTATTTCTCCATCCTTGGACCGTGTACCTTCTGGATAAATAATAATTGAACGTGGATTTTTTGCCATTGATTTTTTTGCGATACTTAAAGACTTCAGTGCTTTTATTTTATTTTTTCTATCAACAAAAAAATGTCCGCCTGCAATCATAGACCATCCAAAAATAGGTATACGTTTTAATTCAATTTTAGCAATTGCAACTAAATGATAAGGTAAACCTGCAAAAACCAAAGGAATATCTAATCCAGATTCGTGATTTGCTGCAAAAAGATAATTCCCATTCGGATCAAGATTACTTAAACCAATAACTTTATAATCTAACCCCCCAATTTTTAAAAGTAGTTTAGACCACGTTTTAGCTACCCAACTCATGAATTTTCCACGCCATTCAAAGAGCGAAACAATTATACCAAGGGAAGCAAAAATTATCGTCCAAAATAAAACATTAAATACAAACCAAAAGTAACGGAAATTAATTAAATACCTCCATGCCAACATAATCCGTTAGAGGTTCTGGGATTGTAATTGATCCATCAGATTGTTGATAGGTTTCCAAAATTGCGACCATCAATCTTGGTGTAGCCAAACCACTCCCATTTAAAGTATGAACAAATTCCACAGAATTATCATTAGCTTTTCTATAACGAATATTTCCCCGTCTAGCTTGAAATGATTCAAAATTACTACATGAAGATACTTCTAACCATTGCTGTTCTCCAGGTGCCCAAACTTCTAAATCATAGCATTTCGCTGCAGAAAAACTTAAATCACCTGTACATAGCTCAATCACTCTATATCGCAACCCAAGAGACTGCAAAACAGACTCAGCGTGTTTGGTTAATTCTTCAAGAATCATGTAGGACTCTTTAGGATTGACGAATTGAACCAATTCTACTTTATTGAATTGATGCAGTCTTAATAAACCCTTGGTCTCTTTTCCATGTGAGCCTGCCTCTCTTCTAAAACAAGCGGAATAAGCTGCATATTTAATAGGGAGTTGATCTTCTAATAAAATTTCATCTTGATGCATATTCGTAATAGGAACTTCTGCAGTAGGAATCATCCAAAGATTATCATTTTCTACGAAATACATATCTTCTGAGAACTTTGGAAGATTTCCTGTTGTCAGTGGGGATTGAGAGCGAACCATAAATGGCGGAAATATTTCCTTATAATCATGATTTTTTGTTTGGAAATCAAGCATATAATTAATTAACGCTCTTTCTAATTTCGCACCTTCTCCAGTATACAGAGGAAAACCCGAACCTGATATTTTTGATGCTTTATCAAAATCAAATAAATTTAATTCTTTTCCTAATTCAAGATGTGATTTTAATTCAAAATCTTGTTTTAGATTCTCACCATACTCTCTGATGATTTGATTCTCAGAACTATCTTTACCCTTAGGAACCGATTCATCTGGTAAGTTTGGCAATCTAAGTAAGAGTTCATTTAATTCATTCTTTATTTTACTGCCTTTATCTTCTAAAGATTTAATTTTATCCCCAACCTCACGCATGTCTTTAATGTCGCTATTAGCATTTTTTCCTGATTTTTTTGCTTCTGCAATTTTATCCGAGACTTGATTCCTTTTTGCGCGTAATTCATTTGATTTAGAAATATTTAATCTATAAGATTTATCCAATGAAAGTATTAAATCAATAGAATCAGTTTTTCCTTTAAGAGAAAGTCTCTCTTTTATATAAGTAGAATTATTACGAATTTTTTCAATCGATATCATATGAAGTATATTTTTATTTATAATTCGGCAATTTTTTAGGGTCAATTTCTTCCAAATTAGACCATTTACTATCTTTGTCGGAAACTATTTTTTCTCCACTTGGCCAATTAATTGAGATATCAGAATCATTCCATAACACACCATATTCATCTTCGGGATGATAAATTTGGGTACACATATATTGAAAAACAGCTATTTCAGTTAAAACATAATAACCATGAGCAAAACCCTCTGGTATGTATAAACGTTTATGATCTTTATCATCAAGAACACATGATTCAAACTTTCCAAACGTGGGGGAACCTTTTCTAATGTCAACTGCAACATCTAATACCGAACCTGAAGATACCCAAACTAATTTACCTTGCGGATAAGTAAGTTGATAATGCAAACCCCTAAGGACTCCTTTGCTTGATTTTGCTTGATTTTGTTGAACAAAATCTATCGGCAAATGATTTAATTTAAATTCAGAATTTTTAAAGGATTCTAAAAAATAACCCCTTTTATCATTTTGTATTTTTGGCTGGATAATTAATAAGTCTGGAATTGATGTTTCTAATACTATCATAATCAAATTTTTCTACCAATATTTTCATATTTAAAATCTAATTTTTTTAATTCTTTAATACTTAAAATATTTTTTGTGTCCAAAATAATAGGATTAGACATTAGCATCTTAAGCTTTCTCAAATCAATACCTCGAAATTCATGCCATTCAGTAAGAATTACACATGCATCCACACCTTTCACTGTATCCTCCCAATTTTCAAAATAATTCAAATCTGGATAATTAATTTTAAAATTTTCTATTGCTACAGGATCGTAGGCATTAATTTTTGCTCCCTTACTAATTAATTTAGGGATTATTTTTGTTGAGGGCGCTTCCCTTATATCATCTGTCTGAGGTTTAAAAGAAAGACCTAGAATTGCTATTTTTTTACCTGAAACTTGATGATCTAATAAGCTGTCAATTTTATTAACCATCCTTAAAAATTGTTCTTTATTTACTTCTATTGCCGCTTCAACTGTTTTAACCGGATGATTAAAGTTTTTACCCATATTAACTAATGCCATAGTATCCTTCGGAAAGCAAGAGCCTCCAAAACCTGGTCCTGGATGAAGAAACTTTGCACTAATTCTACCATCTTGCCCCATAGCCTTAGCAACATGATGAATATCTGCACCAACTATTTCACATAGATTTGCAATTTCATTAATATAACTAATTTTTAATGCTAAAAATGCATTCGACGCATATTTAATCATTTCAGCCGTCTCTACAGAAGTATTTACTATTGGTGTCTCATTAATAAAAAATGGTCTATAAACTTCCTTCATAATAGAAAAAGCTTTTTCACTTCTTGCTCCAATTACTAATCGATCAGGTATTAAAAAATCTTTAACTGCTGAGCCTTCTCTTAAAAATTCAGGGTTAGATACGTAGCCGAAATCAGATCTATCATTATTCTCTAATAAAATTTTTTCAATTAATTCACCTGTGCCAACAGGAACAGTACTTTTAGTGCAAATAATTTTATATTTATTTAAATTTTTGGAAATCGTTTTAGAGACTGATTCAACATAGCGTAAATCAACTTCACCACTATTTTTCTGTGGAGTTCCAACTGCTATAAAAATAATATCTGATTCTTTAATTGCTTTTTCTATATCTGCTGAAAAAAAAAGTCTTTCCTTTTTGGAATTACTTTTTAATAAAGAATTTAATCCAGGTTCAAAAATTGGAATTTTTCCATTATTTAATTGATTAATTTTCTCTTTATCAATATCTACGCAAGTTACATGGTGTCCAAACTCAGATATTCCTGCTCCAGTGACTAAGCCAACGTAACCTGTTCCTAATATTGAAATTTTTCTCATAAAAACAATTTTCCTTTAAATGAGACCATTTTTTCTTCTTGTAAACCACTCAATAAATAGTATTAAAATAATTATAAATAATACAAATCGACTTTGAGTTAATTTTATAACATCTGCTTTAAGTGAACGACGAAATTTTGGTTCTATTGAATTAATTAATTTATCTTTGTTATCCCAGTGATAATATTCTCCTTTTGTTTTTTCTGATATTTCAGTTAATAGTTTTTGGTTTAAATAAACCTGACTTAACTCAATTTGACTTTCTAAAACATTAAATTTTCCTGATTGAATTGGATCACCAAATTCATCAACAAAAATTTTAAATAAATATTCACCTGGTTTTGATGCGCGGAACTCTCCTTCCCATCTATCTTTTTCAAGATTATAATCAATGTTAGAAGAAAATCTATTTTCATTATTATGAAATACTTTGAAAAGTATTGATTTTGAAGATAGAGGAGTTTTAAAAGGTTCATTTCCTGTTATGTAAATCATTTCACCTTGTTGAAAATAGTCTTTATTCAAACGAAAATAGTTTTCATTTGAACCTCCGGTCTTTAATAACCAATTAACTTCGCTGTTGATTATGACACTAAATACATTCGAATTTGATTCCTTATCGATAATATGATAAAGTAAGCCTAATTCTGAAGTAGAAAAAATTGTAGATCTAATATTTTTATTTTCATTGCGTAGCCACAGCGGCCAACCAGATTCAAAAATAGCCAATGAATCAGCAAAAGATCCCTTACCATTAATATAGAGTGACTGAGTCAATGGAGGTAAGTCGACACTATTACTAAAAAAATCAATAAAATCCCAAAAAACATTTTCAGAAGATTCTATTGAATCAGCTAATGTGAAACCAAAAACTGAATTTACTCCATTTAATGATTTGTTATTTTGGTTTGGTCCTGCTAAAAGCATAATTCCTGATTGATTGATTAATATCTTTTTTCCTAAAATTCGAACAAAATTAGGAGATAGTGGTTTGATAGGGTAATTATCAAAAATAATTAATTCATACGGTGTTTCCCAAAATAATTTCATTTCAGGATCAAAATTATTATTCTTAATACGAATAAAGTGATCTAAATCAATACGCTTATTCTCCTTAATTGTTTTTTTAATTAAAGTAGTATTTTTATTTGGACTTCCTGTAATTAATGCGACTTTATATTTATCTTTTAAGATAAGCAAACTAAAATTTTGTCTATTATTTTGAATATTTATTTCGTCCTCCAGCGAAGATACTCTTACTTCAAAATCATGCCGGCCAATTTCTTTGGAATTAAAACGGAAATTAACCTCATTTTTTGATCCTTTACCTAATAATTGGATTGGTTTTGAACCTAATAATTCAGAATTCCTATATAATGAAATATTTAACCTTTCTTTAATTATCCCAAAAGATTGTATAATGACTTTTAAGTCTACATCATCTCCTTTTAACACAACAGTTGGAACATCTAAAGAATGTATTGAAATATCCACTAAATCATTATCCTCACCAATACCAACAGTATATATAGGAGCTCGAGTTTTTGTCAATGATTCAATAGAGTTTTCGCCTTGAGTCAAAATACCATCTGAAACAATTATTGCACCAGCTAAATTATTTTCAGATTCAATTATTGATTTTATTACTTCCCCAAAATTTGTAGATAAACCATTTCCATTTATACTATTATTGTTCATCGAATGGATTTTTTCGTCGAATAAAAATGTTTTAAATGAAATATTTTTATCAAAAAATTGATCATTCAATTGATTTAAACCAGAATTAATTGAATTAATTGATGGAGTTTTATGATATTTTATACTTGTCGAGTTATCTAAATATATATGCCAATCAAGTTTTTGTTCAATTTTTGAACTAATATTTAATACTGGATTAAGTAGTAATGACAAAATAATTAAAAATAAAATCAATCTA
>Ga0208764_10001140_pt1 | contig 17326 bp, 15 predicted proteins | sample ETNtaG_18_FD_185762 | JGI IMG/M metagenome (GOLD analysis project Ga0208764, IMG submission 185762) | Marine microbial and viral communities from oxygen minimum zone, Eastern Pacific Ocean - ETNP201302SV91 (SPAdes) (version 2) | ecosystem: Environmental > Aquatic > Marine > Oceanic ... | reverse complement strand
TCACAAATGAAATCCGTCAGTTTGGGAAATTAAGCTAAGTGCTTGTAATGATTGGTGCCGGAAAGTGGAGTCGAACCACCGACCTACGCATTACGAATGCGTTGCTCTACCAACTGAGCTATTCCGGCATTGTCTGAAAACGCAAAGTATAACAACACTACGGAACAAGCCAAGAAACCTCTAATTGATTATTTTTGTTGCGTGTAAATTTTGCACGATGATGACCTTCAGATGACAAATAAAGCCATTCTATTTCGATGATTTTAGCTAAAATAACTATAAAATTATCTTTTCCATCATGATTTTCTTTGGGTGCATATTCGTACCCGTCTTGGTTTTTTATAACTGTGCCTGGTGTATCACTAACCTGATAACAAATTTTACTCATTCCATAACTTCTTTCCCATGCATCATCAACTAGTGATCCGTTAGCATGTAAAGTTAAATTTGATTTAAAACGAAGTTGTAATTTCTCATGTTGGCTGTAAATATGTATTATTGAATTTGAATTTGAAATAATTTGTTCAATCTTTTTTGAACGTTTATCTGTGTGAAAACGTAATATTTCTGTTTCTCTATCAGCCCCTCTTAACACCAGTGTTCTGGCAGATGGAGTATTATTATTTTCTAGAGTAATTAATGTTGGTGTATGAAAAGAACTGTTTCGGTCTTTTACGCCCTCTTCTAAAAAAGACCAAATTTGGTTATAAATTTCGACAGGATCATTAAAAAAACTTTCCATTATCAGTCCTGAAATTTATTAACAACGAAACAAACTAATTTGAATTAGATTTACTATATTAATTTATTATATTTTTTATATTGTAAATTGTAACTCACCGAGTCGTTTGGTTAACTTCATATTTTCAGCATAATCAATTGGTACACCAATTAATGCTGGGCCATCCTGCTTAAATGCCTCTTCTAATGTAGGTTTAAATTCTTCTGCAGAGCTAACCACTTTGCCCCAGGCATCAAAAGATTCAGCTAACTTTGCAAAATCAGGGTTATTAAATTTAAGATCTGAGTGCTTTCCACCAAACTGATTTTGCTGCTTCCATTTAATTAAACCATACTCACCATCCATTAATACGACGGTGACAAGATTAAGGTTATATCTGACAGCAGTCTCAATATCCTGAACATTCATTAGAAAACCAGCATCGCCGCAAACTGCAACTACACGTGTATCAGGAAATGCAAACTTTGCGCCCATGCCTGCAGGAAATGCAAAACCCATTGTACAAAACCCGTTTGAAATAAGACAGGTATTTGGTTCATCACACTGATAATAACGTGCTACCCACATTTTGTGGGCGCCTACATCAGATAATAATATATCTGAAGGACTGAGCGTTTCACGAATATCCCAGAGTACTTTTTGTGGTTTCATTGGAAATGATTTGTCATCTTTTTCCATTGCCAGATCATTGGTTATTGTTGTTCTTAATTTCTGAAAATTATTAATATCAAAAAAAGGAAGTTTATCTTTATGTTCTGTATCAAACAGTTGATTTATTTGCCATAACGCATCGGCAACATCAGATACTACTTCAACATCAACAATGTAATCTTCATCAATCTCGGCAGGCCAAAAATCAATATGGATAATTGTTTTTTTAGTATCCTTATTCCAAAGTTTTGGTGCATACTCAACAAGATCATAGCCAACAGCAATAACAACATCAGCAGAATAAAGTGCCGCGTTCACATGGTCCTGGCCTTGTAATCCTATTGTATATAAGCAATGTGGGTCATGTCGGGATACAGCGCCTTTGCCCATAAAGGTATTGACCACTCTAATACCTGTTTTCTCTGCAAGCTGTCGCAATTGGTTTGATGCGCGTTTCCTGACTGCGCCATTCCCCGATAAAATAATGGGATTCTTAGCTTTGATAATTGCCTCCACAGCGGCTTTAACTGCTTTATGATCAGCTGCTGCACGTCTTGTTTTACGTGGCTCAATTATTTCTTTTGATATCACGTCCTTTTTTGCAATATCCTCCGGTAATTCAAGCACAGTAACTCCTGGTTTCTCCTGTTCTGCAATTTTAAAGGCTTTCCTAATCATCTCAGGTATTGTTTCAGCCTTGTAGATACTATGCGCCCATTTACTAATGGGTCTTAACATCTGAATAGAATCCATATTTTGATGACTTTCTTTGTGGAGTCGACCTGTACTTGCTTGTCCGATAATAGCAATTGTTGGCGCACGATCCATATTGGCATCAGCTAAACCTGTTACTAAGTTCGTTACACCTGGACCAAGAGTTGCAAGACAAACACCTGGTTTACCAGTTAAACGACCGTATCCATCTGCCATAAAAGCTGCGGCCTGTTCATGTCGACATAAAACAAATTCAATGGGGCTGTCCATTAATGAGATCATAAAATCGGCATTCTCTTCGCCAGGAACACCAAATATTTTTTCAACACCTTCAGTCTCTAAACAACGCACAAATAAGTCAGATGCTTTCACAACTCACCTCCCAAAGAAATTTATTTTTATATTTTTAAACTTCATCCTTTTTGATCTTACTGACTTCGATAAAAATTACACATGGCCATATGAAAGCATAGCTTCTGCGACTTTTACAAAACCAGCTACATTCGCACCTTGTAGATAATTTACTTTGCCGCCGGACTCTCCGTATTCAACGCAACTATCGTGAATGCTTTTCATCATAGATTGAAGCATATCGGCTAGTTGTGACTCATCCCAAGCAATACGTGCGCTGTTCTGACTCATTTCAAGACCTGATACACCAACTCCTCCGGCATTAACTGCTTTTGCAGGACCAAAGCTCACGCCTGCATCAACAAATGCATCAACAGCAGCCTGCTCACATGGCATATTTGCAGCTTCTGCAACAAGTTTAATTCCATTTTTAATCATTGTTGCAGCATCTTCGCCATTAACCTCGTTTTGTGTTGCTGATGGTACAGCCATATCAGCTACAACACCCCATGGACGTTTATCCGCATGGAAAGTAATGTTTTTGAATTCATCGGCCGCTTCTGAAATTCTTCCTCGCCTGACATCCTTAAGTTCTTTAATCCAGTCGATCTGTTCTTGTGTTAAACCATCAGAACATTCGATAAAACCACCGGAATCAGAAAGCGTTAATGGTTTGCCGCCTAACTGCAGAACTTTCTCTGCTGCATGTGTTGCAACATTTCCGGAACCTGATATAAGAACTGTTTTTCCTTCTACGTCTTGCTTTATTTGCTGCAACATATTTTGTGCAAAAAATATTGCACCATAACCTGTTGCCTCGGTACGCATTTTTGAACCGCCAAAAGATAGACCCTTACCGGTAAGTATCCCAACAAAATGATTAGTAATTCGTTTGTATTGACCAAACATAAATCCAATTTCGCGACCACCAACACCGATATCACCAGCTGGAACATCTGTATCTTCACCGATGTGTCGATAAAGTTCAGTCATAAAACTCTGGCAAAAACGCATTACTTCAAGCTCGGATTTTCCTTTTGGATTGAAATTCGCTCCGCCTTTACCGCCGCCCATTGGCAATCCGGTCAGACTATTTTTAAATGTCTGTTCGAAACCTAAAAATTTGAGAATACTTTGATTGACTGAGGGGTGAAAACGCAATCCTCCTTTATACGGACCAATTGCGCTATTAAATTGAACACGCCATCCTCGATTAGTTCTGATGTTTCCCTCATCATCAGTCCACGGCACACGAAAAGAAACTACACGCTCAGGCTCTGCCATACGTTCTAAAATCTGCATTTCATGGTAAATAGGTTTGTCGGCAATGTACGGAAATATCGTCGATGCAACTTCATAAACTGCCTGCACAAACTCAGGCTCACCGGGATTACGTTTTTCCACGCCTTCCATATAACGAGTGAAATATTCTTTTGATTTTGCTGAACTTACTTTTGATTTGGACATGGAGCCTCTCCCCTTTCTCGTGCTTAGCTATTTTTATTGTTTTATTTCTTCTATATTATTGTTTTTATTAATTTTTCTTACTATTTATATATTTCTTATCTTTTTTATATATAAGCTACCCCCTACGATAATCTCCCAAGTGCCTAAATTCAATGGCTGATGAAGAAAAAGTTGTTTATTGGGTTAACTGAAGCTAAAAGATCTTAAACACATCTGGCTCATATCAAGGTGTGGGAAATTTATGCTATTTACTTAAATCTTTAGCAGTTAAATATTCTTCTGCTAAAGTTTTTGCGTGATTATATTGATTCGGAAATAATTTATCATCGTTAAGTAAACCATCAATCCTTTTCTTTGCATTCTCATTGCCATTCTCAGATGCCGCATAGAACCACATCGAGGCAGTTAAAAAATTTTGTTCAACAAGTTCGCCATTCATGTACATAACGCCAAGATTATATTGAGCATCGGCAAAACCTTGTGAAGCTGCTTTTTCGTACCATTTTTTTGCTAATTCTAAATTTTTTTCAACGCCCAATCCCAAATAATAATGAATCCCAAGATAATTCTGTGAAACTAAATTGCCACTATTCGCAAGCGGCTTCCACAATATAAGTGCTTTCTTATATTGTCCTTTATCAAAATAGTACTTTGGGTCATTAGATTGAGAGCAAGCTAAAGAGAGGAATAATAAAAAAATAACAATAGGAAATAATTGCATATAAATATACAACCAAATTGAAATGAAAAATTATCTAACTTACGCTTTTGTTAGAGCTTGCTCTATATCGCTCAATAAATCATCAATATGTTCAATGCCCACAGATAATCTGACAAGTTCATCAGACACGCCTGCTTTCGCAAGTTCTTCTTGAGACAGTTGTCTATGCGTTGTTGTCGCTGGATGACAGGCTAATGATTTTGCATCACCGATATTAACAAGACGCGTAATTAATTCGAGTGCATCGATAAATTTTGTGCCTGCTTCTACACCACCCTTAATACCAAAACTCAATATTCCGGCGGCCTTACCATCACAATATTTTTTTAGCAATTTGTAATCCTGATGATCAGAAAGTCCCGCATATCGAATCCACTCCACCTTATCGTGTTTTGAAAGATAATTAGCTACTTCAATTGCATTCTCACAATGCCGGTCCATTCTGACAGGTAACGTCTCAATACCCTGAAGAATCATAAAACTATTCATTGGTGATATTGCTGAACCAGTGTTTCTTAATGGAACAACTCTGGCACGACCGATGTACGCAGCTGGTCCCAAAGCTTCTGTATAGACAACACCATGATAGGATGGGTCTGGTTCATTTAATCTTTTAAAACGACTCGCATGTTCAGCCCATGGAAACTTACCTGAATCAACGAGAACACCGCCAATATTACTGCCATGCCCACCCATATATTTTGTTAATGAATGTACAACAATATCGCAGCCATGTTCGAAAGGACGACATAAATATGGTGTTGGTACAGTATTATCAACAATAACAGGAATTCCCGCGCTATGGGCTAGCTCTGAAATTTTTCCAAGATCAGCCACATTGCCGGCAGGATTACCGATAGACTCACAAAAAACTGCTTTTGTTTTGTCATCTGCTAATTTTGATATCTCCTCATAATTTGGAGCATCAATAAAACGTACCTCTATCCCCAATTGAGGAAATGTATGCGCAAATAAATTATATGTGCCGCCATATAAACTGCTTGTTGAGATAATGTTATCGCCAGATTCAGCAATGGTCTGAACTGCATAATTGATAGCAGCCATGCCAGATGATAATCCTAAAGCTGCAATACCACCTTCCATCTCTGCAACGCGTTGCTCAAGAACCGCTGTTGTTGGGTTCATAATACGTGTATAGATATTGCCTTCGACTTTCAAATCAAATAAATCAGCGCCATGCTGAGTATTATCAAAGGCGTATGATGTTGTTTGATATATTGGAACAGCTACTGCTTTCGTTGTAGGTTCAGGTGAATATCCGCCGTGAACTGCTATAGTTTCTAATTTCATGATGACCTCTTTTTATAATTTCCTTAAATTTATTATTATTTATCTAAAACTTTTTAATTTTTCTTGGAATTTTTAATACGAACAACTATGTCTATGCCGTCCTGTAATGTATTTTCTGGTAATTTCGGTAATGGACTAATCCTTACATTCTCAAATTCAAAGTCTGAAATTTCACCAGTATCTGTATTGTAATAATGAGAATGTGGTGTTGTTTTGGAGTCATAATAGATTTTTGAAGAATCAATGACCACGCGTTGGACAAGTCCTTTTTGGGCAAATAAATTAAGTGTGTTGTATACAGTTGCCCTAGAAATTGTGCTGCCATTATTATTAAGCACCATAATAATATCCTCAGCTGAAAGATGTTGGTCTTTACGAAAAATAATATTTGCTATATCAATGCGTTGACTTGTCGGTTTTATATCTAATGAAGACAGGACTTTAAAGGCAGATCTCTTGCTCATTTTTGTATAATCCTGTTCGTCTAAATCATATTTCATTCAGACATTATATTAGAAGCTCGCAGTAAAGTGGAGTCTAAATAAGAGTGATTATCATCTATTAGGCTATTTTTTTTGTATTAATAGAACGTTTTAGACTAAAACCATTAATATCCATGAAAGAAGGTTTATCAAACAAATAATCCGTTAGCAATTTGGCTGATGAGGGAGCCTGTAATATTCCTTTTCGAAAATGCCCCGTATTGATATAAATATTCTTAAAATCGGGGACTGGCCCAATAATGGGTTTGCCATCATTAGTTGCTGGGCGTAAACCAGACCAGTGACCGATAAATTCTGACTGCGCTAATTCGGGAATTATAGAATACCCCCAATCAAGCAATTGATTTCTAGCTATATCAGTAGTTTCATTATCGAAACCGACATCTTCTATAGTGCTTCCCAGAAGAATATTGCCATCGAGTCTTGGGATATAATAATAACCACCATCTAAAATAATTTTATCTGTAATAAGATTATTTGATCGAATGCAGATTATTTGTCCGCGTATCGGTTTTACATCAGCATCCTTATTTATAAAATTTAATAAAAGTTTGCTCCACGCGCCTGTTGTAAAGATAAGATGATCTGCAAATATTTTTTTATCGTTATCTAATGTTATGCATTCAAACTTATTATCATTTACTCCTATATGCGAAATTTTAGAATTTTCAAATAGATTGACAGCAAGATTCTTTAGGCTTTTGTATAATGCTTTTAGTAATAACGGTGGTCTCACCTGAAATATTTCCGGAAGCAAAATAGAATATTCTGGAATATTAATCTTTGAGTGATTTACATTTGTTTCATCTGAAAAATGAATTTTATTTTTATAAGCCCAATTTTTAGTCTCTTGGGCATGTTTTTTATTAATAATGACCAAACCAGATTTAACATATTCAGAATCAATACCTGTTTCATTTTTTAGACTGGAAGTAAAATCTGAGTATAACGTTTTTGCATGTTCAGAAAGAATTATGGAATCTTGATTTTCGATCCAGGGACGCATAGGTGACAAAATTCCACCAGCTGCTCTTGATGCTTCGTTACCAAATAACTGATGATCTAAAATTGCAACACTTGCACCACGAATTGCAATTTCTCTTGCAGTTGTCATACCAATAACACCGCCACCGATGACAATATAATCGTATTTCATATAAATAATGAATTATAATTATTGATAGAGTTTTTCTTCTTAATATCAGTTGTACTCCTGATTAAGAAAGTATGATTATTGTCTCTTACTATGATGTAAAAGATTCTACGCTGTCTCTTTGGTTTGTTTTATTAATTCTCTTGGTAAAGAAAAAACAACGCTCTCCTTAATGCCCGGTGATTCTTTAACTATTGAAGCACCTATTATTTTTAATTTCTTTATAACTTCTTCGACTAGAATCTCAGGGGCAGATGCACCTGCTGTTAATCCAATATTTTCTTTTTTGTCTAGCCACTCGTCTTTGATTTCTGTTGCATCATCAATCAAGTATGCTGGTACTCCTGCCTTTTGAGATATTTCCATTAATCGTGAAGAATTAGAGCTATTAGGTGAACCAACAACTAAAATCAAATCACATTCTTTTACTAATTTCTTTACCGCATCCTGCCTGTTTTGTGTTGCATAGCAAATGTCTTTCTTTTTTGGTCCGTCAATCTTTGGAAATCGCTTTCTTAATGCATTGATAACTTCATATGTATCGTCCATTGACAATGTTGTCTGTGTAACAAAAGCTAAAAAATTCGGGTTGTTTACTTTTAGTTTCATTACATCTTCAACTGACTCGACAATATACATTCCGCCCTTACCTGATTTTGGCTGATATTGACCAACTGTGCCTTCAACCTCAGGATGACCCTCGTGCCCAATCAAAATGCATTCCCTTTCTTCGTCCTGATATTTACCCACCTCCATATGGACTTTGGTTACGAGCGGACATATCGCATCAAAAACCCTTAACCCTCGCTGCGAAGCTACATCACGAACTGCTTTTGATACCCCATGCGCACTAAAGATAACCGTTGACTCGTCAGGTACTTCATCAAGCTCCTCAACAAAAATAGCGCCTTTGTGACGAAGTGAATTAACCACATATTTGTTATGCACAACCTCGTGACGGACATATACAGGTGCCCCGAATAATTCCAACGCTCTTTCAACGATTTCAATTGCCCGGTCAACACCAGCACAAAAACCCCGTGGATTTGCCAATAATATCTGCATTCAAAACACCTAAAATATTGATATTAAATACATATTAAAGTTCTATTATAAAAAAAATATGCTTAGTACACTACAATTTGTTCTTTGCGCTATTAATCAATAAAGTATCTAAAATTAAGAGGATGGCGCCGATTGTAATTGATGAATCTGCAATATTAAATGTTGGCCAATATAAGTTCTCATAATAAACCTCAATAAAATCTACAACATACCCAAGAGTAAGCCTATCCCACAAATTACCTAATGCACCGCCAAGTATAAAAGACAATGCATATAGCAAGCATCGGCTTTTTGTTAGCGTGTTGTACATCCATATAATGATTATGATGCTGACAAGACAAGAAACACCTATAAAAAACCAACGTTGCCAACCTCCGGCATCACTTAAAAAACTAAATGCTGCGCCCGTGTTATACATCAAAGTGAGGTTTAATCCGTCACAGATATATTTTGGTTCGTGAAGAACTAGGAATTGGACTGCAAAAAATTTTGTTATTTGGTCTAAAATAACAATTACTACTGAAAATGTTAACCATCTAAACATAAAGCACCCTTTATATTAAGCATATAATCTAACTTCACCGTCCTTTGTAACATTTTCAAAACAACGTGAGCATAATGTTTCATATGAATCATTTGTGCCAACACTTTCATGTCTATGCCAACAACGCACACATTTTTCATGCTCACATTGTTTTGCAAAAATAAACAAACCTGGAATATCTGTTTCTAATGCTTCATTAATACGTTTATCCAGTGGATAAATTTTGGCAATCGATGAAATTAAGACGAATTTTAACTCGTCTTTAACAAAATTAAGTTCGTTAAATAAATCTTTATTACAGTAAATATTGATTTCAGCATCCAATGAAGATCCAATTACTCCGTCATTACGCAATTTTTCAAATTGCTTGTTTGCCTCGTCACGAACTGAAATAATAGTTTCCCAACGTGCTTTCCTTGATTTTGAATCCGCATCCCCTGCTTCATTTTCATACCAGTCCTCTAAAAAAACTGAAGTATTTTTATCTCCTGGTATGTACTTCCATATTTCATCGGCGGTATAACTCATAATTGGCGCTAACCATCTGACCAGCATTTGTATTAAATGGTACATAACCGTTTGCCCCGATCGCCTAATTAGACTATTTTTCCCCGTTGTGTACTGCCTGTCTTTTATTATATCAAGGTAGAATCCCCCCATTTCAACAACACAAAACTGATGTAATAATTGATAGATTAGGTGAAATTCAAATTTACCATAAGCTTTGATAATTTCTTTTTGCAAATCTATAGCATGTTCAAAAACCCATTTATCTAAATCCAGCATATCTGAGAAACCAATACTATTTTTATTCGGATCAAAATCATCTAAATTTGACAAAAGATAGCGAGAAGTATTGCGGATCCGTCGATATGCATCTGCTATTCTTTTTAGTATTTCGTCCGATACATTCATTTCAGATCGATAATCTGTCGCGGCAACCCAAAGACGTAAAATATCCGCGCCATAAACATTCATAACTTTCTGCGGGGCAACAACATTACCCTTTGATTTTGACATTTTCATGCCAGTAGCATCCACAGTAAAACCATGTGTTACAACACAACGATAAGGTTTTTGATCTTTATTTATTGCTAAAGAAGTTAAAAGCGAAGATTGGAACCAACCACGATGTTGATCTGATCCCTCCAAGTAAAGATCGGCGGGATAAGTTAGACGCTCATCATTATGCAATACCGTATCATGAGTGACGCCTGAATCGAACCAAACATCGAGCGTGTCCGTTACTTTCATATAATTTTCAGAATCATTTCCGAGTATTTTAGCCGCATCTAAATCAAACCAAGCATTAATGCCTTTTTGTTCTACAATTTCAGCAACTTTTAAGATAATTTCAGATGTTTCCGGGTGTAATTCTTGAGTTTCCCGGTGAATAAAAATAGGGATCGGAACACCCCAGGTGCGTTGTCTGGAAATACACCAATCGGGACGATTTTCAATCATTCCGTATATTCTTTCTTTCCCCCACGAAGGCTCCCAACTAATATCGTTAATTATATTCAATGCTTGTTCTCTTAACCCATTATTCTCCATGCTAATAAACCATTGTGGGGTCGCTCGGAAGATTATTGGTGTCTTATGACGCCAGCAATGCGGATAACTATGTTTTATAGTTTCTTGTAGTAATAAATTATTATTATCTTCAAGAACAGAAATCACAGAAGCATTAGCTTTAAATACATGTTGACCGGAAAATATTTCTGTATCTGATACGAAACATCCGTTATCAGCGACTGGATTATCAACGGGTAAATTATATCTTTGCCCAACCATGTAATCGTCTTGTCCATGCCCTGGGGCAATATGTACTGCACCAGTACCTGTTTCAAATGTAACATGATCGCCCAATACAACAGGAATAATTCGTTCGTAAAAGGGGTGTTTGAGTTTCAAACCTTCTAATTCTGAACCAAAACAGTTTGCTAAAACCTCATAGTCTGTTAAACCATAACGATTTAATACAGTTTTATGTAATTCATCAGCTATGATTAATATTTCATCATCAATTAAGACTAATGCATATTTATTTTCCGGGTGTAGGGCAACAGCCTGATTTGCAGGCAAAGTCCATGGTGTTGTCGTCCAAATTACAACAGAAATAGAATCAACATTTTTCTCTATATTAAATTTTTTAAGTAACTCGCTATATTTATTAACATGAAATCGAACATCAATTGATGGCGATTGTTTTTCATGATACTCAACCTCGGCTTCTGCTAACGCCGAACAGCAATCAATACACCAATGAACCGGCTTAACACCTTTATGTAAATGACCTTCCTCAATAATTTTACCAAGCGCCCGAATAATGTTTGCTTCGGAATCATAACTCATCGTCAGATAGGGTTTCTCCCAATCACCAAGCACTCCAAGGCGTTCGAAATCAGCTCTTTGTTTGTCTACCTGTTTTAAAGCATACTCACGACATGCATCACGAAAAACTCTAGGCTCAACTTTTGCACCAGCTTTTCCAATTTTTTTTTCAACCTGTAATTCAATCGGTAATCCGTGACAATCCCAGCCAGGGACATAGGGGGCATCAAATCCACAAAAACCTTTCGACTTAATAATAATATCTTTAAGAATTTTATTAACAGCATGGCCTATATGAATATCGCCATTTGCATATGGCGGACCATCATGCAAAATAAATTTTTTATTGCCGTTACGCTTTTCCCTTATCTTCTTATATAAATTATTCTCTTTCCAATTATTTAATACCTCAGGTTCGCGTTGAGCAAGATTTGCTTTCATTGGAAAATCTGTTTTTGGTAAATTTAATGTATCTTTATAGTTCTTCATTACTTAATTATTTATTACTCACCGAATATTTTTTTAGGCATTTCTTTGTTTCGTCAATATCTTTCTTAATCTGTTCAATTAATACTTTCTCGCTGGTTATATGTTCATCATTGCGCAATTTATCAATTAATTCGACCTGAATATGGCGCCCATATATGTCCTCATCAAACTCAAGTATATGTGCCTCTAAAAGAACCCGCCCACCTTTATAGACAGGTCTCGAACCAATATAAACTACTGCATCAAGTGATTTTCCGTCGATTCCATGGACGTAACCGGCAAAGATACCGCTAACAGGTGATAAATTTCTATGCAATTTTATATTAATAGTCGGAAAACCGAGCTTTTTTCCTCGTTTATCGCCATGAACAACTCTTCCGCTGATAGTGTAAGGCCTTCCTAAATAATGGTTTGCGCTAGTTACGTCTCCTTCAGCAAGTGCTTCACGAATCAGGGTGCTGCTAACACGTTCGCCATCTTCAACATAAGAACCTGTCTTGAATACTTCAAATTTTTTCTCTTGTGAAATTTCTAACAAATACTGGTAATTTCCCTCCCTTTTTCTTGCAAACCGAAAATCATCTCCAACAATTATCTTTTGGGCAGACAATCCTTTTAATAAAATATTATCAACAAAATCAAGTGCAGATAAATTAGCCAATTCTTGATTAAATTTTAAACATACAACACGATCGATATTATAATTTCCAAATTGTTGTAACTTTTCACGTAAACGAGTTAATCGTGATGGTGATGATTTAGAATTAAAATATTCCATTGGTTGTGGTTCAAATATAAGTACAGTTGAAATTAAATTAAATCGTTCTGCAGTTTCTTTTAGTTGCTCTAAAACAAGTCGGTGTCCTAAATGAACACCATCAAAATTACCGATAGTTGCTGCACATCCTTTAGGTTGTCTGTATAAATTAACTAATCCGTAAATAAATTCCATTGGCTGGTATATATTTGAATTATATTATTATTCTTGGCTTGTAATATTGCGCAAACGCAGTCCAGTAAACCATAAAAAAGTGAAGTAACTTAACATACTAATTGTAATCCATAACATTAAATTAAATACTCTTTTAAAAACGCTCCAATCAAACCAAATCGAAACATCAGATACACCATACATAATAATTCCTGCCATAAAAATCATCGCAAGTATAATCTTCAAAATAAACTCTAGCCATTTTTTTCTTAACTCATAGACCCGTATTTTCTTTAATTTCCAGAATAATAAAAATGCTTGTAAATAAGCTGATAATGATGTTGCTAAAGCCAAACCAACATGCCCCAAATTAAAACGGTTAAATAATAAAACCAATAAAATATTTAGTAAAAAGTTAACAATTACAGCGATTACACCAATTTTTACCGGTGTTTTCGTATCTTGCCTGGAAAAGAAACCTGCGGATAACACCTTAATAAAAATAAATGCAGGCAACCCAATAGCATAAGCTGACAAACTATAACTTGTCATAAATACATCATATTGTGAGAACTCTTTGTATTGAAATAAAGTTATCAGTAATGGGCTCGCTAACATTGCAAGTCCTAGAGCTGCTGGCAGAGCAATTATACAAACCCATCTCATTGACCAATCTAATGTATCAGAAAATTTTTCGGATGAACCTTGTGCATGCTTTTCAGATAAATTAGGCAGTACAGCTGTTGCCAAAGCTATGCCGAATACACCAAGCGGAAATTCAACAAGACGATCTGAAAAATATAACCAGGAAATACTTCCAGTTGTCAAAAATGATGCGATTAATGTATCTACTAGTAGATTTATTTGTACAATAGATGCCGCAAACAATATTGGCACCATTAATTTTATAATACGTCTCACCCCGTCCTTATCACTATTTAATGATGGTTTTGGGAACTTTTTTATTTTTAGTAAAAAAGGAGTCTGAAAAAATAATTGAACAAAACCTGCGATAAGAACAGCCCATGCTAATGCCTCAACAGGAGTTTCCAATAATGGAGCTAGCCATATTGCACAGGCAATTAATGATAAGTTTAATAAAACTGGCGTAAAAGCTGGGATTGCAAAATTTTTATACGTGTTAAGAATACTGCCGGCAAATGCTGTTAAGGATATAAAAAATATATATGGAAAAGTTATTCTAAGTAAATCACTTGCTAAATTAGCTTTGTTAGCATCATTCAAAAAACCGGGCGCAAAGATCATGATAAGAATTGGGCTAATTAGTATCCCTATTAATGAGATAATAAATAAAATTAGTCCGAGGGTTGCTGAGGTTTGATTAATTAATTTTTGCACATCCTTATCTTTTCGTTTCTCTTTATATTCTGAAAGAATAGGAACAAAAGCTTGTGAAAAGCCGCCCTCTGCAAATAATCTACGTAAAAAATTCGGAATTCTAAAAGAGACAATAAATACATCGATGCCTAACCCTGGGCCAAAAAGTGCTCCGATTACAATATCCCGTATGAGGCCAAAAATACGAGATATTGTAGTCATGACACTAATAATTAGTGTCGACTTTAATAATTTAAAGCTCATGCATAATTACCTTTAAAAAAAAATTACAAAAATTCCGATATTCTATGCTTTTCTTTATGTTTTACGCGCCAGATTAAAATATAAATAGCATAACATACCATCACTAAAGGATTGACAAATTGTCCTAATATCAGCATGATGGCGCGCCTTTAAAAAAAATAGGAGTAAAAAAGTGGCAAATATCGCTTCAGCAAAAAAACGTTCGCGTCAATCAGAGAAAATACGGCTGCATAATGCAAGTCAGCGTTCAATGTTACGCACATACATAAAAAAAGTTACTAGTGCTATTGAAGCGAAAGATAAGAAAGCAGCAGAGGACGCATTCAAGGCTGCTGTCCCGGTCATTGATTCGATGGTCTCAAAAGGAATCATCCATAAAAATAAAGCATCTAGACATAAATCTCGTTTAAATAACCATGTAAAAGCGCTTTAAACTTCTGACCGTAATATAAATCTTATTTAATCTATTAATTTCTTTAAAGTAAAATCATATTATCCCTGTGGATAATTTCATCTTCTTCAGCACAATCAAGCAACGTCTGGATATCTTTGCTCGATTTACCAATAATTAGTCTAGCTTGCGTAGAATTATAATTAGATAAACCTCTGGCTATCTCTTTTCCGTTTTCGTCTGCACAAGAAACCATTTCTCCACGTTTAAATTCGCCTGTAATAGATTTTACTCCAATTGGTAACAAGCTTTTCCCGCTTCTTTCTAAAGCTACCACCGCTCCACTATCAACCGTGAAAGTCCCTTTTACATGTGACTGGTTTGCTAACCATTGTTTCCGTGCACTTAAAGTTTCTTTTGGTGTTGTTAACAATGTTCCAACTATATTGCCGTCAGCAATTTTTAATAGAGTTGATTTCTCATTCCCTGATGTAATTATTGTATCAGTATTAGATTTAGCGGCTATTGATGCTGCTTTTAATTTTGTACGCATACCACCACGTCCTTGAGTGTTGCTTTCTCCGGCATAACCAATAAGAGCTGGATCATTAGCTTCGGCTTTCTCAATAAATTCTGCAGACTCATTTTTACTAGGATCAGATGTATAAAGACCCTTCTGATCGGTTAATAGAACAAGTAATTCTGCGTCAATTAAATTTGCAACCAAACCAGCAAGAGTATCATTATCACCAAATCGAATCTCATCAGTAGCTACGGTATCGTTTTCATTTACAATTGGAATAACGTTTAACTGAAGCAAAGTGTTTAAACTTGTTCTTGCATTAAGATAACGGACTCTATCAGCAATATCATCATGAGTTAATAAAACTTGTGCGGTATGTTTATTATACTTTTGGAAACAAACCTCATATGCCTGAATTAACCCCATCTGACCAACAGCAGCTGCAGCCTGTAGTTTAGATACAATATTTGGTCTGTCTTTCCATCCCAACCTTGTTAGGCCTTCAGCCACAGCTCCTGATGATACAATAACAATATCAATACCGCGTTCATTTAATACCGAAATTTGGTTAACCCAATTATCAAGTACATTATGTTTTAATCCGCAGCCGTTGTCTGTAATTAAAGCACTGCCAATCTTAATCACCCAGCGTCGTTTTGCTTTAACTTTCTCTCTTTCTTTATTCACTTCATTTCTTCCGATTTTGATTGCCAATTGTATATTGCATAAATTAATTCCTTACACCCTGAACCATTTAGTGCTGATATAACAAAAATATTTGTTGCGCTCCCTAGTTTACTAAGTAGGTATTCATGCAACTCATCAATAAGTTCATTCGGCAATAAGTCAGATTTGTTTAATACTAACCATCTATCTTTATCTGAAAGACTCTTATCATATAGTATTAATTCTGCCTCGATTCTTTTTATATCATCATACACATCTTCTTTATCCTGACACATATCAACAAGATGTAATAATAGATTAGTTCTGCCTAAATGTTTTAAAAACTCAGTGCCGAGACCTACCCCATCCGCAGCACCTTCAATTAAACCAGGGATATCAGCAATCACAAAACTCTCTTCATTATCTACTTTTACAACACCAAGACTTGGATACATTGTTGTAAAAGGGTAATCCGCTATTTTCGGCGTGGCTGCCGATACAGTTCTTAACAAGCTTGATTTACCTGTATTTGGCATTCCGAGTAATCCAACATCAGCCAATACCTGAAGTTCTAGTTTTAAATTTCTAACTTCTCCGGATGTACCTTTCGTAGTTTTTCTAGGGCTACGATTTATACTGCTTTTAAATCTTGCGTTTCCTAAACCATGAAAGCCTCCCTGAGCAACCAAAAGTTCTTCATTTTTAGTTAATAAATCGCCAATCAATTCATCTGTATCATCGTCATACACAAGTGTTCCTATGGGTACTTTTACATACAAATCATCTGCATTTTTGCCAAAACGGTCTCGCCCCATTCCTGGCTGACCATTTTTTGCTCGGTATAAACGACTATGACGAAAATCCACAAGTGTATTTAATCCTTCATCAACAACTAAATAAATGCTTCCCCCGTCACCCCCGTCACCGCCATCGGGACCACCTTTTGGGATAAATTTTTCACGACGAAAACTTAGGCAACCATCGCCGCCATTTCCAGCTTCAACTCTTATTGTCGCTTGATCAACAAACTTCATAAAAATAGTTCCTAATCACTTAATAAATTAACTCGCTTAGTTAAAACAAAAAACCCCGCCAGTGGCGGGGTTTTTAAAAAATTATGCGATAAAATAATTAGCCCGCGACCACATCAACAAAAGTTCGTTTCTTT
>Ga0208764_10001139_pt1 | contig 17326 bp, 22 predicted proteins | sample ETNtaG_18_FD_185762 | JGI IMG/M metagenome (GOLD analysis project Ga0208764, IMG submission 185762) | Marine microbial and viral communities from oxygen minimum zone, Eastern Pacific Ocean - ETNP201302SV91 (SPAdes) (version 2) | ecosystem: Environmental > Aquatic > Marine > Oceanic ... | reverse complement strand
GACTTGCGTGTGACTCTAAAAAGTTATTTTCTGTAGGATAACAGCAAATAGTTTTGGTTTTAACTTTATAATTTTCTCTTTTACATAAATCATTCCATTCATTTATGGAAGAACCCGAAGTTGATGCTGAATATTGTGGATACAGAGGTAAGAGTATTATTTCCTCAGGATTATATTGTTTAACTTCTTTTATTACATTTTCAGCCCTTGGATGCCAACAGCGCATAATAACAAAACATTTATAATCTCCTTTTTTTGATAAACTATTTTCTAAACTTTTTGCTTGCGTTTGGGTAAGTTCAACTATTGGAGATTTGTTACCAATTTCTTTGTAAATATTTTTAGCTACTGGAGCTCTTCTTTTAGAAATAAATTTTGCTAGTGGATATCTAATAATGGAAGGAATGCTAATTATTGCTGGATCATTAAATAAGTTAAACAGGAACGGTTCAACACTTTCTAATTTATCGGGTCCTCCTAGATTGAATAGAATAACCGCTTTTTTCATTTTATTTTTTATTTCTAATTATCTGAATTATATATTCGATTGTCTCTGGTTTAATTTCTGGCAAAACTCCATGGCCTAAATTAAATATATAAGGATAATTTTTAAAGGTATTAAGATATTTTTCAGTATTTGTTTTAATTATCTCTTTATCTTCTAATAATATTTTGGGATCTAATCCTCCTTGTACTGGCATTCCATTTAACTTTTCTTTTATCCATCGAGGATCAACTTCATAATCTATGCTGATACAGCTTGGTTTAACCGTGGAACAAAAATCGATATAATTTTCACCAATCCCTTTTGGAAAACAAATTACAGGAACTTGTAGTGATTTTATATTTTTTACTATTTTTGAAGTAGGAATATAACAGTATTCAGAAAGTTTATTTTTTGGTAATAGTCCTGCCCAAGAATCAAATATTTGTATAATATCCGCTCCAGCTTTAACTTGTTCTTTTGTATGTAAAAAAATAATATCTTCTAATTTTAAAATTAAATCTTTCATTAAACTTTTGTTTTTTGTGATTTTGTTTATATCAAAGTTGTTTTTTGGAGATTGTTTGTTTAACATATACATTAATAATGTCCAAGGAGCTCCCGCAAAACCAATAAGATTTTTATCTTTAACGTTTTTTTTAACCCTTTTTATTGCTTGATAAATTGGAGATAATTTTTCAATAAAATCACTTGTTTTGGAATTAAGGATAATATTAAAATTTAAGTCTCCTAAGATGGGGCCAATACCTTTTTTAAATTCAACTCTTTGTCCAAGACCATATGGTACCATTAAAATATCTGAAAATATTATAACTGCATCTAGATCAAATCTTTTAATAGGTTGAAGTGAAATTTCTGCTGATAATTTTTCATTTAAACATAATTTAATAAAGTCGGGGTTTTGTTTTCTTATCTCTCTGAATTCGGGTAAATATCTTCCAGCCTGTCTCATAAACCATATAGGTGTATAAGAAGATTTTTTTCCCTCTATGCATGCTCTCAATGTATCTTTCATTAATATATTATATAAATAAGTTAATAGTATTATTAGGCCATGTTAATAACGGTATTAACTAGTTGTGTACAGTTTATCCATAAAACCTGTTATTAATATATATTATAAATTATTGATTTAATTACATATATTATATTTTATTAATTATTATAATAATTTGTTGATATTTTACTAACGTATATAACTTGCTTAATTTTTTGTTGATTTCTCTTAACAACTTTAATTATTTTAAAAAATATATGAAAATTCTTTTAATTAATAATTTACTAACAATTTTATGAACAAGCTTTACCAAGTTTATCAAGTGTCAGATTCAACCGGCGAAGCGCTGGATAGAATTTTCTTAGCTATAAAAGCACAGTTTTTAGATTTTGAATGTAAAACAATCCACTATTCTTTTACAAGAACCAAAAACCAAATTGATAAGATTATTGTTAAGTGCAAAGAAGAAAAAAATGTAATTGTTTTATATACCATTGTTGATAAAAATTTATCTAAAAGCTTAGCTGTAAAATGTAAAGAAAATAATATCCCAAGTTTTGAGATTTTGGGTAATATAATTTCTGATTTTTCAAAATTACTTAAAAAAGAACCCATTCGTAAACCAGGCGGACAACATGCTTTAGATGAAGAATATTATAAGAGAATAGAAGCTGTCCAATTTACAATGTCACACGATGATGGAAAAATAATATCAGATTTAGAAAAATCAGATGTTGTTTTAGTTGGTATTAGTAGAACAAGCAAAACACCAACGTCAATTTATTTAGCAAATAGAGGATACAAAGTTGCTAACATTCCTCTCGTCCCCAATAAAAATATAACTGATCAAATAATAGAAAGCTCAAAAAAAACTTGCGTAATTGGTCTTGTGTGTGATGCAGCACGACTATCAGACGTTAGAAGAAACAGAATTCAATCAATGCATGAAGACAGACCCGGAGACTATACAGATGAAAAAAAAATTGTAGCTGAATTAGAAAATTCTAAAAAATTATTTAAAAAATATAACTGGCCCATTATAGATGTAACCAGAAAATCAGTTGAGGAAACAGCGGCATCAATTATTAAAATATTAGATATATTAAATTCAAGATGATTAATAAAATTATTCTAGCATCAAAAAGCGGTGTAAGAAAAAAAATTTTAGAAAAAAAAAATATAAGGTGCGAAGTAATACCCGCAAATATTGATGAAGAATCGGTCAAGGAATCCTTAATTGAAGAAAATGCTACGCCAAAAATTATTTCAAAAAATCTTGCAGAATTAAAAGCAAACAAAATAAGTGAAAAAAAACCAAAAGAATTTGTATTAGGAGCTGATAGCGTAATAGATTTAGATGGTGAGTTAATTTCAAAACCAACAACTAGAGATGAAGCTTTAAATATACTTAAAAAATTAAATGGAAAAAAACATCAACTTGTAAGTTCAGTTTGTATATCTAAAAATGGGTCTATGATATGGAACTTTACAGACGCCGCCTCTTTAACAATGAAGAAACTTAATTTGGACGAAATTAAATTATACTTAGATAAGATAAAGGATAAAGAATTATATGCTTATGGAGTTTATCAAATCGAAGCTGATGGCAGATCTTTGTTTTCAAAAATCGAAGGAGATGAAGACACCATTATGGGCCTGCCGGTTAAACAAATAAAGGAATATTTGGCGGAAATAAAATGAAAAAATATTTAGTTATAGGAAATCCAATTGAACACTCGTTGTCACCTAAATTACACAATCATTGGTTCAAACAAAATAATATAGATGCCGTTTACGAAAAAAAGAAAATAAATGAAGATGAGATTAAATTTCCTCTTCTTGAATTAGCAAAGGGCAGAGTTGATGGGATTAATGTAACTGTTCCGTTTAAAAAAAAAGTTATCCCTTTTTTAGATGAGGTGGAAAACTTTGCAAAAAAAACTCAGTCAGTAAATACAATTTATAAAAAGAAAGATAAAATAATCGGAACTAATACGGATGTTACAGGATTTGATTATGCATTGAGGCATATTAAATATAACGCCAAAGGAAAAAAAATTTTTATTTTAGGGGCAGGAGGAGTGGCGCCCTCAATTATATTTTCTTTGGAGCAAATGCAGCCTTCTACTATTATGTTAAGCAACAGAACTAAAGAAAAAGCTGAAAATTTAAAAAAATTATTTCCTTATCTCGATTTAGTAAAATGGGGTGATGTTAAAAATTTTGACATGATAATAAATGCTACAAGTCTAGGTCTTAAAGAAAATGATAAAATACCAATAAATTATGATGAAATAGGATCAGGAAAGTTTTTTTATGATGTTATTTATAATCCTGAAAAAACAAATTTTCTTTCAGAGGCCGAGAGACGTGGTAATCAAACTGAGAATGGAAAAATGATGTTTGTTTATCAAGCTCAACAAGCTTTTGAAATGTGGACGGGACTCCTACCGCCGGTTAATAAAAAAGTTCTTCAATTATTAAAAAATGATTAAGATAGGCATCACAGGCTCACTAGCATCAGGCAAATCAACAGTAGCGAGATTAATATCGCGAAACAAATATCCAATTTTTAACGCGGATAATGCAGTAAAAACCTTATACAAAAAAAGAATTTTTACTAAGAAGATTCAAAAACAATTTCATTTTAAAAATACTAGGAATTTAAAAAATAAAATTAAAAATCTCATAAAAAAAGATAAAAAAATACTTAAAAAATTGGAGATGATCCTGCATCCTTTGGTTAGGAAGGAAATGGGAGAGTTTATTAAAAAAAAAAAAAATAATAAAATTACAATTTTTGAAATTCCACTTTTAATTGAAAGTAAGCTTACAAGATATTTTGATTTTGTAGTATTTGTTGGTGCTAAAAAAAATATTAGGCTAAGAAGATATGTTGCAAAAGGAGGAAATAAAAAGATATTCACAATTTTAGAAAAAAGGCAAAAAAAACCAAGCAAAAAGATAAAAATTAGCGATTATGTGATCTATAATAATAAATCTATAAAGAGTTTAAAAAAAAATATTAAAAAATTTTTAAAAGAAATTTTATTAAATGTTAGAAGTAATACTTGATACAGAAACAACCGGTTTGTCGACAGCCGAAAAGCACAAAATAGTAGAAATAGGTTGTGTAGAGTTAAATGATCAGATTCCTACAAATAATATATTCCATACCTACATAAACCCAGAAAGAACTGTTTCCGATGACGCTTACAAAGTGCACGGTTATACAAATAAATTTTTATCTAATCAAAAAACCTTTGCAGAAATATCGAACGATTTTTTAAATTTTATTAAAGACAAAAAATTGGTAATACATAATGCTCCTTTTGATTTGTCCTTTTTGAATTATGAGTTGAAACTTATAAATAAGAAGCCAATTGATATAAAAAATGTAGTAGATACTTTAGAGATAGCCAGATCTAAATATCCTGGCGCTCAAAATTCACTAGATGCACTATGCAAACGTTTTAACGTAGACAATTCTAAAAGAGAAAAACATAATGCTTTGATTGATTGTCATTTGTTAAAAGAGGTTTATATAAACCTTGTAGACCAGAAAGAACCTAAGCTGAATTTAGAAAGTAATGAAATTATTAATTCAAAATTAAAAAATTTACCTGATAATAAAGGAAAAATATCTAGAATAATAATAAAACCTAACAATGAAGAAATAAATCTTCATAAAAAATATTTAAAATCCAGTTTATTAAAAAACTATTATAAATAGTTATTTTTTTCTTTCATTGTATAGTTTTTCAAAATCTACTTCTTTTGCAATTTTAATGTTTTCGATTCCAGCTTGTTTAAACAAAAATACGAAAGTCTCATGCAATCCAGGGTATATTTCTTGAGGGACCTTAACCAAAACAATTTTTTCTAGCTCTTTTTTATCTTCAAAATTTTTTTCAATCGAGACTAAAGAAGTATAATTAATTTCTGTTAATATTTTGTGTTTGACATTTTGGTTGGGAGATATTTTTAATATTGTATTTACCTCAATTATATTATTTTTATATGTACTGCTTTTTATATCAAAATTTAAAGAATAATTTTGTATTTCTTTTTCCAACATTACAAAAGCCTGTGAATTTGGAATTTCAAAAGAAATATCTTTAATATATTTTGAAATAATTCTGTAACTCATTTAACTATTATTTTTTATCTTCATTATTATCTTCTTCAAAAGTTCCTTCTATAATATTTTTATTATTAGGTTTATTATTAAATTTTGAAGATATTGATTTAATAAAGAATTTCCTTGTTATAGGTATTATTAAAAAAAATCCAACTATATCTGTTAAAAATCCAGGGACTATAAGTAACAGTGCTGCAAAAGCTAAAGCAGCACCAGATATTATTTCATAAATTGGTACTTCATTTTTTAATAATTGACCCAAGCCAGACTTTAAAGCATTTAATCCAGCTATTTTTGCAAAGTAAACACCGGTTATTGCAGTAAAAAAAATTAGAAGAATGGTATTTAATGCACCAATCACACCTCCTACTTTAATCATTAAATAAATCTCAATTGCAGGAATTCCAATTATAAAAAGGATGACAGTGTTCATTTGTCTGTTTATTAATGTTTGCATACTATATCATTTAGGTATTATAATCAAAAAATCATATGAGCAGTCAGTTTGGATTTATAGACATAATTTTGTTGGCGATGTTTGCTGGTTTTATAATTTTGCGTCTCAGAAATATTTTGGGGAGAAAAACCGGCCACCAAGGAAAACCAATGAGTAGATATTTTCCTAGAGGAATGGAAGTTCTTAAGGATATAGAAAATAATGAAGCTATAAAAACAGGAAATGTTAATGAGGAAGCAAAAAAGCAATTTCTTAAAGGTGCTAATATAGCATATGAACAAATTATTACTTCTCTTGCAAAAGGAGATAAAAAATCATTAAAAAGTTTGTTGGGAAAAAATTTATTTACTGATTTTTCGCAAGTTATTGATGAAAGAAATAAAAAAGAACTTAAATATGAAACAACTTTTATAGGTTTAAAATCTTCAAAAATTTTGGAATTTAAAAAAATAGAAAATATTTATAAAGTGACTGTTAATTTTGTAAGTGAAATTATTACCTGTGTAAGAGATAAAAATAATAAAATTATTGAAGGAAACCCAGATACAATAAAAACGGCAAACGATGTTTGGAAGTTTTCAAAAAATATGTGGAGTCAAGATCCTACTTGGTATCTGATTGAAACTTCAAATAAATAGTGAAAAAAAAAATAATCGTTTCATCCAAAGATAAAAAAGATTGGATTTCATTTACAAGAAAAATGGAAGGGATTGGTGTTAAAGAAATTGATTTAAACCAAGAAAATATAGGAGTGACCAAAATGCCAAAACTTGATTTACATGGACTTTCATTAGCAGATGCTAATACTAAAGCAAAAAAATTTATTATTGAATCTTTTGACAAAGGCTATAGAAAATTATTAATTGTGACGGGCAAGGGATCTAGGTCAAAATCATATGATAATCCTTACCTTTCTGATAAATTTAGTATTTTAAAATATTCTTTACCAGAATTTATTAATAGAGACGAAAATTTAAGTAGTAAAATAAGCAAAATAACAGAAGCAGATCGCAAAGATGGTGGAGATGGGGCTGTTTATATTTTTTTAAAAAATACTAAAAAATTTACAAAATAAATTTTGATAAATCGGTATCTTTGGCAAGCTCACCTAGATTTTTGGTAACGTAATTTTTATCAATAATAATCTTTTCGCCGCCCCTATCTGTTGCAGTAAAACTAATTTCATCCAAAACTTTTTCAATAATTGTATGAAGTCTTCGAGCCCCTATATTTTCTATGCTTGCGTTTATTTCTGTTGCAAGTTTTGCAATTGTTTCGATTCCATCTTTAGAGAATTCTAGATTTACATTTTCAGTTTCCAAAAGTGCTCTATATTGTTTAATTAAGCTATTATCTGGCTCTTCTAATATTCTTCTAAAGTCTTCACTAGTTAAAGCATTTAATTCCACTCTTATAGGTAATCTTCCTTGAAGTTCAGGCAATAAATCGGATGGTTTAGCAAGTTGAAAAGCACCAGAAGCTATAAACAATATATGATCAGTTTTTATAGGACCATGTTTTGTACTAACAGTTGTTCCTTCTATAAGTGGAAGTAAATCTCTTTGAACACCTTCTCTTGAAACATCACCGCCAATACGATCACCTCTTGCAGAAACTTTATCTATTTCATCTAAAAAAACTATTCCATTATTTTCAGTGGAAATTTTAGCTGTATTTATAATTGAATCTTGCTCAATCATTTTATCAGATTCCTCGGCAATTAAAATTTCATGTGATTCTTTTACTGTCATTTTTTTCTTTTTGCCCTTTTTAATATTTTTACCAAACATTTCTGAAACATTTATCATTCCTACGTTTGCACCAGGCATTCCTGGAATTTCAAAGCTTGGCATACTAGGTGCATCGTTTACTTCAATTTCAATTTGATTTTTATCAAGATCTCCATTTCTTAATCTTTTTCTAAAACTTTCTCTTGTTGCAACACTCGCTTTATTACCAACTAAAGAATTAAGAACCCTTTCTTCTGCAGCCTGTTGAGCTTTAGCGTAAACTTCTTTTCTCATTCTTTCTTTTTCTATTGCAATTGAAATTTCTAACAAATCTCTAATTATTTGTTCTACATCTCTACCTACATAGCCAACTTCGGTAAACCTTGTAGCCTCTACCTTTATAAAGGGTGCTTCCGCTAATTTAGAAAGCCTTCTTGATATTTCAGTTTTTCCAACACCTGTGGGACCTATCATTAAAATATTTTTTGGAAGCACTTCGTCTTTCATCTCACCTTTTAATGCTTGCCTTCTCCATCTATTTCTCAATGCAATAGCAACAGCTCTTTTTGCTGCATTTTGACCAATTACATATCTATCTAATTCAGAAACTATTTCTCTTGGAGACAATGATGAAACAGCAGATTTATCATTTTTTTCTTTTTCAGAATCTCTAGCAGGCAATGATGTTATATTTGTTTTTTGTTTCATTTAGTTAAATTTTTTCCATAGTTATATTTTTATTTGTAAATACACATATTTCTGATGCAACTTGAATTGATTTTTTTGCTATTTCTTCAGCTGACATTTTAGAATCCATTAATACCTTTGCTGCTGCTAAGGCGTAATTACCTCCCGATCCTATACCTATAATACCTTCTTCGGGTTCAAGCACATCTCCTGTTCCAGAAATTATAAAACTTTTTTCTTTATCAGCGATTGCCATTAGCGCCTCTAATCTTCTTAAGTATTTATCTGTTCGCCAGTCTTTTGCTAATTCAACAGCGGCTCTTGTAAGATTGCCAGCATGTTTCTCTAACTTTGCTTCTAGTCTTTCAAATAATGTTAAGGCATCAGCAGTTGATCCAGCAAAACCCGCTATAACATTTCTTTTTTCAATTTTACGAACTTTTTTTGCTGTACTTTTTATAACAGTATTACCAAGGCTTACTTGACCATCTCCTGCAACAACCACATCATTCCCTTTTCTAATTAAGACAATTGTAGTTCCATGCCAATTTGAATTTTCCCTCATAGTAATATTCTATGTGGAGATTTATTTAGCATCTTCAAGGGCAAAAGTTCAATTTATTGATATATTCTTGAATTATTTATATACCCTGCTATTACAGGAACCCGTTATGGCAAGAAAAGCTAAAATAAATAGAAAGACTAAAGAAACCAATATAGTCGTAGAAGTAAATTTAGATGGTAAAGGATCCTATAAAATAGATACCAAAATAGGTTTTTTAAATCATATGTTGGAACAATTATCAAAGCACTCTTTGATTGATTTAAAAATATCAGCAAAAGGAGACACACATATTGATTTACACCATACCACTGAAGATACAGGAATTGCTATTGGCGAATGTATTAAAAAAGCACTTGGCTCATCAAAAGGAATAAAGAGATATGCTCATGCATTAATTCCTATGGACGAAACATTAACTAGAGTAACAATGGACGTATCAAACAGACCGTATTTAATTTGGAAAGTAAAATTGAAAGTAGAAAAACTGGGAGAGATGGATACTGAACTATTCAAAGAATGGTTCCAAGCTTTTGCCCAAGCTGCTGGTATTACGTTACATGTTGAAAATGTTTATGGCGATAATAGTCACCACATAATCGAGTCTTGCTTCAAAGGGCTTGCAAGATCACTGCGTGAAGCCATAGAATTAGATAAAAGGATTAAAAATAAAGTTCCTTCAACTAAAGGCGTTTTATAAAATCAAAATGTCCATTACAGTAATTGATTATGGTTCTGGCAATTTAAAGTCAGCAGCTAAAGCACTTGAGGTAGCTGCTAACAATATAAATGCAAGTTCTAAAATAGTTGTAACTTCTGATCCAAAAATAATTAAACAATCAGACAAAATAGTTTTACCTGGTCAAGGGTCTTTTAGAGATTGCTATTTAGGTATTAAAAAAATTCCTGGATTAGATGAGACTTTAAATGAATATGTTTTAGAAAAGAAAAAGCCTATTCTAGGAATATGTGTTGGTATGCAATTATTTGCAAAAACTGGTTATGAATCCCAAGAAACAAAAGGATTTGGATGGATTGATGCTGAAGTTAGAAAAATAAATAATATAAATAAAAAATTAAAACTACCACACATGGGATGGAATGAAATAGAATTAAAAAAAGATTGTTTTCTTTTTTCTAATATTAAAAATAAATCACATGTTTATTTTATTCATAGTTATGAATTTATGACAAAAAAAAAAGATTATGTGGTAGCCACAACAAATTATGGAAATTCAATAATTGCATCTATAGAAAAAGAAAATATTATAGGAACTCAATTTCACCCAGAAAAAAGCCAAAAAAATGGCTTAATAATTTTAGAAAATTTTTTGAAGTGGAAGACATAATGATAATTTTTCCTGCAATTGATATTAAAGATGGTAAATGTGTTAGGCTTGTAAAGGGTGATTTTAATCAAATGACTTCTTATCAAAAATCCCCACTTGATCAAGCTAAAATATATTTTGAAAATGGATTTAGTAATATTCATATTGTTGATCTGGATGGAGCTTTAGGAGGAAAATCTTCTAATTCTAATATAGTTAAAGAAATACTTAAAAATCTTAAAATAAAAATTCAAATTGGGGGAGGAATAAGAAATATAGATGAAATTGACAGCTGGATAAAAAGTGGTGTTGATAAAGTTATTATTGGAACCGCTGCAGTTGAAAATAAGAATTTTCTTAAAACAGCCTGCGAAAAATTTCAAAATAAAATTGCCATATCTCTGGATGTAAAAGATGGGTTTATTTTTTTATCAGGCTGGAAAAAACAAACTAATATTTTGGCTGTTGATTTTTTAAAAGAAATTCAAAATTTTGGAATTTCTAGAATTATTTATACAGATATTAATAAAGATGGAACAAAAAAGGGTCCTAATATCAAAGATACCATTGAACTATCTAGTAAAGTAAAAATCCCTTTTATTATATCTGGTGGAATTTCTTCCATAGAAGATATTAAAAAAATTAAATCTCTTAATAATTCAAATATAGAAGGTATGATAGTTGGAAAGTCAATTTATGATGGTGATATAAAAATTAATGAATTAGCAAAGCAGATATAAAATGTTAAAAAATAGAATTATACCGTGTTTAGATGTAAAAAATGGAAGAGTGGTTAAGGGCATTAACTTTATAGACTTGGTTGATGCTGGAGATCCTGTTGAGCAAGCTAAAATATACGATGAGCAAGGTGCTGATGAATTATGTTTTTTGGACATTACAGCATCAAATGAGAATAGAAACATTTTATTAGACAATGTTAAGAAAACTGCAGAAAAATGTTTTATGCCCCTAACAGTTGGAGGGGGTGTTAGGACTTTGGAAGATATAAGAAACTTACTATTAGCAGGAGCTGATAAAGTATCAATAAATACAGCTGCGGTTAATAATAATAATTTAGTTAAAGAAAGTTCCGAAAAGTTTGGTTCCCAATGTATCGTTGTTGCGGTGGATGCAAAAAAAATTAAAGAAAACAAGTGGGAAATATTTACTCATGGAGGGAGAAAATCTACAGGAATCGATGCTTTGCAATTTGTAGAAAAAATGGAATCAATGGGAGCGGGGGAAATACTTCTTACTTCGATGGATAGAGATGGAACAAAAAAAGGTTATGATTTAGATCTAACCAAAAAAGTATCTAATCGTGTTAACATACCAGTTATAGCTTCAGGAGGCGTTGGTAGTTTAGAACATTTGCACCAAGGTATAAAAATTGGAAGAGCAAATGCTGTATTAGCTGCATCAATTTTTCATTTTGGAGAATTTTCAATAATAGATGCAAAAAAATATTTAGACTCGAAAGGAATTCCTGTAAGAATCTGAAAAATGTTTAAAACTCTAGAAGAATTAATTACTATTATTCGTCAACGAAAGGGGTCTTCGGTTGAGGAGTCTTACACAAAAAAATTATTAAACGATAAAAAGTTAAGTATTGAAAAAGTAAAAGAGGAAATAGCAGAACTTATTGATGCTATCGAAAAAAATACGAACAAAGTTCATGAAGCAGCAGATATTTTGTATCATTTAATGGTGCTTTTAGAAGCAAATGGTATTAAAATTGAAGATGTAATGAAAGAGTTAAAGAAAAGACAAAAATGATAAATTGGCATAAAAGATATATAGAATACTGGAAAAAAAAACTAAACATTTCTGATTATGGAGTTGTTTGGATATCATTTATTAAGGGATTAATTATTGGTTTATTAATTTATCATTTTTTTATTAATTAATCACAAACAAATAAAATGACTTACGATAAAAATAATATTTTTGCTAGAATTTTAAGGGGTGAAATACCATTAAAACCAGAAGAAAAAATTTTTGAAAATGAATTTGTGTTATCTTTTTATGATATTCATCCTAAAAAAAAAATTCATGCTCTAGTTATACCGAAAGGTGAGTACACAGATTTAGATGATTTTTGCAAAAGGGCATCTGATAAGGAAATATCCGAACTTATTAAAGGTATAAATGTTGTTGCTAAAAAACTCGGGATTTCTATAGATGGGGGTAAAGGATATAGAACTTTAGTAAATGTTGGAGAAAATGGCGGTCAGGAAGTTCCACATCTTCATTTTCATTTATTAGGTGGAGAAAAAGTAGGTAAGATGGTTTCTTAAAGATCTTCCTCTCTAGGAATTTTAAAAATTTTGTTATTAATTGTGATATTTATTTTTGAATTTTTAATAAGAAAACTAACTTCATTAGAGTAGGCGTCTGTAGTTTTCCAACCAGAAATTACCAATGAATTTTTATCAAAAAAAATATTTATTTTATTAAGATTGTTATCCAATAACTCGTATTCAATTGTATCTGAAGTTATAGTTTTGGGTTTATAATTTTGAATTATTTCTAAAATATTTTCTTTTTTAAGAAGATAAAATAATGGTGTTTTTTTCAAAGGGTAATAGTAAATTTTTTTATATCTTCTTTTTACTATTGCAAATTTTTTCCCATTCGCAATGATACTTTTCTTTTTTTTAGGATATTCACATTTCATAAGTAGCGGATATTTTATATAACAATTTCCAAAATCTACTTTTTCACCAATTTTTTGTATAAAATCAAAATGTAAAGTATTAATAGTCTTGTACTTATTAAGTAATTTTTCTTCTATATTTGCTTTAGAAAAATTAACTAAAGAAAAAAATAAAAAAAAACTTAAAAAAATAATATTTAATTTTTTTAACAAAATAGGCCTATAAAATTTCCCTCTTACCAACATGATTAGCTTGACCCACAATACCCTCTTTTTCCATTGTTTCCATAATTCTTGCAGCTCTGTTATATCCAATTTGTAATTTTCTCTGCAAAAAACTAGTTGAGGCTTTGCCCTCATTTTTTATAATATCTACAGCTTTGTAATACAACTCATCCTTTTCATCATTTATATTTTCCGAGTTAATTGATTCTTTATCCTTAACTATAGTTATTTCATCAATATAATCAGGCTCACCTTGTGATCTCAAATAACTATTTACTTTTTCTATCTCAGTTTCAGAAACATACGGGCCATGTATTCGAACAATTCTATTGGCAGCTGACATAAATAACATATCTCCTTTACCCAATAATTGTTCGGCACCCTGTTCTCCTAAAATTGTCCTGCTATCGATTTTAGAACTTACTTGAAATGAAATTCGTGTTGGAAAGTTTGCTTTAATAGTTCCAGTTATTACATCAACACTAGGTCTTTGAGTTGCCATAATAATATGAATTCCGGCCGCTCTTGCCATCTGAGATAATCTTTGAATATAATTCTCTATTTCTTTTCCTGAAATTAACATGAGGTCTGACATTTCATCTACTATTAATACAATATATGGCATATGTTTTTTATGTTTAGAATTGTAACCGTCTATATTTTTTACTCCTACACTGGTCATTAATTTATATCTGCTTTCCATTTCCTTGACGGCCCATCCTAATGCAGCAGTAGCTTTTTTTGATTCTGTAATAACAGGACAAAGTAAATGAGGTATTCCCTCATAAGCAGACAGCTCTAACATTTTAGGATCAATCAGTATCAAATTGCATTTTTCTGGAGTGTATTTATATAACAAAGATAATATTGTGGTGTTTATACAAACCGACTTTCCGGAGCCAGTTGTTCCTGCAATTAATAAATGAGGCATGGCCGCAAGATCTCCAATTATAGGAACACCGGATATGCTTTTTCCTAAAGCGATAGGCAATTTAGTTTCTCTTCTATTAAATTTTTCATCTGAAATTATTTCATTCAAAAAAACTTTTTCTCTTTTTGCATTTGGTATTTCAATTCCAATTGTATTTTTTCCTGGTATTGTTGCCACACGAGTAGAAATTGAACTTGTATTTCTTGCAATATCATCTGATAAATTAACAATTTTTGAAACTTTTATCCCCGAGGCGGGTTCAAATTCATTTAAGGTCACAACAGGACCACAACTTATTCTTTTTATTTTTCCCTCAACTCCAAAATCTAATAAAATTTTTTCTAAAAATTCGGAATTTTTGTTTAATTCAACTTCATTAATATTTTTTTTATTCTTTAAGTCAGGATTTTTTTCTAAAAAATTTAAAACTGGAAGCTTAAAATTATCATCTCTTTTTTTATATTTAGCTTCTTTACTACTAGAAAATGGTAAAATTGGTTGCTTTTGATTATTGTCAGATTCTTCTAAATTTTTGTATTCAGTAAGTTCAGCTGAACTGTCATTTTCTAATCCAGTGCTTTTTTTATGTTTATTTAATAATTTAAAAATTTTTTTTAATAGTGAAAAAGGAAAAATAAAAATTTTTATAATTTCATTTAGTTTCGCACTTAGACTTAATATAAAAAATATTATTGTTAGTAAAAGGAATCCATAAATAACATACTCGTTTTCAATAATCGGACTAAAGTAATAAACATTTTCCTTTATTGCGCGCCCAACAAATCCTCCATTTCCATTATCGATTAACCAAAATGAATCATTATAAAAACTATTTAGTACAGCAGTTCCAAAAATTATATATATTAAAGTATAAAAAATTCTTGTAATAAAATTATTAATTTTTTTATTAGATATAATTTTTACTCCCCAGTAAAAAAAATTTATAACGATTAAAATCGAAATTAATCCTATTGACTGAAGTAAGAAATCAGAAACAACACTTCCGTAGAATCCTGCAATATTTTTAATTTCTGTATTTTCTGGAGAATAGATAAAATTCGGATCACTCGGGGAGTAGGTAGCTATAGATGCTAGAAGGAAGAAACTTACTAGTATCATCAAAAGCCCGAACGATTCAATTAATCTATTTTTTAAAAAATTATTGATTTTCAGTAAAATTTGAGATTTCATTTTTTTTCAAATCAGTTAATTAACTTTGTATCATTTATTAATAATTGTTAAAATTAATTTATAAAAAATATAATATGAAAAACCAAAAAATTTGTATTATTGGAGGCAGTCTAACAGGATTAGCGACAGCTATTAGTCTATCAAAACTTAATTGTGATATAGATTTAATAGTAGGAAATATCAATCAAAATTTAAAATCAAATAGAACAATAGCAATTTCAGGAAATAATTTTGATTTTCTTAATAAACTTAATATATCAAAAAACTTTAAAAATGAAATGTGGAGTTGTTCTGTAATGAAATTATATACAGAAATGCAAAATAAAAATTTTTCAGAAATATTTGAATTAAATAGAGAAAATAAAAAAGAAAAAATTTTCTATATGATAGAAAATTCAAAAATGATAAAATTAATGACAAAAAAAATAAATAAATTAAAATCTATCTCAGTAAAAAATAATTTAAAAGTCCGCTCAATTTTTAATTCTGGACTACTTAAAGGCATAAAATTTAATAATAGTGTTTCAAAATATAATCTAATAATTATTTGTACAGGACCCAAGTCTGATTTAATAAAAAAAATTTTTAATGATAAGATGATAGAAAATTCCTATAATGAATTAGCTATTACAACTATTTTAAGCCATAAGGAACTTAAAAATAATATAGCTAGGCAAATTTTTTTAGAAAATGAAATTTTAGCATTTCTTCCGATTTCAAAATCTAAGACTTCTATAGTTTGGTCAGTAAACAATTTCATAAGAAAAAAAAATAATTCTTTTATAAAAAGACAAATAGCTTTTTATGCAAAAAATTATTTAAAAAATATAAAATTTTTAACTAAAATAGAATATAAAGATTTAAATTTTTTAGTTAGAAATAAATATTATTCAGAAAGAATTCTATTACTAGGTGATACTTTACACATAATCCACCCTTTTGTTGGCCAAGGTTTTAATATGACGCTTAGAGACTTAGCATCACTTAAGAAAATATTAACACAAAAAATAAATTTAGGTTTGGATATAGGAAGCTCTGATATTTTGTCAGAATTTTCTAACGAAACAAAACCAAGAAATTTTGCATTTTCAATGGGAATTGACTTTTTAAAAAATTCTATTTCAAATAGAAAATTAAGAAATAAAACATTAAAAATTTTGAATAAAAGTAACGTTGCTAAAGATATTGTTTTTGATATCGCTGATAAGGGATTTAGATTCTAATTAAAACTGATCAGTTTCTGTTGAATCTTTCATTGCAGTTGTAGAACTTTCGCCAGAAGAAATAGTATTAGACACAGCGTCAAAGTATGAAGTTCCCACTTCTCTTTGATGTTTTGTTGCTGTGTATCCCTCTTTTTCACTATCAAATTCTTTTTGTTGTAATCGCGAATATGCAGCCATTCCGTATTGTTTATATTTTTTTGCAAGATCAAAAATAGCGTAATTCTGTGCATGGAAACCTGCTAAGGTAATAAATTGAAATTTGTATCCCATTTTTGCTATTTCTTTTTGAAAAATTTCAATTTCCTTGTCTGATAAATTTTTCTTCCAATTAAATGAAGGTGAACAATTATAAGCTAGTAATTTACCTGGGAACTTATTATGTATTGCGGCAGCAAATGTTTTTGCTTCTTCTAAATTTGGTTTTGCAGTTTCGCACCAAATTAAATCACTGTATGGTGCATATGCCAAGCCTCTGGAGATAGCTTGGTTTAAACCTGCTTTGACATAGTAGAATCCCTCGGGTGATCTTTTGCCAGTTAAAAATGGTTTGTCATTTTTGTCAATATCACTAGTAATTAGTTTTGCTGCATTAGCATCAGTTCTTGCTTCAATAATTAATGGAACATTCATTATATCTGCGGCTAATCTTGCTGCTTTTAGATTTTTAATCATTGTTTGAGTAGGAACTAA
>Ga0208764_10001137_pt1 | contig 17366 bp, 13 predicted proteins | sample ETNtaG_18_FD_185762 | JGI IMG/M metagenome (GOLD analysis project Ga0208764, IMG submission 185762) | Marine microbial and viral communities from oxygen minimum zone, Eastern Pacific Ocean - ETNP201302SV91 (SPAdes) (version 2) | ecosystem: Environmental > Aquatic > Marine > Oceanic ... | reverse complement strand
TGCCCGATTGGGACATCGCTGATTACCTCCCAACCCATTGTATTGGGAATCGGTAGGCCTCTTTTCCCCCAGCAGTAAAGAACTGCGTCCAACAATCCATGGTAGTCGTCCTGAACATCCAGGGCCTCATCGTGAATATTGACGGTTGTTGTCATATCGATGGCTATGGAGCAGCCGCGTCCCAATCCCAAGGCGTGCAGTATGGAGACTCCACCGTTCGCATTACCCGTGCCCAAAATCGTCATTGTTCCCTAACCTCTCCCTGTACCGGTTTACCGATGTGACGCATGCTTTTCTCATTGAGTACGACGATTTTGTTACCTGGTTCCATATCAGTTACCGAGATGGCATCTCCCGATTCGGAGATTATTCGTACTGTCTCTGCTTGCTGGGCCATGATCTGGCCGCCTCCATTTTCGGATTCGAATGATACCTTGAGGAATGGCCTCCGCTCAATCTTGAGTCTCCCTACTGTAGCGACCCTGATTGATCCATCATGGGAGAGGACAGAAACTTGATCACCAGAGTTAATCTCACTCAGATACTTGGTCGAGCCATCTCCCATCAAAGCATACGAGTGAACCGCTCCTGCGTTTATTCTGAATGGCCTAGATGGGACATATTGCGAGGGGATGGTCTCCCCGTGCACCACACATAGGCATGAGGAGGAAGACCCGATTGCCATCCCCTCTCCCTCGGAAAGCCTCTCTACAAGATCCACGCATACCCTCTCCCCCACGCCCCCCGGGGATACTGAGACTACAGTCGCAGTTGAGAAAACGGGGGGTTCTCGGTTTTCCTCCCTAGGTCCCTTCTTACTGGAAATAGCCCTAGCAGATGACCAGAGTCCAACGGCTCGTTCCTCTGGTGGAAGAACCACAGCATCAACTCCGTGCTCAAGAGCGAATGCGGCCCCCTGCATGTCCAATTCTTGCGATATTGCAACAGCGATCCTAGTTCCGCTTCCAGATGAAGCTGCAACGAGATTCTCCAGCGGTATCATCTTCCAGTCGGAGCACCTTACCATAATCCAGGGCACCATTCCAACTAGGGACAACGCCTCTTCCTGCCCTCTGAAGTCATCAAGGGCGACTTCCGCTACTTCCGGGTCAGACCCCTGCCAAATACGAAATTCGTAATCCTCGGAGGGTGGGACGTCGTATCTATCTGCATCGACCCAGATTTCCACTCAATCACCTCAGCAGAAGAGATGCTTCTGAAGCTGGTATGCCCTCATGGACCACTGCTCTAAGGGCCTTCACACGGGACTCCGGGTCTTCTGAGCCGAAAACCTGCCTGCCCATGCATACTCCTGCACACCCTACTGACATGGCCTCCTCGACGGTGGAAAGGATTCCTTCGAAGTCCCCTCCCATGGGCCCTCCTGCAATTAGTACGGGGATTGGTGCGGCTTCAACCACTCTGGAAAAAGAGTCCGCCGAACCAGTCCATGGGACCTTGGCGACATGACAGCCCAGCTCCCATGCTAGACGGACTGCGTGAGCGACCCCTCCGGTCGTGTCGTCTTCGTCGACAACCAGATTTGGCCCCCTTGGGTATATCATCCCGAGAACCGGCATTTCTGCATCGAGCGCCTGACTCGTCAGTTGGCCCATCCTCTCTATCATGTCTGACTCTGAATCACCACCCATATTCACCTGTGCGGATACGGCAACCGCCCCTCTGGACTGGCACTCTTCTGCTGTGGCTACGCTGACCTTGTCCTGCGATCTGCTGCCACCATGAACAGTTGATACTGAAACGTGGCACACGTATCCATCCCACCCGTTTCTAGACGAATGGTGACTCACGAGTCCCTTCTGCATGACGATTGCGTCCGCGCCCCCCGAGATGGCTGAGTCGACTGCTGTGTCGGTATCCACGAGACCGTTGATGGGGAAGCTGGATGCGCCGTGGTCCATGGGAATCCAGACCCCCTTGCCATCCGGCAGGATGCGCCCTAGGCGCCCGAGTAGGGTATCGGCCATGCAACTTCGCCTGCACTCCATCACTTGAATGGTGGCTTAAGCTCATCAGGGAATGGAATCACTCCCTACGGGAGTGTTCACATATCGAAGTCGACGATTACTGGGGCGTGGTCGGAAACTACCAAACCCCCCTCCCTCATCACTTCGGCGGACTTCATCAATGCCCTAGCTGAGTCGTTTGCCAGGACGTAGTCAATCCTCCATCCCCTGTCCCTCTCTCTGGCCTGCCTGAAGTTGGACCACCATGTGTATGGGCCCTTCTGGGGGCCGATGTGAATCCTGAGGAGGTCGTGCCAGCCCCTCTCCAGCATCCTCGAGAACCACTCCCTCTCATGCATGAGGAAACCGGATGATCTCTTGTTCCCCTTGGGGTCCCAGATGTCATCCTCGGTGTGGGCGATGTTCAAGTCACCGCATAGCAGGGCTGGCTCATCGGATCCTACGAACATCTCGGCCCATTCCATCAAGTCCTCTATCCATTGGTCCTTGTATGCCTGCCTGTCATCCCTGGATGAGCCGTTCGGGAGGTATATGTTGACGCAGTGCATCCCATTGTGCTTGGTATGCAGTACCCTCCCCTCGGGATCCCTGACCTCGTCTAGATCCGTGTCTATCCCTCTCCCCATCTCCTCCATTCCCACTCTGGAGCACGACATCACGCCCGAGTAGCCCTTCCTCTGGGCGGGATGCCAGATTACGTCGTAACCCTCTGGCTCGGACCAGTCCTTGGGCATCTGCTCGGGGAGGGCCCTGACTTCTTGGAATAGCATGACGTCGGCGTCTATCCGGTCAACGAAGTCGTACAGGCCCTTCCTGTGAGCCGCCCTGATACCATTCAGGTTCCAGGTAACGACGCGCATGGAGGACCCTACTGGGACAAGTCCTTTACCTTCTCGACTAGATTCATCCTACTGACCCTCCAAGACCCGTATGGCGTGCAGAGAACGGAGATTGCCATAACAACGCCCACCAGTTTGACTATCGCTGAGGTCTGGGGCTGGAGCGTGAAGTAAAACGACCAGTTTACCATTGAAGCGATGAAGGACTGAGCCATGAGGATAGTGAAGATCACTGCTAGGATTCCCCCGACCAGACCTATTGCAATGTTCTCTCCCAGCATCATCATCCTGATCTTGGAAATGGGGGCCCCCAGGACTCTCAGCGTGGCTAGCTCTGTGTCCCTCTCCGAGAGGTTCATCAGGAGGGTGTTGAACAATACGGCGATCGCTATGATGATTCCTAGCGCCATGATTGCGTTGTATATCCCCTTCTGAAGCTCAAGGAGAGCATCGAAGGAGTCCACAAGGTCCTGCTTCTCGGTGATTCCCACTGATATGTCTGCCAGCTGGCCGTCGACTTCGACCTGCTCGGGAAGTGAGAGGAGGAGTGAGGTCGCTTCGATACCCGTTATCTCGGAAAGGTCAGTACGGTGGAAGTATACCGTTCTGGACAGCTCCACGGCGACCCCTGAAATCTCAACTTCTGTGGACTTGGTGCCGAACAGGAGTGTGTGCGTTTCCCCGACCTCCCAGTCTAGGAAGTTCATTGTCCCCTCGTCTACCAAAATCTGTGGAATTTCCACGTCCTTCTGCGGTATTGACCCTTCTATAATTTCTAACTTGATCATTGAATCCGTTGAGGTGGAGAATTCCTCCAAACCATATGCCGAGAATATCCTTCCATCCCCCTCTGCGCTCCCTGGGAAAACTAGGAGTTGCTCGTAATCAGCCCCTCTCTCATTGGCCCATTCAATGACGGGCCCCTCTCCTCCTGGCAAGACATAAACTTGGGCGTCCCAATTAGCGCCATCGTTCCCGAAAATATCGTCCATGGAGTCCATCATCATGGTCATGGTTCCGAAGATTAGCATCGAGAGTCCGACTGCTAAGAAAGTCAAGAGCAGTCGGATGGGCTTCCTAATGCTAGACCTAACAGCGAGTCCCATTGTTGCAGGGAGACTTGAAGTTGCATCTTGGACCCATCTCGATGAAAGCCTGATTTCGTTATTGCCCCTCAGAACTTCCAATGGCTGCGTCCCTGAGGCCTGCAAGGCCGGCCTGATGCCAGCGACCATGACAACGAACATTGTAATCATGGAAATTTCGAGAATCAGTGAGGGTTCAGTGTAGAAACCAATAGCGGGAATTCTAAAAACGGACTCGTAAAGAGATACCATGGAAGGTCCGCCGTGGAAGACGCCGAGCAGTACCCCAAGGGTGGATCCGAATAATCCTATGAAGAAGGGTGCTAACATGAATCCAGGAATAATTGCCGACCTAGAGATTCCCAGGGTCCTAAGAATGGCTATTTCCCTAGATTGGGACTGGATGAGCCTCTGAAGGCTCAGGAAGATGGTGATTCCCGCAACCATGGCCAGCATCCCGGTGATGAACGGAAATGTGTCAGCGGCCGATTTGGCGTCTTGGCGCAGGAATTCTACTGATTGGACACCAGATCGATCGTAGGAAATTACAGGAGATTCCGATGACGACTCCAAGACCGAATTTACTGATTGAATTATGGCGTTGAGGTCCTCACCCTCATTCTGGTCTGTTTCGTGAAGGTCATATTCAGGAGTCCCTCCCACGTCTACCAGGAGGAGGTTTGCACTTCCTAGAGAAAGATTGGTGAGTCTAGAAATGCCCGAGTCAGACAAATATCCCGATACCAATGTTCCTGACTCTGCAGGAACCAAGGACCCCTCTGATGCGAAGTAAAAGTGGGCCGAGTAGTAACCTATGCCCACCACCCGGTAGTCCAGTCTGCCTTGCCCAGCCCCGATAGTAACGTTGTCGCCGACACTTATCCCCAATCCTTCGACCGCATGCCCGTCTATGACTATCTCATCATCCTGGATGGCGAGCCTTCCAGGGCAGCAGTCATCCTCAGGCATCCAAACCCTGTCAACCACTCCCTCGTCTATGCCATACCATATTGCAGGGATGATCGATTCAGATTCCCCTCCGGATTCGAACATTAGTCCACTGACCCTGATCCTAGGCTCACAGTAGCTCATTGGGACTGATCCAGATGGCCATTCTTCGGAAATTTCCATACAAAGTGAGTCGGCGTCTTCTCCCTCCCAGAAGCCAACTGTGTTCTCAGCCCAAATATCTGGGAGATTCACTCCGTCTTCGTCGTCCTCGTAAATCTCCGCGTACATCGATTGGGTGGAGTTGGCATAAGTGCCGAAAGAAATTCCTGCGTAGACCCCCACAGTCACCATCAGGACGACTGCAGATAGTCTGAGCTTCGTCTTCCAGAGGCTCCTAGCGAGTCTTTTTGTGAGTAGCGCTGACAAAAAACCACCTTAGCCGACAATCTCGTCTGAAAGGACGATTCCACTATCCAAACGTACCACCCTAGTGGCGTATTCAATCAGTGACTCGTCATGTGTGACGAACACGCATGTAATTCCCTCTGCCTCGCATGCCTTGACTAGGACCTCCATGACGGTGTTAGAGGTCTCTGTGTCTAGATTCCCAGTGAGCTCGTCGCCCAATAGCAGACGGGGTCTCTTCGCCATGCTCCGGGCTATGGCGACCCTCTGCTGCTGACCCCCACTGATCTCAGCGGGGAATCGGTCCACCTCATCCTCTAGTCCAACTAGCTTGAGCAGTTGGCGGGCACGTCCCTCATCCCTTCCGTCAGCCAGCTCCTGGATGAGGAGGATGTTCTCGAGGACCGTTAGGTCCTGAAGCAGGTTGAAGAATTGGAAGACATAACCGATGTTGTCCCTCCTGAATGATGTCATCTGCTCGTTCGCCTTGGCCTCGGGCCTAGAGTGAGTGAAGTACTCCACCGGGGCCAGTAAGATGCCGAGCAACCAATCAATGGGCCTCATTGACCAGTGCTCGATTCCCGTTCTGAGCCTCTTCTTTTCTTCTGGGGCCACCGGGACATCCTTGCCGTCGAACATGTACGTCCCGGAGGTGGGCGTGTCCAATGCGGATAGGCAATTCAGAAGGGTGGTCTTGCCCGATCCAGAGGGGCCAAGCAGTATCACCCTCTCGCCCTCCGAAATCTCGAAGTCTATCCCATCGAGGGCCTTGACGGCCCCAGATGGCATCTGGTAGTGCCTCTCCAAGTTTCTGATGCTCACCAATGGGACGCTCATGCTAACGCTATGCAGCATGGGAAGGAGGGGTAAGGACGTTTCGACTGCCCACTATGTGGGCAGAAATGCGTTCTCAGTCCCTTCTTGCTGCGAAGGCCGCCCCTAGGAGCGTCATCACTGCCAGCATGGCCCCGAAGCCAGGCAGGGCAGGGGGAGTAGCGTAGGACTGGGCCGAGTACTCGGATGCCCATGTATCGTAGATCTCGGGCTCGGCATCGCCGTCGTAATCGCCCCAGTCAATCGATACCTCGTCCCCGGGTGAGACTAGTCCGTCTGAGTCGTGGTCGGTGTAGGCAAGGGTGACCCCGTTCGATTCACCCCCGGCTAGCGGGATGCTGAATTCAGCAGTGCAGTCGTTGAGGTCAGGCATTTCCTCGGGCATCTCGTCGTCCTCCCCCACGTCTTCAGGGCAGTCGCTCAGGAAGTGCACCTCGAAGTCAGAGAGAGGCGCATTCAGGGTCTGGTTGTCAGCGACGAACCCTGATACGACCTGTGGAAGGTCGTCATCGTCGTCATCGTCGTCATCGCCTTGGTAGTACCACTCCTCATCGGAGCCGTCCGGGCAGTCCTCTCCCCAGTCGTTGACCCATGAGAACGGGATCACGGTGCCGTCCATGCAGACGAACTCCGAGGTCTCATCGCCTTGGTAGTACCACTCCTCATCGGAGCCGTCCGGGCAGTCATCTCCCCAGTCGTGGACCCATGAGAACGGGATCACGGTGCCGTCCATGCAGACGAACTCCGAGGTCTCTTCGCCTTGGCCTGGCTCGTCTGAGCCATCCTCGCAATCCTCCCAACCATCATCGTAAGATTCAGAGTCGATTGGTTCTCCGTTGTCGCAAATGAATGTACTATACATCTCGAGGAGGACACCGCTTCCGGTAGTGGAGTCGAGCTGGTAGAATGAGAACATGACTCCATCATCGCCCCAGTCCAGGACGAGAGCCCCTCCGTCGCCATCTACGATCTCTGCGTCGGGAATCGAGCAGACATCGTTATCAGAATCATACGAACCATCCTCCCAATCTATACAGTACATGCTAGCCTCATCTTCATCTTCGGCACCAGACTCTTCCATCCAGTTGTGAACCGGTTGAATGATGTGGGTGTCGTTTCGTGCAAGCTCAAACAGGAAGTTACAGGCATCGTTGTCAGCATCGTAGGAGCCATCGTTTTCCTCGCACATTTCGCCAGTGGAGTCGCCGGTCATCTCCGACCAGCCCTCCTCAGAACCCCAAACCATCATGCTGTACGGGGCTGTGATCGCGGTATCTCCGACCACGTAGTCGGTGTAGTACCCTGATGCCTCGCCGTCGCACTCGGTCATGTCGAGGTTGGTCCCATCCCACATCTCGGACGGGTTCCCGTCTCCGACTGCGCTAGATTCGACGAAGGGAGTGCAATCTAGAATATAGGCGAAGTTGGGCTCGCCGACCTCACCCTCCTCGTATGTTGCCTCATCGGATTCGTCGTAGCAGTCTGCCCCGCCATCATTGACCCAGTCGAAATATATCTCCTCGCCATCATCGCAGACGAAAAGGACATCACCGCCAACGTCTGATTCGTCAGAGCCATCGTAGCAGTCTTCTCCGCCATCGTTGACCCAGCCGAAAGGAATCTCCTCGCCGCTGCCGCAGACGTAGACGACCTCTTCTGGCTCGTCGGAGCCGTCTCCGCAGTCGTCCCAGCCATCGTTGACAGAGTATATCGATATCTCGTTGCCATTATCGCAGACGAATACGTCTTCCATGTCTCCTCCTTCTATGTCTATGTGGATCGGAATAGATGTCCTTGGCAGGGTCTCATCGACCTCTATCACCACGGCATCGTCCCAGTATACGACGTACTCCATCGACGTTGTGGATGTGTCGTTTGTACCACTATGAGACCATGACATCAGGTTCTCGCTCTCGTCGAGGTGAATTTTCATGGTCATATCCATGTCATCCTCCACAAAGCTCATGGTCATGGAGAATGAGTTTGTTTCTGCATCGTAGGTGATCTCGGTGGTGGCTCCCTCCGGCATATCATCCTCGAGGCTGCTGCCATCGTCACCCATGTCATCTTCGCAATCCTCGAAGTCGGGATCGCAGTCCTCGTCATACATCCCACCCGATTCTATGATCGAGTGCACGGTCTCCAACACGTTGGGTGTGGAGTCCCTGGTCGAGTATACGCCGGACTGGGCCCCCCCTGCCTCAGCTGCCATCATTCCGCCAAGAGAGAAGTGAACATTCACAACCTCTCCGACTTGGATGTGCGTGTAGTCGATTGCGATCATTGGATCCATTGACATTGCGGTTTGGACGAGCACAGCGTCTCTGTCCAAATCGACCAGGACCCTCTCTACCATGGTCGTATCCATTTCCATCCCCATATCTGCGTCGTATCCGTTCATGGAGGTGGTCAGTGAGTATCCGGCCCTGGTAGACAGGTTCAGCATGTCCTCGATGTTCCCCTCGCTGTTTTCCATGGCTGCTTCGAAGGCATCCATGGATACCATGTAGAGGCAGTCCTCGAGTGCCTCGGCAGTCGCGTTATCGTCATAGTTCAACGCGTTCTCATCCATGCAACCCAGAACATCGTCAACCAGTTCCTCGCTCAGGCAACCGGCCAGTGGCGCTGAGACCAATATCAGGCTTGCTATCAATACGTGTAGTCTTGTCATTGGTCAATGCGCGGAAAACTATCTTATGAATAATGGGGCGGCATAATCCGGAGTCCAGATTGGTGCAGGGGACAGGATTTGAACCTGCGAAGCACTACGCACTGGGACCTAAACCCAGCCCCTTTGACCAACTCGGGTACCCCTGCTTGCCCTGCCGTGTCGCTCTTTGGTCAAGAAGTCAACGTAGGCTCGGCCACTTGCGCAATAGGGTCTTAACCGGGACGTGTGGCCAGCGGCTCATGGCACGTATTGGGGTCATAGGCCTAGGCAACTGGGGCACTGCCTTGGCCCACATATGGTGCAATGACGGCCACAACGTGCTCGGTTGGACCGTTGAGAATGAGGTCTATGAGTCGATAATGACTGATGGGATAAACAGGAAGTACCTCGATGGATACCACATGCCCGACCTCCAAGTCACGATGGAGCTCTCCGACATCACTGAGACCTGTGAGATACTTGTCCTCGCACTTCCCAGCGGGGTGATTCTATCTGTCGTCGACGATCTAGTGCCGCACCTGCGGCCGTCCCACGTGCTCCTGGACCTGGCGAAGGGGCTTGCTCCGATAGACGAGGGCGGCTCGGGCCTGATCTCTGATGCGATTGAGGGTAGGCTCAAGGATTCGGGCAAGTCGAACCCGGTCATCGTCATGACTGGTCCGACCATAGCCCCGGAGGTGGCTAGGGGGGTGATCACCAGTGCGGTAGTGGCATGCCACGACAGCAGTGTCGCTGACAGGCTGGCTGGCAGGCTCTCCACGGAGACGCTTATTCTCACTCCTGCCAATGACCCGAATGGGGCAGAGCTCTGGGGCGCGTACAAGAACTGCGTCGCCCTTGCCTGCGGCCTGGTTGACGGCCTCAAGGGAACTATTGGCGGTGACAACCTCAAGGCCGCCCTGGTGCTTACAGGGTTCAGCGAGGGGATAATGCTCCTCGAGGCAATGGGGGCAGACAGTGCGACTGCCTTCGGACCTGCTGGAATAGGTGACTTGTACGTGACTGCAACGAGCCCGAGGAGCAGGAACCGGACGCTTGGAGAGAAGCTTGGTTCGGGAAAGACGCTGGATGAGTCACTCGAGGAGATGCATATGGTAGCAGAGGGCGTCAGGGCCACTAGGATGTTCCTGAACAGGGCTCCTGCTCTCGGTGTTGAGACGCCGTTCATTGCAGCCCTCGGAGACCTTCTGGATGGGGAGATTGGCGCTGATCAAGCAGTTAGGAGAATGGTCGAGGGCAATGGCGTCTGACCACATAGGTTGATTTGTCTACAACGCTGCCGGAGGACGAGGGGCATGGCTGCTGGGGATCTACTGACTGAGTTCGAGGGGAGGCTTCTGAAGTGGATTGCCGCATCTGACTTCATTGAGGTCCCGTGGTCGACGAAGCGCGCCGCTGAAGCCTTCAAGGTGACCGAGAAGGAAGTCTACGAGGCACTCTCCGCCTTGACCAACAAAGTGCCTGACATGATTCACATTTCCTACGACGATGGCGCCATCAGGATTGCCGCTGATTCATTGCCCACGAAGTCTTCTGAGTCCTGAGGTCAGAATCTCGGGCACGAAAACCCCGAACCACGAGGGGCTTGAGGAATCTCCCTCCTCATTGAAGAATGACCTTGCATATATTGAGATCATGTCTAGTATTATGACTACGAAGAAGATGATTATCAGGTATGCTATTACCTTGTCATATTGTAGGAACTTGAGATACAGGTTGATGTAGTAACCAATTCCTCCAGCACCCACTATCCCTATTATTGTGCCATGTCTGAAGTTGTATTCGAACATGAAAATTGCATGGGAGATGAGGTCGTTTGCACACTCGGGGATTACAACATTAACTGCGGTCTCGAATTTTGAGAGACCCATAGCATCAGATGCGTACAATGGAGTCTTGCTCATTCCCTCAATGGACTCGTACTGCAGTTTACCCAGGTATCCCACAGTGTAGACTGTCATCGCCAAAGTTCCTGACAGAGGCCCGAAACCCACTAGGATGACGAAGAAGATGGCCCAAATTATGCTCGGAAGACTCCTAGATGCCGATAGGATGAACCTTGATGGATAGGAAATCCACCGGGGATTGAGGTTTCTAGCTGCTAGCAGCGAGAATGGCAGTGAGATTATCATTCCGAAGACAGTGGAGACAAAAGCGATTTTCAGTGTCTCGATCATGCCAATCCAGGCCGTGGAACAGGTGAAGTCGAGTGCGGGGTGGGCCGTACATACGGGATATGCCTGTGGCTCGATAACGCTCCAATCTGGTGGCCAGAGTGACTGGTGAAAGAAAACAACGAGGTTGTCCAGACCTCCGGACAGCCTCCCCCAGTCATCGACCATTCCATCCATTATTAGCAATGACATCAATACTGTCATCAGAGCAACGATGCCCATCCTGGTTCCATTAATGGCCGTCCTCAAACCTTGACCTCCATTGCTGTGGTCTCGGTAATGAATGGGTTGACCCTGCCATCGTCTATCACCAATAGTCGATCTGCCATTGATTTGGCCCTAGAGATGTCGTGCTCGACAACCAACAACGCTGCACTGCTGGACCGAACGTAATCAATCACCGAAGCCAGGACTGTTTGCATGGTCCCCTCATCCAGCTCACTAAGAAACTCGTCTGCCATGATGAGTTTTGGTGACTGTGCCAGAGCCCGGGCAGTAGCCACCCGCCTCTGCTGCCCACCAGATAGCCTCCTCACCGGCTCCTCAATCTTGTCCATCAATCCCATTGATGATATCGCCTCCAATGCATGCTCCTTGGCAGTTGAGGAAGGGGGGAAGTACCAATGTGGCTTATGACCTGCATTTGCCCCGAGCATGACGTTGTGCATTACGCTTGCATGCCGAATTAGACCTAAGCGCTGTGGAACATAACCAACCTCCCCTCTTGAAGGGAGGGAGGGGTTGACTTTGCCGCAGACTTCCACAGTTCCAGATAGTGGTTTTACCAGTCCTGCAATAGTCCTCAGAAGGGTGGTTTTTCCAACGCCAGATGGCCCTGCAATAGCTACTATCTCACCCGGCGAAATTTCCAGATTGGGAATCTTCACGAGGGGATCTTCTGATTCGTAACCAATCACAATATTGTGCAATCTGATTATTGGTCCGTGCTCTCCATCTTTCACGGCCAAATCTTCGCCAGTCACTGATAGTCCCCTACTTTAGGGGGACCTAAACCTGTATTTGGTGTTGGCGGGGGCAATAAAACTGAACATTGCCGCGGCATTCGCTGATTTTGGGTGTGCCATACCCCCTCCAACTTGTGATATTCATCCGTCGATACCAAACTTATCTCCGAAGTAATTCGAGATCCCGGGGATATTGCTAATCAAATCTGAATAGCTCCCCAAGTGCTCCTGGGAAGTTACTCTGACCAGTGCAGGTGTGTTCAGAATATTTGCCAATATCTCCGATCCGCAGGAATTTCTTGGAGATGTCTCGTCAATTACATGGGTTGTAATGTCATAGCATCCGGTGTATGTGTTACCCATCGCCGAGTAATTCTCGACATAGGTCTCATAATTTATCGACATCAACGCATTTAGTATTGCAGTTCTCGTTTGTACGTCCAGCATTGAGGGGTTGTACATTACTGGGTGGCTTGGGGCCTTTCCGAAGGCCGGCAATGCAACGTACTCGTCCATCTCAAGGCACCAGTCCTCATTGTCCTCTGGCGCATCGTTGTTGCAGTAAGAGTCGACTGTGCTGTCCTTTGCGAAGGCAACGTCCCCGGTCCCGTCCGACAGGCACTTCACGGCCCCTCCGTACCCGTAGTAGGGGGTCCCAGATTCTGGGATCGAGGCGTCATCACTGAAGAAATTGAAAATCGTGTTCCTCAGGGACTCTATGTCATCCATTTCACCGATGACTGGGGCATAACCGTTGCCAATCATGTATCCCATCGGAAGGAGCATTCCTGCTGACTTTAGCCAGCCGGTGTGACAGGACGTCTTTCCGGAAAGAAGCGCGAATGGGTCCGTGGAAGGGTCGTCATCCAAGTGGGCGGCGGCAATCTCGCTATCTGCTCTGACCCAGGCATGGGCCTCGTAGTATGTCCTGCCGTCCGACTTCTGATCCGCCGCCATGGCGGCAAGGCCATACTCTTTCCAACCAACCCATGCAGCTCCCCCGTCCATGAAGGCTATGTCCGCATTGCCGAATCTCAAGGCCTCAATTATCGCCCCCTCCGAGTCGACGCTGTAAAGTTCCACATCAACGCCGAGTTTTTCCTCCAAGTAATCGGCTAACAACTGTGGATTCTCGTCAATGTTCTCGTAATCCGCCTTAACCTCGAATGCAATCCTTATCTTCTCAATAGTGGGAGTCACAGTTTCATTTAGATCGTATTTATCAGTGTAGTATGCCGAAATTCCCGGAATATTGGAAATCATGGAAGAGTAGCTTCCAAGGTGCTCTTCGGCATTGGTTGCAACTATTCCCCCGGTGTTGAGTATATTCTCAAGAATTGGGCTGGCCTCAGAGTCGCTGCTCATTCCCACCAGAGCGTCCGTTACAGCATCCAGTACTGTGGAGTTCATCAGAGCTGGGTTGTACATTATGGGGTGGCTTGGGGACTTTCCGAAGGCCGGCAATGCAACGTACTCGTCCATCTCAAGGCACCAGTCCTCATTGTCCTCTGGCGCATCGTTGTTGCAGTAAGAGTCGACTGTGCTGTCCTTTGCGAAGGCAACGTCCCCGGTCCCGTCCGACAGGCACTTCACGGCCCCTCCGTACCCGTAGTATGGGGTCCCAGATTCTGGGATCGAGGCATTGTCACTGAAATGACCGAGGATAGTGTTCCTCAGGGTCTCTACGTCATTTGGATCGCCTATGACATTGGCGTACCCATGACCAATAAGGAAGCCCATTGGCATCAGCATGCCTGCTGACTTTAGCCAGCCGGTGTGACAGGACGTCTTTCCGGAAAGAAGCGCGAATGGGTCCGTGTATGGGTTGTCATCAAGGTGGGCGGCGGCCATCTCGCTATCTGCTCTGACCCAGGCATGGGCCTCGTAGTATGTCCTGCCGTCCGACTTCTGATCCGCCCCAAGTACGCCTAGATCATACTGTTGCCAGCCCACCCATGCAGAGCCGCCGTCCATTATGGCTATGTCCGCATTGCCGAATCTTAGCGCTTCAATCATTGCGCCTTCAGAATCCACGCTGTATATCGAAACGTCGTAATTCAATTTCTCTGAAAGGTAGTCTGCTAGGAGTTGTGGGTTCTCGTCAATGTTCTCGTAATCCGCCTGAACCTCGAAGGCGATAATGAGTTCTCCATCCCTACCATTGTCTTCTTCTCCACCCAAACACCCTGTGAAAACGCATGAAATCATCATCATAGTCATTAGTGCTGCCATCCCCATTCTTGTCATATTTTGGTCTCCCTAAACTTGCGATAAAAATTTAGTATATCAATTTTAGGTCGCCCTAAACTCCATAATATGAAGACGATACAATCATGATGTGAACTACTCTAGAGGAGGCATGAGGGAGTACGTTGGAGCGTTCTGCATCGCCCTATCGATGGCGATTGTAATTGCATCGCCACTAATGGTTCAGAACTCCGGGGATATCGAATTAGAAGAAGGGCCGGTAAGGCTTGAGCAATTTGGAGGAGGGGGGAGCCTAGAGGAGCAATGCGGTTCCATAACCTTCGAAAACATGTTTGAATATTCAGCGGCCACTTTTGACATAATTTTCAATGAGGACTGGGAATCTGCCGATGTGCGAGCTGTTGCATGGGTGAATGAGACACTAGCCGATGACCTCAGAGAATCTATGGACGAATTCATGGAGCTCATTGACCCGCAAAAGGGAGGGGACGGTTGGTTCTCGACCGATGAGAGAGAATTCTTCCGAGCACTTGCGAGTGAGTGCATAGAGCACACACTGACCCGAATTGGACTCAGGGATGGCCCTGCACACAGGGGAGGAGTGAGTATTGATTGGAAGAACACAAGCTGGGAGGACGATGGAGTCATAATCGAGGAATTCAACATTGTTCCACCGAGGCATTCCCAGATCAGAGGATGCTCGTCGTCAATAGGCGCGGACTGTGAAGAGGTCCCCGTTATTCCAGACTCCAATAGGGATTGTGACACATCCATCCCTCAGTCGGATGGTTCGGATGAATGTAGGGTGAAGCTATGGCTAAATGCCACAATGACCATCCCGGGAGTCGCCGACTCCAGTAGTTTCACTCTTGCATTCAATGCCTCCAATATGTCCGGGGCACGCCTGGACTTCACATTCCCCAATGATGACGGGCTACGTCTAGACATGTGGGACGAGTGCGAGGGGAGAGACGTGGGGTTGAACGAGTCCACCGCAGGAGGGCAGGCCCCTGTCCGAGGTGGATGCATCGGAGATGGTTCTTCCAGCTACGAGCTAATCACTAACGATGACGGGAGCCTTACTTTGCAACTATATCCAAATGGCTGGAGTGAGGACTGGCCCGAAGGAGAGGACCTATTCTTCGACTTTACAACTGAACCGATTCCAGTGGATGACCCCCCTCAGTGGACTTCCTCGGCCCCCTCTGACGGGGCATGGTTCCCTTCTCCTCACTCAGGTGAGTCAGCATGGGCATCATGGAATTCGATTTCTACATGGTTCATCGATGAGTCTGGCGTTTCCTCGCTGGACATTCAATGCACTGCTGATCCATCCATGCAGCTGACCGAGGGCAGTGACAGGTCACTGAGAGCAATAATTCCATCCGGGGATGCTCAAGAGGTGACTTGCGAGGCGATTGACTCGGCGATGCAGACATCGGGAAGCAGGACATGGCATCTAGGAGTTCCATTCACAGTTTTTACCGGTTCCCATAAGCTATCCGATCCGCATCCAGTCACACTAACTCCCGCCGGGGGATGGCCAGAACTTCAAGTCGAGGTTTCATTGGTCCAGAGCGGTTCTTCCCAGAGCTCAGGAATTACGACCCTTTCCGAGGAGACCACCATCTTGGTGCCCAGCTCGGACATGATTCCAGGGGGTGTTTGGGTTGAGATCTCAGTTCAAGGAGATGGTACCTATCACATGGAAGGGCTCTATGACCTCGACATTACCAAGGAGAGCTCTCCCCCACTGATCTCCATATCCGATTCCATGTGGGATGGTTCTCAATGGTCAATGCAAGGCCTGTACAGTGACCCTGACGGAGAATCAGTTTCATTCACGATGAGAGTTGATGGTTCTGCTGCTGGTTCAGTCAGTGTTTCGGGTAACTCTTGGTCAACGCCTCTGATTGATTTCTCACTATGGGAATCAGGAGAACACACCGTGGAAATAGAAGGTTGCGACACCTCTAACAAATGCTCAGTAACATCCCAAGTCGTGAACAATTCGATTCTGTTCGAAGTTGTCGAGCCAGACTGTGAGGCTCTCACCTGCGGGTGTGACTCAAGCCTATGTGATGAGGATGCTGGCGGGATTGGTGGGCTTCTACCTGCATCGGGAGTCGTTTCTGTTTTGCTTGCATCAGTCGCTGCAATCATGTATGGAAGGCGGAGGGACTGACACATGGCGTTCTCCGGCAGAGTCACAGAAGTCTCCCATATGGGGGGCCTACTGGCTTCATTCGAAGGAAGATCACCAAATCTAGGAGACACCATCAGAGTTAGCGGTGGGAAGATACTGGGCAGGGTGGACACTGTAATTGGGCCCGTTGACTCAGGACTAGTTCACATTCACCCAATATTCGATGGAGTTGACTCTAGGAGGGCCATAGGCTCCCCTGTGGAAGTGGCACCAAGAGGGCGTTCCAATAACCGTAAGCGACATTCTGGTGACAGAGGAAATTCGACAAGGAGGCATGGACGTGACGGAGGGAAGGGCAGGGGTTCCGGACCGAAGAAGAAATGGGACCGTGGCACCAAGAGAGGCGGTGGCGGACATAGGGGCCACAACAAGGGCCGTGGACGAGGAAGTGGACCCAAGAGAGGGCAATCAAGAGGCCGAGGGAGAAGGTAGTAATTCATGTCCAAGAATGCGGGAACACTGTGGCTCGATGCGATCGAGGCAGAGGAGTCGGGAGATAGGGGTGCTGCCCTTGAGCTAAGTCGTGATGTGGTTCACATTGATCCGTCTCACTCGGAGGCGTGGATGATGATAGCCAGGATGGAGCTCCCTGCTGCAACCAGGGGCAAGCAGGAGATGCCCGACCTTTCCCAGACCGCCAAATCGGTTAGCGCACTTCGTAAGGTGGTTGAGCTAGATCCGGACAACCGTAGGGCATGGGAGCTTGGCGGGACCCTGATGGTTGACCACCTGGGGATGTTGCAGGACGCACTGGAGTGGTGGGAGAGACGACGGGATGTCGAGCCCACTGAGACGACCCCGATGATTGAGCAGATTGCGATTCTCACACGGATGGGGCACTACGAGGATTGCGCTGATTTGCTCGAGGAGTTGTTCGCACCCGAGATGGACGCTGTGGACGGAGGCACCAGGATGAGGATGGAGAGGGTCAATCAGACAGTTTCCAGGGCCTCGAAGATGGAGGCCGATGAGATTTTCAAGCCTCAGCAGCCGAAACACCCGAGATGGTCCAAGATAGAGATGCTGAAGGACAAGAAGCC
>Ga0208764_10001134_pt1 | contig 17374 bp, 16 predicted proteins | sample ETNtaG_18_FD_185762 | JGI IMG/M metagenome (GOLD analysis project Ga0208764, IMG submission 185762) | Marine microbial and viral communities from oxygen minimum zone, Eastern Pacific Ocean - ETNP201302SV91 (SPAdes) (version 2) | ecosystem: Environmental > Aquatic > Marine > Oceanic ... | reverse complement strand
AGGTGATGAGAATTTTTTTGGTTATATAACTTTTAAAGCATTTTATTTATCATTATTTTTGAAAAAAATTTTTCCAAGTTTTTTTTTGAAAGCCATTTCTAAAATTGTTAATAATCTTCCTAATTCGAAAAAATATTTATCTTTTTCTTACAAAATAAAGAAATTTTTCTCACAAATTTCCCATAAAAAAAAATATATAAACGCTTTCTGGTTAAGCTCTTTAACATTGAATGAATTAAATGAATATTTTAATGAAGATATAAGTTTAGACGAACTTTTCCCTGAAATTAAAAATCTTTTTTCTAAAAAACTTCCAGATATGAAATTAGCACAACTGTATTATTTTAAATTTTATTTACCAATGGTTCTATCTAAAATTGATAAAGCAAGCATGTACAATTCTGTTGAAAATAGATCTCCTTTTTTAAGTAAAAATGTTATTAATTTTTCACTTAATATTAAAATAAAAGAAAATTTTAATCTTTTAAATAGCAAACAATTATTAAAAAAAATCTTTTTTGCAGATATACCAAAATCCTTAAGTAAAAAGAAAAAACATGGATTTGCTTTACCAATTGCTGACTTCTTTGAAAATGATCATCTAGTTGAAAAGTACGTTAATAAGAAATTTTTATATAATGAAAAATTCTTTTTTGCGAAATTTTCTTTAGCACAAAAAGGTAATTATGATGCACAAAGATATATTTGGAATGAGTTAATTTTAAATATTTCAATTCAAAATATTTATAGGAAAATTTAATGCCAGTTATTAATTATTTTTATTTAAAAAAAGAAAATAAAATACAAAAAAATTTAATTTGCTTGTTTTTTTTTCTAGTTCTTTTTTTCGTTGGAACTAATGTTTATGATTCATATGGTGTTTCCTTAGATGAGGAAGATACTAGATTACATGGATTTATTACTTTGAAGTATATATATGAGATTTTTTTCCCATCACAAGTTTCCACAATTGATAGTTACATTATTGTCCCTAAATTAAGAGAATTTTACAGCAATGATCATGGCGCTCTTCTAGATACTTTTTTTGCTTTTGTTGAAATAAATTTTGGTTTAAATCAAAGTAAATTATTTTATTTAGTAAGACATTATATATGTTTTATTATTTTTTTTGTTGGCGTTTATTTTTTTTATCTATTAGCTAAATTTAAATTTAAAGATTGGAGAATCGGTATTTTAGGTAGTATTTTTTTAGTATTATCTCCAAGAATATTTGCTGAAAGTTTTTATAATAATAAAGATTTAGCCTTTATGTCTCTGTTCATTATTAGTTTATACTGCAGCCTTAAATTTATTTATAAACCCAACTTCAAGCACGCTATAAGCTTTGCATTTACTTCAGCGCTTGCTACCGATTTAAGATTAATGGGAATATTTTTGCCTGTTCTTACAATCTTCTTTATTTTGATTATGTCTCTAAGGAACAAACTTTTTATTAATAAAAATTTTTTTCCTATTGCTTTATTTTTAATTCTGACTCCAAGTTTTATAATTATTTTTTGGCCCTACTTGTGGTCTGATCCATTAGTAAATTTTTTAATAGCTTTTAAAAAATTTTCTGCATTTCCATGGATGGGTAAGAATTTATACTTTGGTGAATATATAGATGCAAATTTTGTTCCATGGCATTATTCACTTGTTTGGATCTTAATAACAACTCCTTTAGTCTATACTCTCTTTTTTATATTTGGTTTTTTTATGATTTTAAAAAGAATTACAAAAAGACTTTTAAATATTGAAGAAAATAAAAAATATAACGATTTGTGGAGAGGAAAGAGAGAAATGCTAGATTTTATGATATTTTTAAATTTTTTTTTACCAGCGTTCCTAGTAATAATTCTTAATTCAACTTTGAGTGATGGGTGGAGGCATTTATATTTTATATACCCATCTTTTCTTTTAATATCTTTATATGGTTTCGAAAGATTGTTAAGAAATAACAGAACACATAAATATATTATTTCTTTTACAATTTTATGCATATTAATAAATATATTTACAATGATCAAAATTCATCCTTACCAATATGTATATTTTAATTTTTTAGCAGGAAAAAATGTTGAAAAAAGATTTGATGCCGACTATTGGGCCTTGAGTAACAAACAAGCTTTAGAGTTTATCTTGCTTACTAGTAATAAAAAATCTATTAAAATATATCAGGCCAGCAATATGAATTTAAATACTAGTAAAGAAATATTTTCTGAAGAGTTAAAAGAGAATATTCATATTGTAAGCGAAAAATCTAAAGCCGATTTTATAATAAGTAATGGAAGATATTGGGGAGGAAATCCTAATACAAGATTTGCAAAAATACCTGATAATTTTACTATATATAAAGAAATAATAACTGATAGAGTAAAAATTGTTTCCATATTTAAAAGAGAGTTTTAAAATTTTTCTAAAGGTGTAATATTAAATAAATAATATTTTATGAAAATTTTTATATATAAAAGTTTAATAGTATTTTTCCTTTTCGTTTTAGCTTTTAACGTTACTGTTAATTATAAACTTAGATCTTATGAAAAAAACTTAAAAACTTTAACTAGCGAGGATAATAAAGAAAAATTTAAGAATAAAATTAAGGAAGAAATGAAAAAGGCTGTAGAAAAAGATAAGTATTTTACAGATGAAGAAAAAGATTTGATAAATTCTTTTTTTAAAAAAATTAAAGAAGAGCTTAATAATTAGTTTTAAAACGTATTATCAGCTAATCTATAAGCGTTAGCCATAACAAAGAAAGTATGTGGCTGTGACGAAGATGAACTACCAAGAATAGACGTATCACATACATGCAAGTTATTTCTAAATTCACCAGTAATATTATGTTCAATTTTGTATGCATCAAATAGGTTTGAAGAATAATGGGAAGAACTTTTTCCATTAGTAGCAAAATTATTTAATATTAAAAAATTACTTTCAGAAAATATTTTTTTAAGTTTTTTAAGAGCCTCTTTTAAATTATCATCTATTTGAACTAATCTTTCTTTTTGAGAGGATAAAATTTCAAATTTGTTGGTTATTTTGTATGTAAGAAAGTCCTTATTGCTCCCATACATTGTTCCATATAAACAAAATTTATCAGATATATTTTTTAAAATATTTGAAGCAATTCTATTTTGTATTTTAGTTTGGAAATATTCTATAGGAAGATGTCCTATTAAAAGATGATAGTAATCATTATTATTCATTATGATAGAACCACTGGCGCTAGAAAATCCAAATGATTTTCTATCAATTTTTAGTTTAGGTCTTTTAGCTATTATAGGAAAAAATTTGGTAGGGATATCATATATCAAAAGATCATTTTCTGGATAATCAAAACTCTTGATTAGGATTTCTGCAGAATTTAATGCACCAGCGCAAAGAAATATTTTATCAAAAATCATTTTTTTTTTATTTTGGGTTAAAATTTCATATTTATTATTAATTACTTTTAGACTTTCAACGTTATCATTTTCATAGGAAAAATTTTTATTAGATATTAAATCATTAATAACTTTACTCGGTCTAAATATAGAATCATTTAGACAGCCAGAGAAGCACGAGTCACAATTTATACAATACTGGCATGTAGATTCATCTCTTAAAAAAACATAATTAGTATTTATTTGAAAATCATCTCTTTTGTTTTTATTTTTAATTTTATTAATTAATTTATTAACTAAATCATGTTCCTTTATTGGAAGTGAGTTAACAAAATTACTTGGAATAGAATTAAGTGAACTTTTGTAATTTGATGTTTCGTTTTTTTTTCCAGAAAGATTTAAATAATTAGAAATAATTTTATAATAAGGTTCAATTTCATTAGCTGAAACCTTCCATTTTCTTAAATCTTCCAATAGTGGCAAGGCAGCTGATCCTGACCATATATCACTTAGTCCACCTGAATGTTGAATATTATATATGAGGTTTTTAGAATTATTTATTTTAATTTCTTTAAAAGTATAACCAAAGTTATGTCTAATGTTAGCATGTAAATTATTGGCTTTACTAAAAAAACGATTTTTTTTATTATTATTTATATTTTTTGAAAAAATATTGTTCATAAAATTCAAATCTTTTGAGATAACAGTTATATTGATATTATTTTTTTTTACTTCTTCTTTTAATCGCATTAAAACACCAAATGCACTCGCTCCACTACCTATAACTGCAACATTCATATTAAACTTTCATTAAATTGTATTAATTATATATTTTTTTTATAGTAATACATTATCCTATCAAAAGATTTAAAAATTCCTGGTTTAAAATTTGTTTCACAACATATTGGCACTGACCATCCAAAGCTATAAAATAATAAAAAAATTATAAATAAAATTTTAATGAGAATATTATCTTTTAAAATTTTATTCTCTTTTTTAAGATGGTAGATATTATTTTTTAAAAGAAAAATTAAAATTATTAATGAGCTTGTATAGGAAATATAAAGATACCTACCCCAATCCGCCCCAAGAATATATATTGGGAAAGTTATCAACAAAGGCAAAATAACAAAATATAGTGAATTTATTTTAGAAAAAACAAATATTAATTTTGAAGACTTTATTTTACTATATAAAAAAAACAAAGGAAAGAAACCAAAAACAAATCCTATTCCATAAATTCTAAAATAATCTTTATACCAATAATTCGAAAATTTTTGCAAAAAATAACCTTCTATAGGAGAGTTAAAATGGGTTATCTGTCCTGAAATTTCACAATTTTCATTTGAATATTCCTTTATTGAATTACATATATCAATTACATGTTGGGCATTTCCGCTGAACATAAAATTTATAGTGAATAGAATTAATAAAAAAATAATAATTATAAAAATATCAATTAGTATTTCTTTATAAGATCTAAAATTAAAAAATAATAAGTAAGGAATTATTAAATAAGAACAATAAAATAAAAGCCCTTCATGTGATAGACCTACAGCTATCGAAATAAAAATAATTAAATTTCTTGCATTTTTTTTGTTCATAGAAGGAAGAAAGTAACAAAAGGCTGTTAGTCCTAACAAAAATATTATTTCTTTATGTCCTGTGGCTTTACTATTTAAAATTGGAAAATAAAATGAAATCGGTGAGAAAATCGCTAAAAAGAAGATTTTATTTACTTGTATTTTATTAATTAAAAAAAAAAATAATAAATAAAAAATTATGTACAGCGAGCAAACAAAGATAAAAACAATCCATCCTAAGTGAACATCAAATAAATTATGTAATTGAAAAAATACTTCCCCTGGTATTCCTCGTCTAACAAAACCACCTTGGTAATTACTCAACCAAGAGTCAAATTGATAGGTTGCATTATTTTTGAAAAACCTAAAAAAATTAATATTAATTATAATTAATGATAATAAAAGAAGAGAAGATAACGCTATATTTTTTTTTATAAATTTTTTAAGCATTTCTGTTTTTAGATATTGATTATCATAATAATTTAATCTTCTATAGTATTATAAGATTCTTCCAATAATATAAAAAATACACTTTATGATAGTGCGTTTTATAGAGTACTGCTTTATCAGTCACTATTTCTTAAATTTTGGTTGTTAATAAACGAAATGGGCACCAAAGTGACATCTGTATGTATTAATATAATGTGTTATATAAATATTAATAAACATGCTAACTGTTTTTTTAAAAGACTACTTATCTATTATAATTTTCCTTTTTGTGGGCATAGGATTGAGTTTTGGATTTATTGTCTTAAATTATATTTTTTCGCCAAAGAAACCTGACCCAGAGAAGCTTTCTGCGTATGAATGTGGTTTTGAGGCATTTAGCGACTCAAGGATGGAGTTTGATATAAGATTTTATTTAGTTGCTATATTATTCATTATTTTTGATTTAGAAATTGCATTTTTATTTCCATGGGCAATATCTTTAGGGAGTATTGGGACTTTAGGATTTTATTCTATGATGCTTTTTTTATTTATTTTAACTATAGGTTTTATATATGAATGGAAAATAGGAGCGCTTGACTGGGATTGATATGATTGATCTGAGTAAAAAAGAGAGTGAAATTCCAACAGAATTTAAAAAAATTGCTAAAGATTTTAGTGAAAAAGGTTTTATAACAACATCATCAGATAATTTGATAAATTGGGCTAGAACAGGATCATTGCATTGGATGACTTTTGGTTTAGCGTGCTGTGCAGTTGAAATGATGCAGGCTTCAATGCCAAGATATGACTTAGAAAGGTTTGGAGCCGCGCCAAGAGCATCTCCTAGACAGTCAGATGTGATGATAGTTGCTGGAACTTTGACAAATAAAATGGCATCACCGTTAAGAAAAGTTTATGATCAAATGCCAGAACCAAGATATGTAATTTCTATGGGAAGCTGCGCAAATGGAGGTGGTTATTATCACTATTCATATTCAGTTGTTAGAGGTTGCGATCGAATTGTTCCAGTTGATATTTACGTCCCTGGATGCCCACCTTCGGCAGAATCATTAATGTATGGAATATTGCAATTACAAAAAAAAATTAGAAGAGAAGGAACAACAGAAAGATAAAATGTTAAGTAATCTTAATGATTTAGAGAAAGCTATTAACTCAGGTTTAACAACAGCAGTAATTAGATCTACAATAAACTTTGATCAACTTTATATAGATATTAAAGTTGAAAATATAGTTTCTACTATTTTATTTTTAAAAACTAATGAAAAATGTAAATTTAAACAATTAATAGATATTACTGCAGTAGATTATCCTCAAAAAGAAAAAAGATTTAAAGTTGTTTATCTTTTATTAAGTCATGAAAATAACTTTAGAGTTATTATAAATGTGGATATAGATGAAAAAGACCTCATTCCATCTATAACAAAAATTTTTCCTTCAGCTAATTGGATGGAAAGAGAAATTTATGACATGTATGGCATTTCTTTTAAAAATCATCCTGATCTTAGAAGAATATTAACTGACTATGGTTTTAAAGATTTTCCCCTTAGAAAAGATTTTCCTTTAACTGGTCATACAGAGGTTAGATATAATGAAGATAAAAAAAAAGTAGTTTATGAATCAGTTAAACTAGACCAAGAATATCGAGATTTTGATTTTGAAAGTCCATGGGAAGGTACAAAATATATCCAAGAAAATGAAAAAAAACTAAACAAAGATAAATAGATGGTAAAAAAAACAAGAACTATGAATTTGAATTTTGGACCACAGCACCCAGCAGCTCATGGTGTGTTGAGATTAATATTGAAATTAGATGGTGAGATAGTTGAAAATATAGACCCTCACATAGGTCTCCTTCATAGAGGAACAGAAAAACTTATTGAGCACAAAACTTATACACAAGCAGTACCATACTTTGATCGACTTGATTATGTCGCCCCAATGAACCAAGAGCATGCTTTCGCTTTAGCTATTGAGAAACTTTTAAATATAGATGTTCCTATAAGAGGTCAATACATCAGAGTTCTATTTTGTGAGATAGGAAGAATATTAAGTCATTTGTTAAATATTACTACACAAGCGCTTGATGTTGGAGCTTTAACTCCTTCATTGTGGGGTTTTGAAGAAAGAGAAACACTAATGACTTTTTATGAGAGAGTTTCTGGATCAAGGCTACACGCAAACTATTTTAGACCTGGTGGAGTACACAAGGATTTACCAATGGGTTTAACAGAAGATATTATGTCTTTCTGTGAAACGTTTCCTAAAATAATAGATGATCTCGAAACTCTTTTAACTGATAATAGAATTTTTAAGCAGAGAAATGTAGATATTGGAATAGTTTCAAAAAAAGATGCTCTCGAATATAGTTTTTCTGGTGTAATGCTAAGAGGATCTGGAGTTCCTTGGGATTTAAGAAAATCCCAACCTTATGAATGCTACAAAGATTTTAATTTTAAAATTCCTATTGGAAAAAATGGAGATTGTTATGACAGATATCTTTGTAGAGTTGAAGAAATGCGAGAGAGTGTAAAAATTATAAAGGATTGTATTAAAAAAATTCCTTCCGGACCCGTAAAATCTATTGATGGTAAAATAACGCCTCCAAAAAGAGAAGATCTTAAAAATTCAATGGAGGCTCTAATTCATCATTTTAAATTATTTTCTGAGGGATTTAGAGTTCCAGAAGGAGAAATTTATACAGCAGTAGAAGCTCCTAAAGGTGAATTTGGTGTTTATCTTATATCTGATGGAAGCAACAAACCTTACAAATGCAAGATAAGAGCACCAGGTTTTTCCCACCTACAGTCAATGGATTACTTGCTAAAAGGGCATATGCTAGCTGATGTACCAGCAGTTTTGGGTTCATTAGATATAGTTTTCGGAGAGGTTGATAGATGAGTTTTAAAAAGATATCCAAAACACAACCTGCAAATTTTGTTTTTGACAAAGATAATTTAATAGAAGCTAACAAAGAAATAAAAAAATATCCAAAAGAAAGAAAAGCGAGCGCAGTAATGGCCTTGTTATATTTAGCACAAAAACAAAATAGCAATTGGATTCCTCTAGCTGCAATAAAATACATAGCTAAACTTCTAGAGATGCCCTACATAAAAGTTTATGAAGTTTCTACTTTCTATTCTATGTTTAATTTATCCCCAGTTGGAAAGTACTTTGTGCAGGTATGCACAACAACCCCTTGCATGATTAGAGGATCAAAGAAAATTGTTGAAGTATGTAAAAAAAATATTTCAAAACATCAAAATGAATTATCTGAAAATAAACTTTGTTCTTGGACTGAAGTAGAATGTCTAGGTGCATGTGTAAATGCACCAATGATACAAATTAATCAAGATTACTTTGAAGACCTAGATGAAAAAAGTACTGAAGAAATTATTATGAAATTATTAAAAGATGAATTTCCATCTCCAGGATCTGCCAAAAATAGAAAAAGTAATGCACCAGAAAGAGGAAAAACTAGTTTATTAGAGGTAAAAAATGCTTAGAGACGAAGATAGAATATTTAAAAATTTATACAATGACCTTGGATGGGAGCTTGATTACGCAATTAAAAGGGGAGATTGGATAAATACAGAAAATATTATATCAAAAGGCAGAGAATGGATAATAAAAGAAATAAAAGAATCTGAATTAAGAGGAAGAGGTGGAGCAGGATTTCCAACTGGATTAAAATTATCTTTTGCTCCAAAAGAGCTAGGATCTAGACCTCATTATTTAGTTATAAATGCTGATGAATCTGAACCAGGAACATGTAAAGATAGAGATATATTAAGATTTGAACCTCAAAAACTTATCGAAGGATGTTTTATAGCTAGCTACGCGATAAATGCGCATACATGTTATATTTATATAAGAGGTGAATATTTTAGAGAGGGACAAAGATTACAATCAGCAATTAATCAAGCATATGAAAAAAAACTATTAGGCAAGAATGCTTGCAACTCTGGATGGGATTTAGATATTTACATCCACTATGGTGCAGGAGCTTATATTTGTGGAGAAGAAACAGCTTTATTAGAAAGCCTAGAGGGTAATAAAGGACAACCTAGATTAAAACCACCTTTTCCTGCTTTAGTAGGTCTTTATGGTTGTCCTACAATTGTTAATAATGTTGAAACTATATCTGTAATTCCTACAATTCTTAAAAGAGGAGCTAAATGGTTCGCATCACTAGGAAAACCAAAAAACACTGGAACAAAAATTTATTGTATTTCAGGTAACGTAAATAATCCATGTAATGTTGAAGAAGAAATGGGTATTCCTTTAAAAGAATTAATAGAAAAACATGCTGGAGGTGTTATCGGCGGATGGACAAATCTTCAAGCTGTTATACCAGGGGGGTCTTCCATGCCTCTATTACCTAAAAATATTTGTGAAACCATTACTATGGATTTTGATTCTTTAATTAAAGAAAAAAGTGGTTTAGGTACTGCTGGAATAGTTGTTATTAATAAAGATCAAGACATCATTAAATGTATTGCAAGAATAGCAAGATTTTATAAACATGAAAGTTGCGGTCAATGTACACCATGTAGAGAAGGTTGTGGTTGGATGTGGAGAATGCTTGAAAGAATGTCAGAGGGAGAATCAACTTATAAAGAAATTGATCTTCTGCATGATGTAACAAAGCAAATTGAAGGACATACTATTTGTGCATTTGGTGAAGGAGCATCTTGGCCTGTACAAGGGTTACTTCGTCACTTTAGAAAAGAAATAGAAAAAAGAAGTCATGATGAACCTATAATTAAGAAAAAAAGTAATATTCCTTATCTTATAGATCAGCATCTTTTGGAGAAAGATAATGCCTAAAATAATAATTAACGGAAAAGAGATTGAATTTGAAGAAGGTATGACAGTTTTACAGGCTTGTGAGTTGGCTGGATCTGAAATACCAAGATTCTGTTACCATGAAAGATTATCGATCGCAGGCAATTGCAGAATGTGTTTAGTTGAAATGGAAAAATCTCCAAAACCTATTGCTTCATGTGCTATGCCAGCAGCGGATGGAATGAAAATTAAAACAAATACTACTTTAGTAGATAAGGCGAGAAAAGGGGTAATGGAATTTTTGTTAGCAAACCATCCTTTAGATTGTCCAGTTTGTGATCAAGGAGGAGAATGTGATTTACAAGATCAATCACTTTTTTATGGTGTCGACAATTCAAGATATTCAGAGAATAAAAGACAAGTTCCAGAAAAATATATGGGCCCCTTAATCAAAACTCAAATGACAAGATGCATTCATTGCACCAGATGTATAAGATTTGCCACTGAAGTTGCTGGTATTCCAGAGCTCGGAGCAATTGGAAGAGGAGAAGATACTGAAATTACTACTTATTTAGAAAAATCAATGGAGTCAGAACTTTCAGCTAATGTTATAGATTTATGCCCCGTTGGAGCTCTTACTTCAAAACCTTATGCATTTGAAGCGCGACCATGGGAGCTTAAAAAAACAGAAACGATAGATGTAATGGATGCGGTTGGATCCAATATTAGAGTAGATACTTATGGATGGGAAGTAAAAAGAGTTTTACCAAGAATAAATGAGGATATTAATGAAGAATGGATTTCAGATAAAACTAGGTACGCATGTGATGGTCTTTTAAAACAAAGATTGGATACTCCTTATATTAGAGAAAATGGTAAGTTACATCAAGCTTCCTGGGATCAAGCTCTTAAGCTTTTAATAAATAAATTAAAAAAATTTGAACCTTACGAAGTAGCTGGCATCACTGGTGATTTAGTAGATTTAGAAATGGCTTACAGTTTTAAGTCTTTTTTTGAAAAATGCATTGGATCAAAAAATTTAGAATGTAGGCAAGATAAAATTTACATAAACCCTAATGAGAGAATAAATTATATTTTTAATTCAACAATAAATGGCATTGAAGATTCTGATTTAATTTTTTTGGTAGGAACAAATCCTAGACATGAAGCAACTATATTGAATGCTAGAATTAGAAAATCATATATAAAAAATAAATTAAAAATTTATTCTTTAGGCGATCCAGGAGATCTAACTTATCCATATAAAATTATTGGATCAGACACTTCAATAATTAAAGAAATAGTTTCAGGAAATCATGAAATTTCAAATAAAATTAAAAAAGCAAAGCAACCAATTGTTATTATAGGTGAGTCAGCGCTCAATGGAGATAAAGGTAAATATATTTTTGAGTCTATTAAAAAATTTTTGTATGAAAATAATTTTATAAAAAATGAGTGGAATGCTTTAAATATACTTACACAACAAGCCTCTAGAGTTGGATCTATCGATCTGGGTTTATATTCAATCAATGATGATGACAATTTTAATTTTTTTAAAGATTTAAAAAATAATGTTTTTAAATTTATCTACTTGCTTGGAGCAGACAATATTGATTTTGATAAAGGAGATAAGTTTATAGTTTATCAAGGTAGTCATGGAGATAAAGGTGCAGAAATTGCTGATATAATTTTACCTGGAGCTGCATATACTGAAAAAAATGGATTGTTTGTCAACTTGGAAGGAAAATTACAAAACGCTTATAAAGCATCATATCCACCTGGAAATTCCAAAGAAGACTGGGTTATTTTTAAGGATCTTGCTAATAAAATGCAGAAACCTTTAGGATTTAAAACTTTTAAGGAATTACGAGAAAATATAGTTAAAAAAATTGATTTTAGTAAAAATAGAAAAAATTCTAAAATAGAAAATTTTAACTTTGTCCAATCGGAGATTTTAATAAAATCTATTGATTATTATTATACAAACCCAATAGCAAGATCCTCCAAGGTAATGAGTGATTGTAGACAAATATCAAAAAAATTTTTATTTACAGGCATCGAAAAGGCAAGCTAATGAGTTATTTAAATGTTTTAATTTCTGAAGTTTATAGAATAGTCTTTTTGCTTTTACCTGTTTTGGTATCCGTTGCTTTAGTTGTTTGGCTAGATAGACGCGTATGGGCTTTTGTTCAAAAAAGAAAAGGACCAAATGTTGTAGGACCTTTTGGTTTATTGCAAACTTTGGCTGATGCTTTAAAATATATTTTTAAAGAAATAATTATTCCTGCTAGTGCTAACAAGAGTATATTTGTTCTAGCGCCTGTCGTAACATTAACTTTAGCTTTGATAGCTTGGGCGGTAATACCTTTTAGTAACGAAATGGTTTTATCCAACATTAACGTTGGAATATTATATCTTTTTGCAATCTCATCTTTAAGTGTTTACGGTATAATAATGGGTGGATGGGCTTCTAACTCTAAATACCCTTTTTTAGGCGCTATTAGGTCAGCTGCCCAAATGGTTTCATACGAAGTTTCAATTGGAATTATAATTATAAACGTCTTATTATGCGTTGGTTCACTTAATTTAAATAAAATAGTTTTGGCACAACAAAATGTTTGGTTTATTTTTCCATTATTTCCTATGTTTGTTGTATTTTTTATATCAATACTTGCAGAAACAAATCGTCCTCCATTTGATTTACCTGAAGCAGAATCTGAACTCGTAGCAGGTTATCAAACCGAATATTCAGGAATGATGTATGCAATGTTTTGGTTGGGAGAGTATGCAAATATTTTATTATTATGTGCTTTAGCAGCAATTCTTTTTTTGGGAGGATGGTTAAGTCCTTTTAACTTCTATCCATTTGATTTGTTACCAGGAATCTTTTGGATGATTTTTAAAATATTAGGTTTATTTATTTTGGTGTCTTTAGTTAAAGCTATTGTACCAAGATATCGTTTTGATCAATTAATGAGATTAGGATGGAAAATTTTTCTTCCTTTTTCATTAATATATGTTGTTTTAACAGCAAGTTTTTTATTTTTTTTAGATATTTTACCAACCTAAATATGGAAAATTGATGAAAATTGGAAGAATAATGAAAACAGTGTTTATGACAGACTTTCTTGCTGGGTTAGCCCTAGCTATAAGAAAAATTTTTTATTCAAAAAAAACTATAAACTACCCTTTTGAAAAAGGAAAGATTAGTCCACGTTTTAGGGGAGAACATGCCCTAAGAAGATATCCTAATGGTGAAGAAAGATGTATAGCATGTAAGTTATGTGAAGCTGTATGTCCAGCTCAAGCAATAACAATAGAGTCTGAAATTAGAAATGATGGAAGCAGAAAGACTACGAGATATGACATTGATATGCTTAAATGTATTTATTGCGGTTTATGTGAAGAGTCGTGTCCAGTAGATGCAATAGTCCAGGGACCAAATTTTGAGTTTGCCACAGAGACTAGAGAAGAACTTTATTATGATAAAAAAAAACTTTTAGAAAATGGTGATAAATGGGAAACCGCTTTGGCTGAAAATTTAAAAGCTGATGCGGTATTTAAATAATGCTAGCTCACTCCATATTATTTTATTTTTTTTCTTTTATAACTGTCTTTGCAGCAACAATGGTTACTATTTCAAAAAATACAGTTTATTCAGTTTTTTTTTTAATTTTAGTTTTTGTTAGCATATCAATTTTATTTATCATGATAGGGGCAGAATTTTTAGGAATGATAATGTTAATTGTATATGTGGGTGCAGTCGCTGTTTTGTTTCTTTTTGTTGTAATGATGCTAAATATTAATGAGCAATCATTAAAGAAATCTACTAGAAAAGGTTTTACTAACAATATATCTGTAGGTTCAATTGTTGGATTGATTATTTTTTTAGAATTGCTTGTTGTAATTGGAGGTTGGAAATATAAAGATAATTTTATTCCACTCTCTTCTATCAAAATTGACCCCCAATCAACCAATACTCATGATCTTGGAAGAGTTTTATATACTGATTATATCCATCTTTTTCAGATTTCTGGAATGATTCTGTTAGTAGCAATGATTGGCGCTATTACTTTGACGTTTACCAAAAGAGAAAATGTAAAAAGGCAAAGCTATTTTAAACAATTGTCAAGAGATAGGGATTCTTCAGTATCATTAGTAGATGTTGAAAATGAAAAAGGAGTTAAAATTGATGACTGAGGTTGGTTTAGGACATTATTTAACTTTAGCGTCAATTATTTTTGTAATTGGAGTAATAGGAGTTTTCCTAAATAGAAAAAATATAATTATTATTTTAATGTCAATTGAATTAATTCTTCTTGCTGTAAATATCAATCTAGTTTCTTTTTCCATTTTTTTACAGAATCTAACTGGACAAATCTTTACCATGTTTATTTTAACAGTAGCCGCAGCAGAAGCTGCGGTAGGTTTAGCGATAATAGTAATATATTTTAAAAATAAAGGTTCAATTCACGTTGAACACATAAATTCCTTAAAAGGTTAGCATGGAATATGCAATAGTATTTTTACCCCTGCTGGGTTCAATTATTTCTGGGTTTTTTGGCAGAACTATAGGAATAAAATTTAGTCAGATTTTAACAAGTCTATTTGTATCGATTTCTGCAATTATTGCTTTATATATTTTTTCTGAAGTTTTAATTAATAATTACTCTAGCAACAAACTAATTTTTAACTGGATAACTTCAGGTAATTTTAATGTTAATTGGTCAATTAATATAGATCCATTATCATCTGTAATGCTTGTAGTAGTAAGTTTGATATCCTCAATAATTCATTTTTATTCAATAGGCTACATGAGTCACGACCCTCACAAAACAAGATTTATGGCTTACTTATCTTTGTTTACTTTCTCAATGCTTGTATTGGTTACTGGAGATAATTTTTTGCAATTATTTTTTGGTTGGGAAGGAGTAGGCTTATGTTCTTATTTACTTATTGGTTTTTGGTACAAAAAACCTTCAGCTAATTATGCTGCAATGAAAGCATTTATTGTTAACAGAGTTGGAGATTTTGGATTTGCCATTGGTATTTTTCTAATATTCCTTTTTTATGGAACGATGAATTATAATGAAGTTTTTGAACTCACCCCAGCTTTAGTTAATAAAGAAATAGTTTTTTTAGGTTTAGAATTCAATTTAATAACTTTGATATGTTTAATGCTTTTTATTGGAGCAATGGGTAAATCTGCACAATTTTTATTACATACATGGCTTCCAGATGCAATGGAAGGGCCTACACCAGTATCAGCATTAATACATGCTGCAACTATGGTTACTGCGGGTGTCTTTTTAGTAATAAGATGCTCTCCAATCTTTGAGTACTCGCAAGCAGTGCTTAATTTTATTGCTATAATTGGTATGATTACTGCAATTTTTGCAGCTACGGTGGCTTTAGTACAAAATGATATAAAAAAAATTATTGCATATTCAACTTGTAGCCAATTAGGTTATATGTTTTTTGCAGCTGGAGTTGGAGCATACCATATAGCTTTATTTCATTTATTTACTCATGCTTTCTTTAAAGCTCTTTTATTCTTAGGATCTGGTTGTGTAATACATTCGTTTAATGAAGAGCAAGATATACGTTTAATGGGAGGAGTATGGAAAAAAATACCATACACTTATTTATTAATGATAATAGGAACCTTAGCATTAACCGGATTTCCTTTTTTATCTGGATTTTACTCAAAAGATGCAATTATTGAATTTTCATATTTAGAAGGCACGCACATAGGTTATGCAGCTGCATTTGTAGGAATTTTTACAGCTTTTCTTACAGCAATTTATTCATGGAGATTAATTTTTAAGACTTTTCATGGGAAATATAATAACAAAAAAATTATGTTAAGATCAGTTAAAGAATCGCCCATGATCATGATTCTTCCCGCATCATTACTTGGAATCGGATCTATAATAGTGGGCATTCTATTTAAAGATGTTTTTATAGGGCATGAAGCCACTAAATTTTGGAAAGATTCAATTTTATTTTTAGAAAATTTAAATAATTCACACCCTCCATTTTTTATTATTATCTTAACGCCTTTAATCGTAATTTTAGCTATTCCAATTTCTTATTATTTATTTATCAAAAATGAAAAAATTTTAAAAAATCTTATTGAAAGAAATAATTTAGTATATAAATTTTTATTAAATAAATGGTATTTTGATGAATTATATAATTTTATTTTTGTAGAACCTGTTAAAAAATTAGGAACTTTTTTTTGGAAAAATGGAGATGTTAATACAATCGATAAATATGGCCCTGATGGCTTATCTAGATTAATTAAACTTATTTCTAATAAAGCGGTATATTTCCAGAGCGGATATCTTTATCATTATGCTTTTGTGATGCTAGTTGGTTTTTCAGTAATTTTAACTTATTTGGTTTTACGTTAAATGGAATTTCCTATTCTTTCAGCAATCATTTTTATACCACTTATTGCCTCCTTATTTATTTTGATTATAAAAGGTTCTCAAAAAAGCGTTGAGAGAAATTCAAAATATGTTGCAATGTTTTCGTCAATAGTAAATTTTTTTTTATCACTTTTTCTATGGTTTTCTTTTGACACAACAACATCAGAATTCCAATTTGTTGAAGAAAAAAATTGGATAGGAAATTTTATTAATTTTAAACTAGGTGTTGATGGAATTTCAATTTTATTTATTTTACTAACAACTTTTATTACACCAATATGTATTCTTTCAGTTATCCAAAGCATAAAATTTAAGATAAAAGAATTTTTTATAGCTATACTAGTGTTAGAAACTTTAATGCTTGGTGTATTTTGTTCTTTAGATTTAGTAATTTTTTATTTATTTTTTGAAGGAGGGCTTATTCCCATGTTCTTAATAATTGGTATATGGGGAGGTCCTAAAAGAGTTTATTCAGCCTTCAAATTTTTTCTTTTTACATTGCTTGGTTCAGTTTTAATGTTGATTGCGATAATTTCTATTTATTGGATAACAGGAACCACTGATATTACTAAGTTATTGCAAATAAAAATACCGCCAGAATATCAAACTTTACTTTGGTTAGCTTTCTTTAGTTCTTTTGCTGTCAAATTACCAATGTGGCCAGTTCATACTTGGTTGCCCGATGCTCATGTAGAAGCTCCTACCGCTGGATCAGTAATTTTAGCAGCAATACTATTAA
>Ga0208764_10001132_pt1 | contig 17383 bp, 15 predicted proteins | sample ETNtaG_18_FD_185762 | JGI IMG/M metagenome (GOLD analysis project Ga0208764, IMG submission 185762) | Marine microbial and viral communities from oxygen minimum zone, Eastern Pacific Ocean - ETNP201302SV91 (SPAdes) (version 2) | ecosystem: Environmental > Aquatic > Marine > Oceanic ... | reverse complement strand
TTATTTTTAGTTCCAAAGGTTCAAGTTAAAGAAGATGGCACTCCAGGTCCAAGAAATGGTGTTTCTACTAATTCAATCGAAAGTAAGATGGGTATCAGAGGATCCGCTACATGTGTTTTAAATTTTGATGATGCCATCGGATATATGATTGGACCCAAAAATAAAGGACTAAGCTCAATGTTCACCATGATGAATTTAGAAAGAATTGTTGTAGGTCTCCAAGGGTTAGGATTATCTGAAATTGCCTATCAAAATGCTTTAAATTATTCAAAAGAAAGAAAACAAGGAAAATCTAATACTAGTAAAACAAAAAATGGAGCAGACCTAATTATTGATCATGCTGATATCAGAAGATCATTATTAAATATGAAATCAATTATAGAAGGTGAAAGGGCTTTAAGTTTTTGGCTAGCTCAGCAAACTGAAGTTAGTTTACATCATAAAGATAATAAAATTAAAGAAGAAGCCTCAGACCTAGTTTCTTTAATAACTCCAATAGTTAAATCATTATTTAGTGATATGGGAATGGAAATTACTAGTGATGCAATGCAAATTTTTGGTGGATATGGGTATACAAAAGACCAGGGAATTGAACAGTTGTATCGAGATAATCGAATTACACCAATTTATGAGGGAACAAATTCAGTTCAAGCGATTGATCTAGTTTTTAGAAAACTTATTAATAAAGATAAAGATATTATTGGAGGTTACTTTAAATTAATTGAAGAAGAAATTAAAAAAAATAAAAATCAAGCAAAAATAAAACCATTAGCTGAAAAATTAGAAGAGTATCTAAAAATAACATTAAATTTTACAAACTGGATTAAAGAAAAGATGAAAAACTCCAAAGACGATGTAAGTGCAGCTTGTAATGATTATTTGAAAGTTTTAGGCTTTCTTGCGCTGGGATATTCTTGGCTTAAAGTATTAGATGTTAGCTATAAAGAATTGAACAATAATAAAAAGTTTTTTGAAGATAAAATTGAAACTGCTAATTTTTTCTTCAACAGAGTTTTGCCTAGAATAGACTCTCATTATAAGTCTGCTATTTCAGGAAGTAGATATATAATGAATTTCAAATTTAACTAAATTATCCCATTGTAAATGGGTCTGACATGGGTTTATCTGATGTGTTAAACCAAGTAGTTTTAATTCTTGTATAATCTTTTATAGATTCAACACCCGCTTCTTTACCGTACCCACTGTCTTTCATTCCGCCAAAGGGTGCCGAAGGTGATATTAATCGATAAGTATTTACAAAAGTTATTCCAGCACGTATTGCTTTTGAAACTCTTAGACCTCTTCCTAAATCTTTTGTAAAAACTCCAGATGATAAACCGTATTTATTATCATTCATTTTATTAATAACTTCGTCTTCAGTTTCAAATTTCATAACTGATAAGATTGGACCAAACAATTCATTTTCAGCTGTTGGAAGATTGTGATTTTTACATTCTATTATTGTTGCTGGGAAATAATAACCTTTATTTGAAAGGCTGTGTCTTTTTCCACCACACTTTATTTTTCCTCCTTGATCCACAGTAAGCTTTATATTTTTTTCTATTATTTCCAATTGTTTTAAACTACTAAGAGGACCCATTTGAGTATCAGCATTCATTGGGCTACCCAGCTTTATTTTTTTAGCACGATTAACCAATTTATCTAAAAAATTATTATAAATATTTTTTTGTAAATATAGTCTTGATCCAGCTATGCAACTTTGACCACTAGCTCCAAAAATACCAGCAATAATTCCGTTTAATGCATTTTCTTGATCAGCATCTTCAAATACAGCAACAGGACTTTTTCCACCCAATTCTAGACTGACTTGTGATAAGTTTTCAGCAGAATTTCTAATAATATGTCTTGCGGTTTCCGGTCCACCAGTAAAAGCAATTCTTTCAACATATTCATGCGTCGTTAAAGTTTTTCCACACGGATCGCCAAAGCCTGTAACAACATTTACTACACCTTTAGGTATTCCAGTTTTTTCTACTAGTTTTGCAAATTCAAACATAGTTGCAGGAGCTAATTCAGAAGATTTAATCACAACCGTGTTTCCCATTGCCAAGGCTGGCGCAAGTTTAACAGCGGTTAATAACATTTGAGAATTCCAAGGAATAATAGCAGCTATTACACCAATTGGTTCTCTAGTTGTGATGACCTGCATATTAGGTTTATCAATTGGCAAAACAGTTCCCTCAACTTTATCTGCTAATCCTGCAAAATAATCATAATATTCAGCAATATAGTTTGCTTGATTTTTGGTTTCTCTAAAAAGTTTTCCAGTGTCTATTGTTTCTATTTTTCCTAAAGTTTCAGAATTTTCTCTGAGTTGATTTGCAATAGCTCTTAAATAATTAGCTCTTTCTCTTGGCATTAATTTTGGCCACTTCCCTTCGAAAGCTTTTTGTGCTGCTGAAACTGCTCTATTTACATCTTTTGCACTTGCTTCAGGAACCACAGCCCATGGCTCGTTATTTTCTGGATTTAAACTTTCAAAAGTTTTTTTATTTTCAGCATCAACCCACGCTCCGTTTATATACATTTTATATTCTTTGAGTTTAGCCATTATGTTGATCTATAAATTCCTTAAAAGCTATATTAACATCATTGGCGCATTCTATACCACAGAGATGTTTTCCTTTTTTTATTTCAATAAATTTACTACTACGAATAATTTTACATAAATTTTTCGACATTTCAGGAGTTGATCCTACATCATTTTCCCCAGTAGCTATAAGAGTATTAACATTAATATTTTTCAGAGCAATATCATCATCTACATAGTTAACAAAAATTCCGTAAGATTTTAAAAAATTTAAATGGTTATTTTTATCTAAAATTGAATATATGTCTTTATAAATATTTGGTTTTTTTTTTAAAAAATCATCCGAAAACCATCTTCTGATGGCGGTATGTTTTGAAGCAGGTTTATTAAGTTTTGCTACTTCAAATCTATTTTTAACAACTCTTTTTTGATTTTCATTTCTCTTATATATTGAGCCAAGTAATGTTAAGGAACTTAACTTATCGCTATGTTCGGAAGCAAAATGTCTAGCAATAAGCGCTCCTAAAGAAAAACCAATTAAATGAATCTTATTAAAATTTAATTCTTTTATTAATCTTAACAATTGTTTAGAAAAATCATCAAAATTAATTTTAGATTTTTTTAAAGGCGTTTTTCCATGTCCGAGCAGATCGTATGTGAGAGTATTATAATTTTTGAAAAAAAAAATTTGTGGTTGCCAAATTTCTTTTGTTAAACCAACGCCATGAACGAAAACAATTGTATTTTTCTCATTAACTTTATTTAAAGAATATGAAGTTCCAAAGGAATCTACTTTATCGATCATTTAATTTATTTGGGGTTTTTAATTCCCATTTCTTTCATATCTTTGTATCGATCGCCAGTTCTAGCATGCGCCCTTCCTCCAGGAGATCCACCTATCGCAACTACAATTTCATCTTCACATGGTGCATCTTGGATATTAAATTCATGAGTTAAATAATAAGGTCTTAAACCAGCATCTGTTTTATGCATCATTGGAATTGAAATTTTACACCCAGCTGGCCCTCTTGTGTTTGTAAAACTTAAATAAGAAGTTCCACCTACCGCATCTCTAAATTTATTTCCGAATCTTAAAGTGTGGATAAACGCAGAAGCATGTTCAATTTCTCCTTTCAATCCAACTACAGCAGCTTTTCCATAAGCAAGAACTTTTTCACCAGATCCTATTTCTTTTATTAATTCTGGCACTAAAATTTCACCTAGCTTGGGTGCTAAAGCTAGTATTTCTGGTTTTAAATCTTCCACAAATCCTTTTCCAATCCATGGATTTTTTATAACAGCGGCAACCGAAACAAGCAGAACCGGATCTTTTGCTTTTTTCTCACCTTCAATAAAAGTTTTATCAACAAATTTTGTAAATTTTCTTAAATTTAAATCCATACTAGCTCGCTTGTTTTAAACCAGGTTCACCCGGATTAATTCTTGGTATCACTTCATCATTAAAAAGTTTAATACTTCTCATAGCGTTTTCATGCTTAACTCCACAAAAATTAGACCAAACTAATAAATTTTGAAGATTAAGCTCTGATTTTAATTCTTGAATTTTTTCAACTACATAATCGGGTGTGCCGAATAATAAATTTCTTTTATGTAAAAAATCGTAATTAAGCAAATCAAGCTTGCCCTTAGTTTTTGGAAGCTCTTCTTCAGGATCCATATGGTTTCCTAATCCTCTCCAATGACAAACCCATTTCATGTAATTTATTATATGTTCACCAGCTAATCTCTTTGCTTCTTCCATTGTATCAGCCACAAACATATCTCTAACTAATGTAATTCCTTCTCCTAAAGGAACATCTCTTTTTTCTATTTCAGATCTAGCATTTTTATAAATATCGAATCTTTTCTTTAAAGTTTTGATTGTGGGAATCCACATTATTGTTTTAATTCCATTTTTTGCCGCCCATTCAATTGATCCAGTTGAATCCACAACTTGTGATAAAGGGGGGTGAGGTTTTTGAAGTGGTTTTGGAACGACGCTAATTTTTTTTAATTCATTAGTTTTTAAATCTATAAATTTTTCACTTGGCGGACTCATATCGTGTTGCCAGATAAAATTAGGAGCGGGATATGTATAAAATTCTCCTTTATGGTTAAAAAATTCTTCTGTCCAAGCTTTTTTCATTATTGTTAAAGTTTCTTCGAATAATTTTTTATTTTTTGTTTGGTCTTTTAAATCAGCTTCAACATTCATGTGGATTGCTTCTCTACCATAAACTCCACGTCCTATTCCCACTTCAAGTCGACCGTTCGACAAATGGTCTAGAGTAGATATATCCTCAGCTAGTCTAAGAGGGTTATGAAAAGTAATTATATTAGCTGCTTGTCCAATACGAATATTTTTTGTTCTAGCGGCTATGTCAGAACTCATCATCAAAGGATTAGTACAATTTTCCATTCCCTCATGATTAAAATGATGTTCAGTAAACCAAATTGATTCCCATTTATTTCTATCACAATAAATAGATATTTCTCTTACCTCTTCCAAAATCCGAGTGTACGATTTTTTTTCCAAGTTTGTAGTATTACAAAAATATCCAATCTTCATTAGTTTCTCCACAAAACCAAGTCGACCGATCCCGCTTTCGCAATATACGATGAGTTATGTATCGCTTTGATTTAATAAGATTAAATTAACTAGTGTTAGAATGCAATAATTTTAAAATAGTTTTACTAAACTATTTATGCTAGTTTTTTTGCCTTTAGTTTAAATCTTTTGGACTGTATATGGAATATCAAAGCTTACTTCATAAAAAAATACACGCAGGTAGATTTATATTTACCGCTGAAACAACCCCTCCTGATGCTTCTGATAAAGAAACCTTGTTAAAGAAAGTTAAACCGTTAAAAGGTATTGCTGATGCTGTAAATGTTACTGATAGTCCAGGAGCAAAGGTTCACATGTCAGCACTAACAGCAGCAATTATTTTAGCCCAAAATGATATTGACCCAATATTACAATTAACAGTACGTGACCGTAATCGATTAGCTATTCAAGGTGATTTGGTAGGTGCTTCAGCATTAGGTGTTCATAATATTCTTTGTCTATCAGGAGATGATCCCAAGGTGGGTGATCAACCAGAAACAAAAGCTGCTAAGGATATTGATAGTGCAACATTAGTCGTAACAGCTAACATGATGAGAAAAGATAAAAAATTTCCATCAGGAAGAACTATTGATCCTGCGCCCAAATTATTTATCGGGGGAGCTGAAGTTCCATCAAAAGGTAAACCAAATATAGAAAAAATTTTAGGAAAAATTAAAAATGGAATTGATTTTTTTCAAACCCAATATGTTTTTGAAGCAAAAAAATTAGAAGAATATATGAAAGTTTTGGAAGATGCTGGAATTCTAGAGAAAACATCATTTATAATTGGTCTTGGACCATTTTCATCTGCGAAGTCTGCTAAATTTATGCGAGATAACTTATTTGGAGTTGATGTTCCAGATGAAATTATAAAAAGGCTAGAACAATCAAAGGATCAAAAGGAAGAAAGTAAAAAAATTTGTCTTGAATTAATTCAAATTTTTCGCGAAATTAAAGGAGTAAAAGGAATTCATCTTATGGGGCACAAGAAAGAAGATGTAATTGCAGAAATTATAAAAGAATCTAAAATAAGTTAAAAATATGAGTTATTACGATAAAAATCTTGATAAAAATAATGCGAATTTTGTTCCATTAACACCATTATCTTTCCTAGAAAGAGCAAAAGATATTTATCCCAATTATGAAGCAATTGTATACGAAGATAGAAAATATACTTGGGGTGAGGTGTATAAAAGATGTGTTAAATTTGCAAGTGCATTAGAAAAAATTGGTATCGGGAAAGGAGATACGGTTTCATTTTTAGCTTTTAATACTCCGGAAATTTTTGAAGCCCATTATTCTGTTCCTATGACGGGTGGAGTGTTAAACACAATTAATATTAGATTAGATGCCAAGACCATTGCCTACATCTTAGACCACAGTGATGCCAAGGTGTTGGTTGTGGATAGACAGCTTCATGTGGAAGTCAAAAAAGCATTAAACACTATAAAAAAAAAAATCACTATAATTGATATAAACGATAAGTATGCAGATCAGTCAAAATTAGAAAAAATAGGTGATTTAGAGTATGAAGAATTTTTAAATACAGGTGATGAAAATTATATTTGGAAAATGCCAGAAGATGAGTGGCAAGCTATTTCATTAAGTTATACTTCTGGAACAACAGGGAATCCAAAAGGAGTTGTTTATCATCATAGAGGATCATATTTAATGTCTACCGGAAGTGCGGTGGCTTGGAATATGCCAAATAGATTAAATTTTTTAACCATAGTACCCATGTTCCATTGCAATGGCTGGTGTTATCCTTGGACCGTTCCCATGTTAAATGGAAGGACAGTTTGTCTTAGAAATATTGATATTAAAAAAATCTTTGAGCTAATTGAAAAATATAATGTAACTCATTTTGGAGGGGCACCAATTGTACTAAATATGATTACCGGAGCACCAGAAAGTGATCGTAAAAAATTAAAGCAAAAAGTTTATGTATTAACTGCTGGAGCCCCACCACCAAGTATTATTTTTAAGAAAATGAAAAGTCTTGGTTTTGAAGTAATGCATGTTTATGGTTTAACCGAAACCTACGGACATGTAACACAATGTGCATGGAATGAAGCATGGGAAAAATTAGAAGATGAAAAACAAAACGAGATTAAAGCTAGACAAGGAGTGAGATATCCTAATACAGAGGGTGTAACGATTATGGATCCAGAAACTATGAAGGAAGTACCAAGAGATGGAAAAACAATCGGTGAGATAATGATAAGAGGAAATGTAGTAATGAAAGGCTACTTTAAAGATAAAGATGCTACCAATAAAGCAATGAAAGGCGGATGGTTCCATACTGGAGATTTAGCAGTAATGCATCCAGATGGTTATGTAAAAATACAAGATAGATCTAAAGATATAATTATTTCTGGTGGTGAAAATATCTCATCTATTGAGATAGAGAATACATTAGCGAAACATCCTTCGGTATCTATTGCTGCAGTAGTTGCAAAACCTGATGAAAAATGGGGAGAGGTACCTTGTGCATTTATAGAGATGGTTAAAGATAAACCAGTCACAGAAAAAGAGCTAATTTCTTTTTGCAAAGAAACGCTAGCGAGCTTTAAAGTTCCAAAAAAAGTTGAATTTTGTGAACTTCCAAAAACATCGACAGGAAAAATTCAAAAATTTGAATTAAGAAAGAAAGCTAAGGAGATCAACTGAATTTCGAAGTAGACCAAAAAGATGTTTTTGCATCTACTGGTGGATTAGACTTCGATGTCAGTAAACCAGTAATTGTTTTGATACATGGTAGTGGACTTACCCACATAGTTTGGTCTTTGCATGAACAATTTTTAGCAACAAAAGGCTACAGCGTTCTATCTCTAGATTTACCAGGACACGGAAACTCAGAAGGACCCGCAATAAAATCAATAAAAGAAATATCTGAGTGGATTAAAAAATCTATGGAAAAATTAAAAATTAATGAAATTTCTTTTATGGGTCATTCACAAGGTTGTTTGGTTGGACTTGAATTTGCTTCTTGTTTTCCAAAATTAATTAAGAGCCTAATCCTTGTTGGTGGATCTTATGAATTACCAGTTAATCCAGCATTAATTGATTATGCAGACGGAGGAGACATGAAATCAGTTGAGCTTATGATGAAATGGGGTTACGAAGGTGTTAAAAAATTTATTGGAGGAAATCCAGTTCAAAAAATTATTAACTCTCCAAGAGTCGTTCAAGAAGGATTGGCGGTAGATCTTAGAGCATGCAATGATTACAAGAATGGTTTAAAAGCTGCCACAAATATTAATTGTCCTACACTTTGTATATTAGGAGATAAAGATAAGATGGTCCCATTAGAAAAAGGAAAAAAAATGTCTGAAAGAATTAAAAATTCTAAATTAGAAGTGCTGAAAGAATGTGGCCACATGATTATATTTGAAAAAGCTTTTGAAATGAGAGAGATTGTAAAAAATTTTTTACAAAAAAATCATAAATAATAATTATGAAAAAATTTTATATTGCAAAAGCAAGACGTTTAAGAGGAACTCCTTTTTCTAGTAGAATAGAGGATCAAGGCCTAACCGCCTACACGACTTACAATCATATGCTTTTACCAGCAGCCTTTGAAGGTACGGAGAAAGAATATTTTCACTTAAAGAAATATGTTCAAGTTTGGGATGTTGCAGCCGAAAGACAGGTTCAAATAATAGGAAAAGATTCTGCAAAATTAGTTCAATTGATGACTTGCAGAAATCTTTCAAAGTCTAAAGTTGGAAGATGTTACTATGCTCCAATAATAGATGAACAAGGAAAAATGATAAATGATCCTATCATTCTTAAATTAGATGAAAATAAGTGGTGGATATCTTTAGCGGATTCAGACGTTGGACTTTATGCGAAAGGGCTAGCAAGTGGTTTAAAGCTACAAGTGGAAGTCAGTGAACCAGATGTAAATATACTGGCAGTTCAAGGACCAAAATCATTTAAGTTGATGGAAAAAGTTTTGGGTCCAAAAATTAATAAACTTAAATTTTTTAGTTTTGACTATTTTACTTTCAAAGGGAATAAATTTTTTATAGCAAGATCAGGTTGGTCTAAACAAGGTGGATTTGAAGTCTATGTAAAAGATAGAGAAGCAGGCTTAAATTTGTATGATGAACTTTTTTTAGCGGGAAAAGAATTTAATATAAAACCAGGCTGCCCCAACTTAATAGAAAGAATCGAGAGTGGACTTTTGTCATATGGAAATGATTTTGACAATGGTGACAATCCTTTTGAATGCGGATTTGATCAATATATAGATATAGAATCTGATATTAATTATTTAGGAAAAAAAGCTTTAGCTCAAATTTCAAAAGGAGGAATTAAAAGAAAGCTCATGGCGGTAAAAATAGATCTTGATAAAATTGAAATAATGGAGGAAAAACCTCTGCAAAATGGGAAAAGTTTAATAGGTCATTTAAGATCTGCTGTTTACTCACCTAATTTTAAAAAAGTAGTAGGAATTGCGATGATAAAAAAAGAATTTTGGGATAAAAAAACTACTTTTGAATTAGAGTTAAATGGTAAAAAAAGCAAAGGTTCAGTTTGCGATTTGCCATTAGTCTAGAATTGGTCACAAAACAATAGTAATACTTTAACTTATATGAATATAGCAATTGTTGGAGCGACAGGAAACGTCGGTAGAAAAATTTTAGAAGTTATAGAAAAACTAAATTTTGAGTTTAGTCAATTGTATCTTATTGCTTCTGACAAAAGCATTGGAAAAAAAATTATTTTTAAAAACAAAACATATTCTATAGTTGGATTAAGTGATTTTGATTTTTCAAAAGTTAAAATAGCTTTTTTCTCCGCAGGGAGTGCTATAGCAGAAAAATGGGCACCAATTGCTGCAAAAAAAACAATTGTGATTGATAATTCAAAACATTTTAGAATGGATAAAGATATTCCCTTGGTAGTTCCGGAAGTAAATGCTGATACTTTAAAAAATTATAAAAACAAAAATATTATAGCAAATGCTAATTGTTCTACTATTCAATTAGTTTTAGCTTTAAAGCCTTTGCATGAGCAATTTAAAATTAAAAGAGTAATTGTTTCAACTTACCAATCAGTATCAGGAGCAGGAAATGCTCAAATGGACGAATTGGTAGAACAAAGTAAAAAGTTTTTAAATAAAGAAAAAATTAATCCAAAAAACTTTACAAAACAAATAGCCTTTAATGTTATTCCACATATCGATTCCTTTATGGAAGATCGATATACAAAAGAAGAATGGAAAATGACTGTGGAAACAAAAAAAATTTTGGATTCAAACATACTGTTAACCGCTACATGTGTTAGAGTTCCAGTATTTGTTGGTCATTCAGAGTCTGTTAATATAGAATTTGATTCTAACGTTGATTCAAAAAAAATCAGAGAATGTTTAAAAAAAGCTCCAGGTTGTAAAGTTGTGGATGAAACTAAAGATGGAGGTTATATTACTCCAGCCGAATCTGCTGGTGACCATTTAACTTATATTTCAAGAATAAGAGATGATAATACGAAAAAAAATTCTATAAATATGTGGATAGTATCAGATAATTTGCTTAAAGGAGCCGCTCTTAATGCTGTTCAAATTGCAAATGTTTTGATTAAAAAATATATTAACTAAATAATGAGTGATTCTAAAAATCCATTATCACCTCATCTACAAATTTATAGATGGCATATTTCATCTTTGCTTTCAATAACACATAGAATTTCTGGTGTTATAAATTTAATTGCACTAATTTTTATATTTTTTTGGCTAATAATTTTGAGTTTTGGCGAAAGTCATTATGAATTATTTTTATTAAAAATTAATTCTTTTTATGGAAGGTATATTTTAATTGGATTTGCTTGGTCTATGATTTTTCATTTATTAAGCGGTATAAGGCATTTAGCCTGGGATCTTGGTTATGGATTTGAAATTAAGGTTGCAAATATTTCTGGGATAATTGTTATTGTTTTTTCTTTAGTTCTAACAATTATATTTTGGTTACTTGCAAGAGGTTTTATTTAGATGAAAGAAACACGGAAATGGGTTTTACATAGAGTAAGCGCTATAATTTTAGTGCCAATATATGTTTGGCTTTATTTTTCATTGATTTCACTTTCAACCCAAAATTATTCAGAAGCTATATATTTTTTTAAATACTCAATATTTGAAATTTTAACAATCATAGTATTTTTTGTTGGTTTTTTTCATGCTAAAATTAGCTTAGGTGAGATTTTTGAAGATTACATTCATAATAAAAAAATCAAAGATGTCGCAAATATTTTAGTTCTAATATCTAGTATAATAATCCCAGTAATTGTTTTAATTTTATTAATATATAAAATCTAATGAATGCATATAATATAGTTGATCATGAGTATGATGTGTTGGTCGTAGGAGCGGGAGGATCTGGTTTGCGCGCAGCTGTTGGATTAAGCGAATCCGGTTTAAAAACTGCCTGTATTTCAAAAGTATTCCCAACTAGAAGTCATACTGCTGCAGCTCAAGGTGGAATTTCTGCAGCACTTGGTAATGCTGGAGAAGATGACTGGCGCTGGCATATGTTCGATACGGTGAAAGGGTCCGACTATTTAGGAGATCAAGATTGTATAGAATATTTATGTAAAAATGCTCCAGAAGCAGTCATTGAACTAGAACATTATGGAGTTCCATTCAGCAGAACTAAAGAGGGAAAAATATATCAAAGAGCTTTTGGAGGTATGACTAAAAATTATGGCAATGAACCAATACAAAGAACTTGTGCTGCAGCTGACAGAACTGGACATGCAATATTGCATACTCTTTACGGTCAAGCGTTAAAACATAAGACAGAATTTTTTATCGAATATTTCGCTTTAGATTTATTAATGAAAAATGGTGAGTGCAAGGGTGTAATGGCTTGGAATTTAAATGATGGTACGATTCACCGCTTTAGATCACATATTACAATTTTAGCTACTGGAGGTTATGGAAAAATTTATTATTCAGCCACCGCAGCTCATACCTGCACTGGAGACGGAAACGGAATGATTTTAAGGGCTGGATTACCATTGCAAGATATGGAATTTGTTCAATTTCATCCAACAGGCCTTTATGGCATTGGATGTTTAATTTCGGAAGCAGTTAGAGGGGAAGGTGGTTATTTAGTAAATTCTAAAGGTGAACGTTTTATGGAAAAATATGCACCAAAAGCTAAAGATCTTGCGTCTAGAGATGTAGTTAGTAGATCAATGGCAATAGAAATTAACGAAGGTAGAGGAATAGGAGAAAATAAAGATCATATTCATTTACACATTAACCATATAGATCCGAAAATTATAGAAAGTCGTTTACCGGGTATATCCGAGTCTGTTGAAACTTTTGTACATCGAGATGTAACCAAAGATCCAATTCCAGTTGTTCCAACAGTGCATTACAATATGGGAGGAATACCAACTAATTATAAAGCTGAAGTTATAACTTTAAACGGAAGTGATAAAACTGTACCAGGATTGATGGCTATCGGCGAAACTGCTTGCGTGTCAGTACACGGAGCAAATAGATTAGGATCGAACTCGTTAACAGATCTGGTGGTCTTTGGTAAATCAGCAGCTAAAAGAGCTGTAGAATTAATAAAACCAAATTCACCGCATGATGAAATTTCTAAAAGTGAAACCGATAAGTGTCTGGATAGATTTGATAAATTAAGAAATGGAAATGGATCAAACAAAACTTCAGAGCTTAGATTGTCTATGCAAAAGACAATGCAAGCAAAATGTGCAGTTTTTAGAACTGAAAAAACTTTAAAAGAAGGTGTTGATGAAATTCAAAAACCTTTTTATGGAATGGAATCTATTTTAGTAAAAGATAGATCTTTGATTTTTAATACAGACCTAATGGAAACTCTCGAGTTTGATAATCTAATCCGTCAGGCTATTACAACAATGGAATCAGCTTATTATAGAAAAGAAAGCCGTGGGGCGCACGCGCGGGAAGATTTTCCCAAAAGAGATGATAAAAATTTTATGAAACATACTTTAAGTTGGCACAACGGAAAAGAAGTTAAAATTGAATATCGTAAAGTAAATTTATCTACGTTGACAAATGATGTTCAAACTTTTCCACCCAAGGAAAGAGTTTATTGATGGTGCAATTTAATCTTCCAAAAAATTCTAAAATTTTAAAAGGACATTACTTTAAAGACAAAACCGGATCTTCAAATATAAAAATAGTTCACATTTATAGATGGGATCCTGAAAAAAATGAAAATCCCAGGGAAGATACTTTTGAAGTAGATTTGAACACATGTGGAAAAAAAGTTTTGGATATTTTAAACAAAATCAAAAGTGATCACGATTCGTCATTAACTTTTAGAAAATCATGCGCTCATGGTATATGCGGATCATGCGCTATGAATGTGGATGGTATAAACACGCTATCGTGCATGAAATCTCACAAAGATATAAAAGGTGAATTGCGAATTTTTCCTTTACCTCATTTAAAAGTTGTAAAAGATCTAGTTGCAGATTTAAACACGCTCTACAAACAATATGAATCAATAGATCCTTGGCTAAAATCATCAAAAATTAAATCTCAAAAAAATGAAATTAATCAATCTAAGGAAAACAGAGAAAAACTTGATGGGTTGTATGAGTGCATAATGTGTGCATGCTGTTCAACTTCATGTCCTAGCTATTGGTGGAATGGAGAGAGCTATTTAGGGCCAGCAGTTTTACTCCAAGCATACCGATGGATATCAGATAGTAGAGATGAGGAAAAAAAAGAAAGACTAAAAATGATCGCTGATAAACTTAAATTATATGGGTGTCACACTATAATGAATTGTACAAGTTCCTGCCCAAAGGGCTTAAATCCAGCAAAGGCCATAGGTTCAATTAAAAAAATGCTTGCAACAAGCTAGAAGCTTAATTAAATCATTTTAGATAACAATGAATTTAATCGAACATTTTATAAATGGAAAAATAACTAAAGGATCTTCAAAGAAGACATCTAAAGTTTTTAATCCTGCAACTGGCGAACAAACAGCTGAAGTAAATTTGGCTTCTAAATCAGATATAGATTTAGCAGTAGAGAAAGCTTCAAATGCATTTACGGATTGGTCTAGAAAACCACCAGCGCAGAGAGCGAGAGTGATCTTTAAATTTAAAGAACTAATAGAAAAAAATTCAGATGAAATAACTAAACTTATAGTTTCGGAACATGGAAAAGTTTACGAAGATGCAAAAGGTTCATTAACAAGAGGATTGGAGGTTGTTGAATTTGCGTGTGGCATACCACACCTCCTTAAAGGTGAATTTACTGAGAATGTAGGTACCGATGTTGATAGTTGGTCAATTAGACAACCGTTGGGAGTTTGCGCAGGAATTACTCCATTTAATTTTCCAGCGATGGTTCCACTGTGGATGTTCCCAATAGCTATAGCTTGCGGTAATACATTTGTATTAAAACCTTCAGAGAAAGATCCTTCTTGTTCAATTAAATTAGCGCAGCTATTTAAAGAAGCTGGATTACCCGATGGGGTTTTTAATGTAGTCAATGGAGACAAAGAAGCTGTAGATGCGTTATTAACTAACAAGGATGTAGCTGCTATTAGTTTTGTTGGATCTACACCGATTGCAAAATATATTTATGAAAATGCTGCAAAAAATGAAAAACGTGTTCAAGCTTTAGGAGGAGCAAAAAATCATTGTGTTGTAATGCCCGATTGCGATCTAGATCAAGCTGTTAATGGTTTAATGGGTGCCGCTTATGGTTCAGCTGGTGAAAGATGTATGGCGCAGTCAGTAGCCGTAGCCGTAGGTAAAATTGGAAATCAGCTGGTAAGTAAATTAGCAAAAAAGGTTGAATCATTAAAAGTTGGTCCTGGATTAGACAAGAATTCTGAAATGGGCCCACTTGTTACAAAAGAACATTTAGAAAAAGTTAGAAGTTATGTTGATATTGGAGTAAAGGAAGGTGCTAAACTTGTTGTGGATGGAAGGAATTTAAAGCTACAAGGTTATGAAAAGGGCTTTTACATTGGTGGTAGTCTTTTTGATAATGTAGATAAAAAAATGAGAATCTATAAAGAAGAAATTTTTGGTCCAGTTCTTTCAGTAGTAAGAGTAGAAGATTTTGAAACAGCAGTAAATTTAGTCAATGAACATGAATTTGGAAACGGAACAAGTATATATACGCGCGATGGAGATGTTGGAAGAACATATGCTAACAAGATTAAAATTGGAATGGTTGGTATTAATATACCTATACCTGTGCCTGTTGCTTATCACTCATTTGGAGGTTGGAAGAAATCATTATTTGGTGATCAGCATATGCACGGTCCGGAAGGAGTTAGATTTTATACAAAGCTAAAAACTATAACTGCAAAATGGCCTAAAGGAATAGCATCAGATCCTGAATTTGTTATGCCAGTACTTAATTAATTTTTATGAAAAAAAAAATCTCTTTAATAGGAGCGGGAATGATTGGCGGAACGTTGGCTCATCTTATAAGTATAAAAGAACTTGCAGATGTTGTGCTTTTCGATGTAGCCGAAGGTTTAGCCAAAGGTAAGGCTTTGGATATAGCTCAATCAACATCAATTAGTGGTTCTAACATTAATCTTAAAGGAACAAGCAACTATGAAGATACTAAAAATTCAGATGTTATTATTATTACAGCAGGAATGACAAGAAAACCCGGAATGTCCAGAGATGATTTGCTAGGAACAAATTTAAAAATAATAAAGCAAGTAGCCGAAGGTATAAAAAATACCTCTCCCAATGCTTTTGTAATTTGTATTACAAATCCTTTGGATGTAATTGTTATGGCGTTACAAAAATATTCTGGTTTTCCAACAAATATGGTCGTAGGGATGGCTGGCATATTAGATTCTTCAAGATTTAAATATTTCCTTTCAAGGGAACTTGAGGTTCCAGTAAAAAATATTAATTCATTGGTTTTAGGTGGACATGGAGATACTATGGTTCCAATGACTAATCAAACCAAAATAAATGGTAAACCGTTAAATCAAATGATTAAAAAAGAAAAACTAGAACCAATTATTGAAAGAACGCGTAAAGGAGGAGCTGAAATAGGAAAGTTATTGCAAAAAGCTTCAGCATTTTACGCACCAGCAGCCTCAGGAATTGAGATGGCTGAATCATATATTAAAGATTTAAAAAAAACCTTACCTTGCGCAGCTTATTTAAACGGCGAATATGGAATAAATAATATTTATGCGGGTGTTCCAGTTATTATAGGCAGCAAAGGTATAGAAAAAATAGTTGAACTATCGTTAAGTAAAGAAGAAAAGGCTAATTTTGATTTATCAATTAAAGCTGTAAGAGAACTTTTTGAGGCGGCGGTTAAAATAGATAAAAATTTAGCAAATTAATTTTTATTTTTTTTATAATAAATTTAATTTTACTTAATATATTTTTTAATGAAAAACAATATTATATTTAATAAAAAAAACTTTTTTACAATTTTCCTTTTTCTTTTTGCATTATTAATTAATCAATATTATGGGAACAGAGGTATTTTTCCCGCTGATAGTTTTGCTCATTTTGATACAGGTTTTAGGATTTTATTGGGTGAATATCCTTTCAGAGATTATTGGATTGTCTCGGGGCCTCTTGTTGATTATTTCCAAGCTATTTTTTTTTATTTTCTTGGGGTAACCTGGCAAAGTTATGTTTTACATGCATCGTTAATAAATGCCATTTTAACTTTGGCCACTTTTTTTGTTTTAATTAATTTTAATCTTAATATTTATTATAGCTTCGTTTATTCGTTATTTTTTTCTATACTTGCTTACCCTGTAAGTGGGACGCCTTTTGTTGATCATCATTCCGCTTTTTTTTCTTTATTGGGAATTTATAGTTTAATTTTAGGAATAAAGACTGAAAAAAAAATATTCTGGATTTTGCTACCTATATTTTTTGTATTTGGATTTTTATCAAAACAAGTTCCTTCATCTTATGTGATTTTATCTGCAATTTTAATTCTAACTACTTACTCATTATTTGAAAAAAAATTAATTTGGTTAAAATATTCTATTTCAAGCTTTATCTTTTTGGTTTTATTTTTATTGATTTTTGGAAAATTTCAGGGGATTAGCTTCTCTTCTTTTTTAAATCAGTATATTTTGTATCCACAAAGCATTGGATCAGAAAGATTTGAAAATTTTTTTTTTACTTTTAGAGGCTTCGTAGGTCATTTCAAATTTATATATATTGCACTTATTCCTTTATTTTTTATAAATCTAAAAAAT
>Ga0208764_10001129_pt1 | contig 17415 bp, 15 predicted proteins | sample ETNtaG_18_FD_185762 | JGI IMG/M metagenome (GOLD analysis project Ga0208764, IMG submission 185762) | Marine microbial and viral communities from oxygen minimum zone, Eastern Pacific Ocean - ETNP201302SV91 (SPAdes) (version 2) | ecosystem: Environmental > Aquatic > Marine > Oceanic ... | reverse complement strand
ATATCTAATTTAATGCAAAAGCTGAAGCCAGTTTTTCGAAGGAGCAAAAAACTTTTTCCGAGTTTTGAATTCACTGGCCAAGTTATCATCGGTAATAAGGTTTAATTGATCTTTTATGGCCAGGAACTTGGATTTCTTATCGCTTATATCAGTATTGGCCATGGTATTGACTACAATTGTTAATTTATCATCCATTTGATCTGAGAGGGGTTTCCCATGATATCCAAATTCAAGAAGACCGTTTTTCTTCGATTCAAAATCTACTGGGAATGGAGAGTCACTGGCTGCAACAAAATTCCGATACCGTGTGACATATTTAAAGACATGGCCTGCTGTATAAGGGATATCCAAGGAACTGGTTGAATTATAATACAAGACGCCCCCTTCAAGTAGATGGGCTTTGCAGATTTCCAAAAATTCTTTTGATAAGAGGTTGTTAATCTGATCCCGCCAGTGAAATGATGTATTCATTAAAATAAAATCATATTTTTTATTCGGGTTTCTCTTAAGCCAGCGGCGTCCATCATCATAAAAGATAGATACTTTCGGATCATCATAGATTGATAGCTGCTCAGGGTAGTGGCGAATCACATCATAATATTTCGGGTTAATCTCGACAATATCAAGGACTTCTACATCACTGTGCTCAACCAAGACTTTCGCCCAGGACCCGCTGCTGAGCCCAATCTCCAAGACTGTTTTCGGATTTTCATGGAGGGCACCAAACATATAGGCTCGATCAATCATATTCCGATTTTGAATTAAATCTGTATTGAATCGTCCATCATAAATTCCTCCTCCGGTAATAATATCATCCCCTTCTTCTTCCGCAACGATGCTGATAATTCCATGCCTGCTTTGGTTTTGGTGGATAAATTTGCTACCACTCGTATATTGATGTTTATGGTAAAGCCGTTCCAAAATGTTGGAATAGAGGGGGTTAAAAGACAAAAACAGAAGTACTGACATTACGGCAATGGCAATCAGTTTGGATCGGTCTAGAATGTTATCTCGCTTTGAAATAAACCAAAGAAGGACACCAAACAAACAATAGAAGACACTTATAAAGAGAATATTTTCTTCAATGGTAAAAATATTCAACAGGAAAAACCCCGTCACCAATGAACCAACGGTAGAACCAATGATATTAAAACAATAGACCCAGGACATAGAAAATCCCACGTGGGTATAGGATGTAATGGCATAGTGGTTAAGCATTGGAAATATGGCACCATTCAAAAAGGCAATAAGTCCAATGCCGAGAAACATCAAAGGAATGCCTACTTCGCCCACCAGGCCGATAAACTTGGCCACCATTGGGACAAGCAAAAAATAAGAAAGAGACGATGCAACGATAAACATGGCAATAATACTTAATACCCGCTCTTTATACTTCTCACAAATTTGGTTTGCCTTCAGGGAGCCAAGGGCAATTCCCATAAGAAAGAACCCAAGCACCAACGAAAAGACAGTTGCTTTCCCACCGGTGGCATATGAGATTAAGCGAACCCACAAAATTTCCTGGCTTAGGGATATATAACCCACCACTAAGGAAATAAACAGTATCAATAGATACCGAAAGTTGGTTTTTTCCAAATTTGAATCAACTAGCGATGTATCAGTCTCTTGTTTGGCAGACGAAATGATAGTTCCTCGTTCGATATATTTGTATGCAAGGTAAGCCACACCCAAGTTTATGAAAGCTGCAATGTAAACAGCGCCTTGGAGTCCTGTGAAAAGGAAAATAACATATGCCGTTACAAAACAGGCAATGGCAGACCCCAATGTATTAATGAAATATAGAATGGAAATAGACTGCCCCACATTTTGGTAGGTCCCATAGAGGTAGCTGACCAGGATAGGTAGGGTGGCCCCCATAAACATGGTGGGAATAAACAGCAGGCCGTAGGTGGCGCCGGAAACAGTTAGCAATGAACTATGTATCGTGGCCTGAGTCACAACTGAGATTAGCTTCAAACTGAATACACCAAAAATCCCAATAATGGTTTCGCAAATGATAAACATATGGGGTAGGCGTTTCGGAAATAGTTTAGATAGCATGCCGCCGGTGAGAGAACCGATTCCAAGGCCAAGCATAAAAATGGATACAATAATGGTAATTGATTCGATATTGACACCGAATGCCTGAAAAAGAGCTCGCTGCCAAACTATCTGGTAAATGAGCGCTGAGAATCCAGAGCATAGAAACAGCACCAACATAAGCCTGTTCTTTAATAGAGTGTCGCCGATGAGGTCATCTCTGTTCTTTTCAACAATACGAAATGCCAATATGAGTTGGCCTAAAAGGAAAATGGTAAACAAACCGGCCATGTCAAAATAAAAACCAAAAAGTCCTAGGATTGAAAATGAAAAGACAACAAAAATCAATTTATCTTTTTGCATGAATTCTACCTTAATGGATCGAAACAAAGGAAACAGAAATAAACACCAACGAATCAGTTTATTTAAGATATAAAAGAAGAATACCATTACAAATGGAGAGATAATTAATCGGAGCGTCATTTGATCCTTCTCCCAATTCCCGGCCAAGGCAAAGTCAATAAAAGAGTTGATGAATGGATCCCAGCGGTTGGTAAACCACTGCATTTGAGAGGCAATACCTGTCAATACCCCGGAAAAAACAAAAATGATTTCAGTTATCCACCGTGTATTTTGATAAAATAATTTTTTCATGGAAAATTATGTTTGGTTAACGTTAGTGAAAATACCTGAAAAATAAGATATGGTATAATAGATTTATTTTGGAACAAATAACCTGCAATTAGGCTAAAAGTGGCGAAGGTGACACGCCTAAAGCCTTCATAACTCTGATTCATTAGGTAATTGAAATACATCTTCCACATTACAATTAAGAGTTTTTGCAATTTTCAATGCAAGTACCGTAGATGGTACATACACTCCATTTTCTATTGCATTGATACTTACTCTTGATACACCAGCACTTTCAGAAAGTTCTTGTTGCGTTATGCCAGCAGACATTCTGAGTTTTTCTAGATTATTTGAAAGTTTTTTATGGTTTTTGCCCACTTTTTATTTCTCTTCAAATTTTTCAACTGCGTTGGTTAGCTCTTCGCTCGTATTTGGGTAGAGATATCCAGCAATTATACTACCTATCCCTATGGTACCAACCAATAGACCTATTCCTTCGAGAAATGATCCCATTGCAATAAATCCAAAAAAATATAAACCAATCCCTACAAAAGTGGTAATTACTCCTCCTCTACGGTAATCTATTGGCTCCTTTTTTCTTTCATCCAAAATATGCAGAAACTTCTCTGCTTTAGATGGGTCATCCATATGCTTAGCTATCTCTATAATAGTTTTATTTTTGTTTTTTTGCTCGTGATAAAGCCAAATAAATGCCGATACTGGAATGATTATTCCAGCTAAAATGCCAAAAATTGGAATTAATACACCAAAAATTGGAAGTAATTCAGTCATAAAATCTCCTTTAATTGTGTAAAGTATACCTTACACAATAACGATGTAAAGTATACTTTACAATAATTATTTTTGAATAAAATAATACCCTATTTTAAAACGGGAGCTTTTTTGTTTATTTATATTAGCAGTAGATTAGGATATGAAAAATATTTTGGCTAGAGGTGGTATTGAATTTTTAGCTGTATTTGTCGGCATAATTTTTTCATTATATGTTGATGAAAATAGAGATCTAAATATTGTTCGTGGTAATAATAAAAAAAACTTACGTTCATTAGAGCATGAGATTGATCAACGTATTAACTATATAGATAATAAAATTTCACAATATAAAAGAGATGTCAAAATTGGTAATTATGTTATAGATAATTGGGGAAAAACTAGCCTGGATTCAATCATTGATATAACAAGTGGTGGTAGGGGAATAGTTTTAACGCTTAAAGCATATAGGGCAATTAACTTACCAATTTCTGTATACAATTCTTTAAATAGTGATGGCAGTATTGGAAAACTTGAAAATGATTCTCTTAAAATCTTAATTGATAATTTATATGAGGTTTTCCCTTCTCATATTATTGATGGAGTAGAAAATGAAAGAATACTTTATCATTCATTTAACCAATATATTATTGAGAAATATCCGGTGATTGTTGACGGTAATTTTGAAGTTGAAAATAGAATAGTTTATAAAAGTTTTTTTGAAGATAGCGTTGTCCTTGGTTATGCTAAAGAGAAGACACATTTAAAACAATTTATTTTAAGATTGATAATACAATACAAGAAGGATCTGATTTATTTAACAAATATGATAAATGAATTTCTAGATTAAGAATGAAACACATCTGGGTCATATTATTTGTACTGCCTCTCTTTGCTCAAGATATTAATAAACATAATATATCCCTTGGGATGCTTGATGATAAAACAGGATTTAGTCTTATTGGCTATACCTATGATATTAGACAGACAGAAATGGATGAGTTTTTTATAGGTGGTGGGACTATGATAGTGGCATTTACAGGCTCCGCAGGATGGAAACATTATTATAAAAAATCGAAGCTTTCTTTTTATTCTGTATTGTCAGGACAAGGGGTTATGCATATGGGATTTTCTGGTTTTATGCCAACTGCTTCGTTTGGATTAGAATATAACTTAACAAGGAAAGCCCAAATAAAAATGGGACTTTGGGGCATGGTTCTACTGGGTGGTACTTCGGGTGAAGATGGTGGTGACAATGGTGTTCTCCCTTTTGTTAGTTTGAATTTTCGGTTTTAACTCTAAATGAAACGCCTCTGGCCTATATTATTATTCTTTATTGGATGTCAATCAAAATCTTCTATTATAGAATCTGGTGTATCATGGGAATTAGCTCAACAAAGGAAGGCTAGTATATCGGATGTTCGATATAAACTTAGTTTTGATATACCTAAAGATAAAGATGACTTTATCAAAGCTGAAGGGTCTATCAATTTTAACTTGTCAGATTTAACTAATGATGTTGTCTTAGACTTTCGGCAGCAAGCTGATCATATTTATTCCATTAGTGTAGAAGGCAAATCTGTATCATATAAATTGGTTAATCAACATATTATAATTGAGGCTTCATATTTTTCTAAAGGAGATAACACTATCTTTATTTCGTTTAGAGCTGGAGATATGTCTCTAAATCGTAATGAGGAATTTCTCTATACACTTTTTGTCCCTGATCGTGCATCAACAGTGATGCCATGTTTTGACCAGCCCAACTTAAAGGCTAAATATTCATTAACATTATCTATGCCAACTGATTGGACAGCAATTGCAAATGGCCCACTGAAATCTGAAGAGGTAATAAATGATAAACGTGTAATAGTTTTTGGTGAAACAAGACCTGTCAGTACATATATATTTGCTTTTACCGCTGGAAAATTTCAACATGTCACTCAGGAAAAAGATGGCCGAAAAATGACAATGCTTCATAGAGAAACAGATCTTGAAAAAGTGGAACGAAATAAAGATGAAATATTTGATCTTCATTCACGAGCTATCTCATGGATGGAAAAATATACTGGGATTGACTATCCGTTTCAAAAGTTTGACTTTGCTTTAATACCCGGCTTCCAATATGGTGGAATGGAACATCCTGGTGCTATTTTTTATAGAGATGCCAGCTTATTTTTAGAATTGTCAGCAACTAAAAATCAGTATTTAAGTCGAGCCGGATTAATTTCTCATGAAACAGCACATATGTGGTTTGGTGATTTAGTTACTATGAATTGGTTTGATGATGTTTGGACCAAAGAAGTTTTTGCTAGTTTTATGGGTAGCAAAATAGTTAATCCGAGTTTTCCAGAAATAAATCATGACCTACGTTTTTTAAGCAATTACTCATCTGCGTATGGAGTAGATAGGAGTTTAGGAGCTAACGAAATACGTCAACCTTTGAAAAATTTAAATTTGGCTGGCACTTTGTATGGATCGATCATTTATTCAAAAGCACCAGTTGTAATGAAGCACCTTGAATTAATTGTAGGTGAAAAAACGTTTCAAAAGGGGATACAGATCTATCTTTCTAATCACTCATATGGAAATGCTACATGGTCAGACCTGATTAGTATATTGGATGATTTATCCCAAGAAGATCTTAGAGCTTGGAGTAAAGTTTGGGTGGATGAGTCTGATCGTCCAATAGTTGAATATGATTTAGAAATAGATAATGATTCTTTTATCCAAGAGTTATCGCTGAAACAATCAGATCCAAAAAAGAATAATAGAATTTGGATGCAACATCTCAAAGTTAGGCTAGGGTATGATAATAAAGATATTGTAATACCAGCATATTTAAAACAAAAAGAGATCAAAATTTCAGAAGCAAAAGGGTTGAATACACCCAATTATATCTTACCTAATGGAGTTGGGGTTGGATATGGTTATTTTAAAATGGACCCGCTAAGTCGTTCATTTCTTTTAGAAAATTTACCAGAATTCAATGACCCTTATTTGAGAGGAATAATTTGGCTCAATCTTTGGGATGATATGCTTTATGGAAATATCAAGCCAATTGATATGATTGATCTATGTATTAATGCGTTAGAAACTGAGGATGACATTTTAAATACTCAAAGAATTTTAGGTCGACTCAATTCTGCTTTTTGGAATTTTTTAAGTGACAATCAACGACAAGAAAAATCAGATGAATTAGAATCAATATTAAAGCGGCATATTAATGAAGCAACTAGTGTCACAAATCGGTCTATGTTTTTTCGGTCATTACGCTCTATTGTTTTATCTGAGAATGGATATAAGTGGTTAAAATCAATTTGGATGAAAACTGATTCAATCAAAGGACTGACTTTATCTGAACGAGACTATGTTACTATTGCTTCTGAATTAGCGTTAAGAGGGAAGGATGATAATCAAAAGATTTTAACTACGCAGATAGATCGAATCTCAAATCCTGATCGAAAAGCTCGTTTTGAATTTATAATTCCCTCATTATCAAATGATTCAAATGTTAGAGATAGTTTTTTTGAATTAATAAAAAAAGAAGAGAATCGTGAAGTAGAACCTTGGGTTCAATCAGCAGTCTCTTATCTTCATCACCCATTGAGAAGTAAAGAAGCAGAAAAATATATTCGACCTAGTTTAGAATTACTTGAAGAGATCCAAAGAACTGGAGACATCTTTTTTCCAGCCAGATTTATCAATGCAACACTTTCAGGGCATCAGAGTGCAAGTGCGCGAAAAATAGTTAACCAATTTCTTGATGACTATCCAAATTACTCACCACCTTTGAAATTAAAAATATTACAGGCAGCAGATAATCTTTTTCGTGCTTCAATTATAACAGAACAGGATAATTAAAAGGAGATAGTTATGATCAAAAAATTAAAGTTTGAATCGTATTTGATACAATTTTGTTATTTATTTTTGATCTTTATTTTTCATTCAACCAATTTAAATGCCCAAAATAATTTAAAGGGTTTAGAGAAGGAGTTGTCAAGATTAGGTGATTTATCTGGAGGTAAAATGGGTATTGGCGTTATTCATCTTGAAACAGATCAGCGACTTTATATTAATAATAATGAAAGATATCCACTTGCCAGTACGTATAAGGTACCAATTGCAGTTCAATTACTAAAGAGAGTTGAAGATGGAGAAATTACTCTTAATGATATGACAGATGTTCAACCGAAGGATCAACATCCAGGTAGCGGTATTTTATCTGATTTACTTGTAGCACCTGGTGTGAAATTATCGTTACGGAATCAATTAGAATTAATGATGATCATTAGTGATAATAGCGCCACAGATATTTGTCTAAGTGCTGCTGGTGGCTCAAAAAAAATAAAACGACTTTTAAAAAAACATAAAATCCGCGATATGTCTATTGACCGTCCCACGATTGGAATTATTGGTGATTGGTTAGGAATAAAATTGGAAGGGGGTGCCAATTCAAATCAAGCAATGAATCAAAAATATAATGCCCTTTCAAAAGAAGAGATCGAGAAAGCAAGTGAAAAATTTGAAAAAGATATTCGTGATACTGCAACACCGCAGGCTATGGCGGAATTATTGCAAATGATCTGGTCAAATAAAATTTTAGAAAAAGAAAACTCTGAACTATTAATTGATATAATGAGTCGTTGTCAAACGGGTGAAGGTAGATTAAAAGGTCTACTACCGAAAGATACATATGTTGCTCATAAGACAGGAACGATTGGGGCTACAACTAATGATGTCGGAATTATTCGCTTACCACAAAATAAGGGTAATGTTGTAGTTGTCGCATTTGTGAAAGACTCTGATTTAACTATTCCTGAAAGAGAAAAAGCAATTGCACATGTAGCTAGATCAGTACATGACTATTTTCTATTTCAATAGATCAATAATCAAAAACTATCTACTTCTCGATAAGCTTTAATAACTTGGATTTCTCCAGCTTTTCCTTTTTGTGAATTTCCGTGCTCCATACCCAAAATTCCTTTATATCCTTTTGAATGGATATGTTTGAAAACATTATAATAATTGATTTCCCCAGTAGTTGGTTCTTTCCTTCCAGGGTTATCTCCAATTTGAAAATAAGCAATTTCTTTCCATGATTTATTCATATTAGGAATCAAATTCCCTTCAGATATTTGTTGATGATAGATATCAAATAATATTTTGCATGAAGGGCTATTTACTGCGCGACAGATCTGATAGGTCTGTGGAATTTCTGATAAAAATTGCCCTGCGTGATTGCTCCACCAATTCAAAGGTTCTAACACCATCACTAAATTATGTGGCTCTAAAACATCGCATGCTCTTCTAAGCGCTTCAACTACATTTGCTGTTTGATATGCCATTTCTTTTTTTATATCTACATGACCTGGTACTACAGTCATCCAAGTGGCATTTACACGTTTTGCCACTTCTACAGACTCCTTAATATTTTTAACAAACTCATCTTGTAAAGATTTATCTCCGCTCGTCAAATTTGGTTCTCTCCAATAAATTTTATGTCCAACAAATACACCCATATCCATTCCAAGCCTTTTCATTTTTTTTGCAATATTATTTTGAACTTGTTTTGATCTGCCTTTCATTCCGTTGTCTTCTAAAGAACGAAAGCCTTGATCATGCATGAATTGTATTTGGTCTAAAAGATCCGCTCCAGCATTATTTTTAAACATACCAAAATGTGGTGCATAGTTTAATTGAAAGGGGCGTTCAGCAATTATTTTATTACTTAATGATTTAGCGATTAGTCCGCTTGTAACAAATGGAGCAGCAGCTAAAATAGCATTCTTTTTTAAAAATTTTCTTCTTTTCATAATTTACCTATAGTTTGTTATTCCAGGAATCGGAATTGGATATTCACCTTTTTTATTTGGCATTACGGGGGCCTTATCGTTAAATGAATGTAATTCTGGGACTAGATCATGGTCCATTTCCATTGCTTCACCCCAGGTAATTACTTGACCTGAATAAGTTGCCATTCTTCCAAGTATTGCTGACATTGTTGCTTCGGCACCTTTTTTTGTATCATCCAAAATATATTCTCCTGATCGTATTGCTGCAAACAGTTCATTATGTTCTTGCTGGTAAGGATTTATATCGTTTTCACCATCATGTTCGTAGATAGTTTTATTCCGCTTATTTTGCATTAGTCCATAGTTAGAACTATTCACAGTCACGTTACCTTTTGTTCCTTGGAATACTTCTTCGACACGATTCATACAGCCCTTTTGGTGTCGGCATTGACTTGCTATGACTTGACCTTCAGGATATGTGAATTCAACAAAATGATGATCAAATATTTGACCATGATCTTTTCCTTTGCGCACTTCTCTTCCACCCATTCCTTGAGCAGATACAGGCGTTGCGCCGATAAACCAATTTGCAACATCAATATTATGAATATGTTGTTCAACAATATGATCACCACATAACCAATTGAAGTAATACCAATTACGCATTTGGTATTCTAATTCTGTTTGGCCATTCTCTCTAGGTTTTACCCAAACGCCTCCGCTATTCCAATATACTTGCCCTGAAATGATTTTTCCAATCCTTCCTCGGTCAATCCTATCCTTAATTATCTTATAACTTTTTTGATAGTGTCTTTGTAGGCCTACAACAACATTAAGTTTTTTGCGATTAGCTTCTTTACCTGCTTTTAAAACTTTCTTGATTCCAGCAACATCGGTTGCAACAGGTTTTTCCATAAAAACATGTTTGTTTTTGCTAATAGCATATTCAAAATGTAAAGGTCTAAATGCGGGAGGAGTAGTTAGAATCACAACATCTGCTAAATCGATTGCCTCTTTGTATCCATCAAATCCAATAAATATTACATCATCATTGATATTTATACGTTCGCTGTTAGGATATTTTTCGGAAAGCGACTCTAGACATTCATCTACGCGATCTCTAAATGCATCCGCCATTGCCACTATTCTGACATCTTGATCAGCCTCAAGAGCCTGAGAAACCGCACCAGTTCCACGACCTCCGCATCCTATTAGGGCAACTTTAATTTCACCTTCTATTGAAAAAAGTTTTTTTGATTTAGCAGGTAATCGACTAAGCATAATACCTGCTGCGGTTATCTTTGCTGATTGCTCTATGAAACCTCTGCGATTTATTTTTTCTTTTTTATTTTTCATTTTGCCTCAATATTCTTTTTTTGGTGGAACCCACATTTTATCGAGTTCATCCATTTTTGGTTCATCCCTAGGACGAACAATTCGGAATCCTACGTGTGTTGCATCCGTATGCCACCATAAACTTTTGGGGATTTGTGGATCACGTTGTTTCCAAGATGGAGTAGAATGATTCCTTGCGGCAGATCTCAAGTCGTTAATATCATCCTTGAAAGATCCGCCACGTACTACCCTTGGATAAATTCCTTTTTTCTTTCTTACTGGATTTTCTATTCCATTTCCCCAAACAATATAGGTTTTTGCATCATAACTATCCAGTACCCACTCAGCAACATTACCATGCATATCATATAGGCCAAATGCATTGGGTTTTTTCAATTTTCCACGCTGGATTTTACCTTGACTATTTTTTTTGAACCATCCATAGTCATCCATTTTTCTCGCATTATTACCAAAGCTAAATGCTCGACTTTCTCCTGCCCTACATGCGTACTCCCATTCTGCTTCAGTTGGGAGCCTATAATAATTTCCAGTTTTAGCTGTTAGCCATTTGCAAAATTGAGATGCAGCATATTGGGTTACATTTATAACGGGGTAACCTTTTTTGTTATAATTTACATAAGGAGCCGTTGCACCAGAAATAGCATCAATATCCAATTTTATTTTTCTACTGGCAGGTTTGAATTTGTCGATTTCACGATTAAGAAATAATTCAAATAAATCCCAAGTTATTTCTAGTTCAGATATCCAAAAGTCATCAATAAGTACATTTATTGTTGGTCCTTCATCATTTTTTCTACCTTTTTCCTTTGATGAGCTCCCCATTTTGAATTGATTGCCATCAATGGGGATCATATTAATTTTTAACTTCTTTCCTAAAAGGTTTTCAGAATAAGGATTAAAGATTTGACTTTGAGGCAAAAGTAATTTTGGACACAATATTAATTGAATAATTATCAGGTATTTTATATTGATTCTGAGTACCAATGTCATCGAGAGAACCTATTAATTGATTATAATTTTTTCAACTAAATTCAATTTTAGTTTTGTAACTTGTATTATCAATTGCCGATGGCGTATTCAATTTATAATCAACTTATAATCAAACTTATAATCAAAAAATATTCAACCTTTGAGGAATCGTATGAATTTTAAATTAAGATCAGATATTAACGCTCGCACTGCATTAGTTTATGGTGGCGCTGCTTTTCTACTAGTAATTGTTGGTTTTAGATCAATTTTTGCAACATTAGATCCTGACAATGTGGGTTTAATGACATATTTATCGATTGCAGCTCTAATATTAGAGTTTTTTCTTTTAATTATTTATGCACAAAGTATATACAATTTAGGTCCCGACGGTGGAGGTGATTCAAACGTTAATGCTTCTGACGCGGCTAGTGCAGTAAGTAGTATGGACAAAGACTCAGCACACGCTTTAACCACTGCTGTTGCAGGTCTTAAAGATGAACTTAGGGATCACAATAAAAAAATTGAAACTCTAAGTGATGGAGTAAATAAACTTGTAAAAGGAAGTGTCCAAAAAGAGATTCATAAAGAAATTAGTAAAATATTAAACAAAGCATTGGATAATTAGATAAAGCTATGAAAAAAGTAGAAGTATACTTCCTAATTAATTTAGGTGCGATTCTAAGTATTTTTGCTATTGAAGGTGAGCTTGGTGAGTATATGAGAAGGCAGAATGATATTTTACTTGAGGTTGCAAAAGACAAGCTTGAATCAATGGTAAGTGTTGATAATATTAATTCTCTTAATTCTGATTCTCTTTACAAATTTACCTTTAACCTTGATGGTGAGTATGAAGAAAACTCAACAAATGTTGAAGCTACCTTTACATTAAATGATACTAGCGTTTCCAATATGCAATACACTGTATCATCCAAAGCGGTTGAAAAGGAGGGCTCATATGTAGCTGAAGTGCCTTTATCAGATTTTGATGTTTATCAGGATAAGCGATTTGATGTTGAACTTTTAATTGGATTTAAACCTGAAATCTCAGATCAAACATTAAGTGACTGGGCAGATATTTTTGGAAGTGAAAAAATTGCATCTAAAATAGAAAAAAATATTACAGATAAAGTAAGAAGAGAAGGTTCTTTCAAAATGGCTAGAAGACTGGATGCGTTTATTACGCCAGTACCATTAGAAGGTCAACGCACAGATTTTTTCGTTATGTTTGATAAAAAAAGATATACGGTTTTGAAAGGATTGAAATGGGAGGTGCCTGTGACTGTAGGTGGTGTTTATTCCAATAAAGATTTTGAATTATCTATTTCTAGAGGTGCGGATATGGTAGAGAATTTAGATCAAGGCACTCCAAGGTCAATATTGATAGGAACATCAACGAATAAAGGTGGGACAGTTGAAGTAAGTGGAGTAAGAAAAAGTGATAGCAAGGTTGTTACTACCAACGCCAGAATTGTAGTAATAGAACCGGAGTGGGCTGAAGATCAGGATATAGTTGAGATTTATACTAATGAAAAATACAATTTCGACATGAGAGTAAAATCGCTATCAAGAGATCGTGTTACAATTAGATTTTCAAGCTCATTTGGTGATAAAAATAAGTTAATTGAAAAATCGACTATATCAGTTGGCCCATATAAAAAGGCAGGTAAACTCACATTTGAAACATTAGTGGATGGGACTGCTTTGAAAGATTTAACACACGTTGTTGCTGTAAAAGAACTTCCTGCTCCATCTGTTGATTTCAAACGAAAGCCAAATACAAATGACTTAACACTTGAAGTAGTAACTTATGGGAAATCGAATGCAGTAGCTCAACTATTTCCTATTGGTGGCATTAGTGGAAAAGTAATTGAAATAGGTAGTGAAAAATATGGTAATAGGAAACTGACAAAGTATAGATTATCAATATCAAGACCTGCATATGGTGGTTTCCAAACGGTAAAGCTTAAGATAAAAGATAAATATGGTGTATTAAATGAATACGAAAGTGAATTTGAATACCTTAATTAAAAAAATAAACTATTTAATATGTAGTGTCATATTTCTATTTGGTTCATCAAGCATTTCTCAGCAAAACTTGATTAGTTGGGAAGTGGCTGATCAAGATTTGAATCGCAAGTTTATAGAAATGTATCTAAACAAATTAATTGAGAATGACAAATTTGATCAAAACTCAATTCAATCATCAGATGTTATAATTGTACAAATGCAAAAAGGAGAAGATGGGAAATTAACTCTTAAGCGTCTTAGGGCAAAAAATTATGATTCAGGTGAATATAGAAAATTTCTAATGGATCAGGTGAATAAATTAGGTTCAGAAATCTTGAGCACCATCATGGATCGTAAATACAAATGGGCGGAAATTAATAGAAGGGACTTATCAGCATTAGAATCATATAGTAATATAGATAATATTTTAAATGAGAGAAGTTTTAAACGTGCTCGAGATGGATTTTGGTGGACGACTTCACAGGTTGAGGTGTCTACTAATCAAAGTGTCTATATTCGATCTAAATCAACTAATCAAGCATTTAGATTGGAAACAGGTATTTCTGATCTAGGTTTATATAGACAGTTTTTTGGAAATACTTTACTTGGCTTATCAAATGATATCTCTAGTACTTATCTTATAGTACCAAGAAAAGTTAATAGTGATAATGTTATCAAACAGCCACTAGATGGTACATTTGGGATAGGGTTCAAATTTGATACTCATTCAATTGGCGGTCAAATTAATTATATGGACTCTGGAAATAAATTTAAGACTGGAAAAGTATTTGATGAAAAGCACGTAGTATTACCATCTGCAAGCGGTTTAATTTATTGGAGTAATACTTTTGCAATAAATAATTTTGTTGATTTTTCAAAATTAGAGTTTTTAAAAAAAATTCGTGGGAATAATCTTGGTGGTGAGCGCACTGATGAAGCTTTTGGATCATTAAGATTAAAAGTCGGTTTATCATTCACAGAGTTCATTCATGCCAAATTAAAACCTGCTTCAGATGATTCTAAAGAAGGTAGAGAACTTGAAATTACAGATCGTTTGAATACAGTTGATGAAGCTATCGGGTTTTTTGTTAGATCTGAACTAGTGACTGATAGTAAAAAACTAAAAGCATATGCACAAGCGAATCAGTCATTTAATGGTTTTAACAATTTAGGGTTTGGTATAGAATACAGTGTTAAAGTATTAAAGATTGGTGTTGATATTTTAAGTATCCCAAAGGGAAGTGGACTACAATTTCTTGAAAGCAATTCGAGTGATAACCTTTGGAAATGGCTTCCCGCAGGTGAGTCTGGTGGGCAGGTTATATCACCTTATATTTCATTCCACTTTTAAATTAATTAAAAATGAAAAAAATGTTAAAAAATAAATTAATAATTATTGGAGTTTTATTACTTAGTACTTTGTTCTCTCAATCAATAAATAGTCTTGATAAAAGAAAATATATTGCTTGGACAGTTGATCATATGCCATATCATATTTTAGTTGAAGATGCTATTGTTGATTATAATTCTTTAAATACACCTGATAATTCAAGAAATAAGAAAAATAGTTCAAATAAGAAAGCACCAATTTTAAAGGAAATGCTTGCTGATGATTTATTAATTATTGTACAACAAAAAAAATCTACAAAAAATGAAATACATGAGATTTGGTATGGGAATGGTCTAAATCTTAATATTATCCCTAGAGAAATAGTGGATTGGGTATTAAGCCAAGATATCCAACAGGCATTAATTGAAAAAGATCAATATCTTAATAGCCCCTCAAATATAGTTTTTTTTGAAAGTGAGAATGAAAGATTGTTAGCAAGTTATAGCTCGCGTTTTTCACTATGGAAACAACACAACTTTCTGTTAAGCACTGAAGAATTATATCTAAGATCAAACCTTTTGCAGTACTCTGCCAATTTCGCTTTTGGAAATACATTAGTTGGTTTGCCAGGAGCACTTTTTGGTTCTACATCAATGGGAATAGGAACTAGAAACTCTGAAATTGGAATTCGGTTCCCAGCAAAAATAAACTTGCTGTCTTTGGGGAATAAGCTTAATGATAGTAAGCTTCTTAGAGAGTACTTAGGTCTATATTCAAAAGTAACTATTGATAATATGTTTTCAACTGGATCTACTTTTCATGCACAGATGGGATTTAGTTTTTTTCCTAGAAGTACAAGAATTGCTTCTGATACTACATTCTTTAAAAAAAATAATATTGAAGACGATAATCAATATGTAAATATAATTGATATGTATGCATTATTTACAACCACTTTTGAGGCGCCAGTAAAAATGCCTTCAATATCAAGAGTTACTTTTACTCCTGGTCTACATTATATAAAAGTAGCTCATAGAATTAAAGATAGAGATAGTAAATTAATTAATAGAACTTTTTATGGATATGATTACGATAATAAATCATATCTTCTATATGGTGATGGAGACAGATCTTCTACGAAAGAATTTGGCTTATATGGTCGTGTTGATTTAATGTCAAATATTGGTGTTATACCATCTTTTTTACAAAAATATGAATTTTTAAATTTCATTAATATAAGTAAGGTTCCATTATTTGAGGTATCACTACAGCACATTACAAAATTAAATACGATTACTTCGTTTGCAGTAAATATCAATGATAATGTATCATTGTCATTGACCACTTATAGTACTCATTCTGGAGGAACTGTAAAGGGAGGCTGGTTGCCAAAAGGAAATATTTGGCTTGGTGTCAGGTATAGATCCCAATTCTAGATTAAACTCAATCTATTAATTGCTTCTTTTAAAATTTTAATTGACTTATTGTATTCATCTAATATTAAGTGCTCATTAGATGTATGATCTAGAGAAGAATCGCCTGGTCCATATGCAATAATTGGACAATTCCAAGAAGCTAAAATATTCATATCAGCTGAACCTGTTTTTTTCTTGAATTTGGGGGTTCCATTTTGAGATCTGATGCTTCCTAAAAAAGAAGAAATTAGTGGATTTTTTTTATTCATTAGTATAGCATGAATAGGCTCATCATGATCTAAAGTGGCACCATTTAATTGGCTTTTACAATAGTATAAAAAATCATCAAAATCAAAACCAATGGGTGTTCTTAGATCCATTTTAATTGTAATACCAATATCTCCTTTTTTTTGATATGTGTTTATATCAACTAATCTAATTGATGCTGTATCAAAACTTGGATATTTCTTTGCATATTTTTTTTGAATCTTTTCATAAAATTCTACACCGATTTCTGCTGGGGTTGGCTCTGGGGCACCATGATGAAATCTAGAATTTTCATATTTAAACTCTAACCACATAACACCACGATATCCTAAAGTTATACCTTCCCATCCACTTGGCTCACCTATTATAGTATAATCTGGAATTGGCAATGATTTAAGTATATGATATGCACCCATGGAATCAGATTCTTCACGAACACAACCAACTAAAGTAATTGATACAGATTGTGAATTATGAAATTCTTTTGCTGCTTCTGCAAAAGCACAAAGGCAACCTTTAGCATCAACACTGCCTCTACCATAAATTTTTCCATCAATTATTTTTACTGGTAAATTCCCAGGAACAGTATCAATATGTCCAACCAAATAGATATTAATTGGTCCACTTCCTATTTTACCAATCGCATTTCCAACTTTATCCTTTTTAGCAATAAAATTCATTTTATTTAATTCATCAACAAAAAGTTCAACTGCATCTTCTTCATAGGAAGAGGGGCTATATGTTTGTACCATTTTTTCTAACAAACTCATTTTAGAATCTCAACTATTTTATCAATTGCATTATTTAATTCTTTCTTAGGGGTATTTAATGGAGG